>Ga0265298_10002936_pt1 | contig 23069 bp, 6 predicted proteins | sample AusTroGonzalo_MG_3_FD_193486 | JGI IMG/M metagenome (GOLD analysis project Ga0265298, IMG submission 193486) | Bovine rumen microbial communities from tropical cattle in Woodstock, Queensland, Australia - Gonzalo_01 | ecosystem: Host-associated > Mammals > Digestive system > Stomach > Rumen ...
ACTGCGATAGAACTTCTTGCTGGCAACTTTGACGTCAACCACATAGGTTCCATCTTTCGCATCCGCGACCGGTGTCCAGGTCACACCATCAGTACTCTCTTCGAGTGTACCGGTGAAGGTGATGACCAACGCATCCGCAGCAGCATTGACCATGCCCTTGACGGAGCCGGCTTTGCTGATGGTGAGAGTCGGAGCATCTTCACCGTCGTCCGTGGTGTCATCTTCTTCAACCACGATGTCGATGAGCACTTCAGTGTATGCATTCTTGAAGCGTTTCCTGTCAGTCGGGATGAAGGTAGCTGAGAGTCTCAGCTTGCCATTAACCACAAACGGGCTTTCCGGAGTGACCACATAACCGAATGTCGGATTGTAGTAGAAGTGACCTTCCACTTTCTTACCATCCAGTTCAGCAGTCGCGTTCAGATGCTCAGCACTCAGGATTGTACCGTAAGTGATCGGACTCTTCGGTTCCCAAGTGATTTGGACATCCGCCTTAGGCGCAACTGTCACTTCAACAGGATCCGATTCAGCCGGTTCGTAGTTCTTGTCACCAGCCTGTTTGGCAGTGACAGTCACTGTACCAACCTTCAGGGCAACCAGATTCGGGCTCAGGATGCTTGGATCACTGATGACTAAGGTGAACTCAGTCAGTCCGCTGGTCGTTACCACAGTAGCCGTGGCGCTGTCGCCCACATTCAGCACTGTCGGATTCACTACCAGCGCGACATCCTGTTCAGCTTTCAGCACTGTCAAAGTGCCTGTCAGCTGTTTAGGAGCCTCATAGTTGGAGTCATCATCAGTGCGTGTCGCGATGATAGCGTCCTTATAGGTTCCGGCAGGTGTCTTACCAGCTTTATAGAAACTATCGTCAACGTCGTAATCGACCATGTCGCCTTCCAGCAGACCTTCGATCTTAACTTCAGGCTTAATAAGTGTCTCACCGTACACCACTTCAGCAGGATCAGGATCCAGTGTTACTGTCAGTTTCTTCGGAGTTACCGTGACAGGCATCCATGCTGTCTCAGCACCGCTGTAATCGGCACCTAACGGAGCGATGAATACCGCCTTCACCTGATATGTATCAACAGGCAGGATCCAACCTTTACCCAGAGGAGTATCTTCGTTATCCAGGTAGTATACCACGTATTTACTCAGATCCTTCTGAGGTACGCCGTCGACAGACACGACCGCGTCTTCCTCGATCGCAGTACCAAAGACGATTTCCTCAGGAACGATCCATTCAATGCTGACTGTTACAGGGATTTCCTCCACAATCAGTGTAGCAGTTCCGATTGCATCAGGATCAACCTGATAGTTGATGAAGTCATCCGCGATGAACGACGGTACCACTTCATAGACACCAGCAGGCAGCGTCTGATACTCATTAGAGGTAGGATCAACTGTAATGACAGGCAGCGGGTCATCTTCAGTGAACACCAGGTAGTAGATACTACCGTCAACAGCTTCACCATCAGCATCAACTGCGCTGTAGTCCAGGAAGTTGGCAACATTGTCACCAGCAATCATTCCTTCATCAGCGTAGGCTGTCACTGTCACATCGATAGGTTCAACTGTCAGTTCAGTGTAGGCATCCGCGGGTTTCGCGTATGCCGAGCTGTCCGGCGTGAAGTCCACTGTCAGAGTGTAGTCACCCGCGTTCAGGATCTCGACATCCGGAAGAGCAGGAGGATTGAACGTGGAAACAACTTCACCAGTCTTCTTGTCGATCACAGTCCAGCTCGCTTTACCAGCAACACCGGCACCGTTCACATCAACAGCGGTGAAGTAAATGTCACCAACATATTTCTGACCGTATACTATCGGATTCTGAATGACACCAGCTGTCAGTTTGACAGGGATCAGAGGAACATCCGCCACAGTCAATGTAGCAGAAGTTTCAGTGATCACATAATCCACACCCACAACAGGTGCCGGAGTGAACACCGCTGTCACATCGTAGTTACCAACGGGCAGTGTCGTCACTGCATCGTCAATATCAACAACGAGGTCGATATTGTTACCAGTCACATGATAGTAGATATCACCATCCACTTCAGGCTCAACTACTGCGTCAAGATACTCAATGGCAGGTTCGCCAGTGATCATACCCGCATAAGCGATAGTTTGCACTGTCACCTCAACAACAGGGATCGGAGCCGGAGCCACGGTCAGTGTAGCAGAAGTTGCAGTAACCGCATAATCCACACCCACAATAGGTGCCGGAGTGAACACCGCTGTCACAGAGTATTTACCTGCAAACAGTGTCTGTTCATTCTCGTCAGGATAGATCTTGCCAGTGTAATCATTGTCAATACCTTTCACATCGTAGTATTCGAGCGTGCCATTCACGTCTTCGGGTACCACTACATAGGTCAGGTAATCCACGACATCAGCACCAGCGATCATACCCGGATAAGCGATAGTTACCACTGTCACATTAACAACAGGAATCGGAGGAACATATTCCGCCACATCCAGTTCAGCAGAATCTGTAGTGACATCATATTTCACACCAACAACAGGTGTCGGAATGAATTTTGCTGTTACCTTGTATTTACCAGCAGGCAGTGTCTGTCCAAGCACGTCAGGATAGATCTCACCAGCGTAATCATTGTCAAGACCTTCCACATCGTAGTATTCGAGTGTGCCATCCACAGCTTCAGAAGCAGTAGAAACCACGGTGTAACCCAGGTAATCCAGTGCATCCTTACCAGAGACCATACCTGCAGTAGCGATAGTTGTCACTTTCACTTCAACAGTCGGGATCGGAGCCGGAGCCACGAACAGGACGATGTCTTCATCCGTGTCACTACCCCAGATCTCGTCGGTGTAGGAAGCCATCAGGTAATAGAGACCCGCACTTTCCACTTTTTCATCAGCCTTGAAGGGCAGGAGAATCACCTCAACCGGAGGTATGAAGTCATCCAGATCCAGATCTTCAAGATCGATACCATCAGGTATCACGACATCATCGGGCAGTTTGGCAAACCAATACTCTACATCCGGATTTTCCACAGGTTGACCAAAGATCGTCACTTTGGCATCCTCGGTAATACCGTATTCGCTCCAGGTTTGTCCTTCGACCCAATCATATTCATGGTCAGGGTCGATATTCCATTCTACATCCACGGGATTATCCTCCGAGGTAACAGTCACAGGTATGGTGACAGATCCGTCAGCATAGTTGCCGTTACCATAGGTAAGCGCCACTGTCAGTGTGTAAGCTTCATCCTGCGGTTCCAGAGGCTGTTCAGCATCCAGAGTGAATGCAACTGTCTCAGGTTTCATCTCTTTGCCATTGATGTCCTTGACAACCACTTTGATGGTGCGCACCACTACAGGTTCAGAATCTTCGTCTTCGTCACCTTCGTCGTCGCCTTCATCATCGTCAGCGCTGTCGCCCACCGTGATATCACTGGCGCTTTCAACTTCGCTGTCGTCGTCATCGTCATCCTCAGCGTCATCATCCTTATTCGGATTGGTGATCGTGATGATAGCGTTTTCGGTATCGAATTCCATTACATCACCATAGATGAGAGGAATGGTCTGGAGCGGTTCTTCGCTCACGGACTCTTCTTCATCCTCCGTGAGGAGCTCATAGAACTCAACAGTCGGAGTCGCCGGATTCACGATCAGTGTACTCGGAATCGGATTGCCGATTGCGTATTTCTCATCCGTCGGAGTCACAGAGACAAATTCGATCTTATGGACACCAACTCTTGGCTCGGTGTAGTATGTAGTGGTCAGCTCAGCCTCAGCAGCACCACTCGGAACCACCGTATAGGTCAACTCAGGCTCATCACCGAAAGTGATGGTCTTAGGATCGGCTTGGATGGCCACCGGAGTGCGTGAACCCGGGTTCACAGTCAGCTCGACCGTCTCTTTCGGAGAGGTATAGCTCTTCGTATTGTCCGGATTGAACACAGCGGTCAATTCCTGAACACCCAGCATATTGACGAGCGGAGCGCCCATCTTAACCTCTTCACCATTGAGGTAATAGACAAATTCACCATCTATCTCAGTGGTAAGATCCCTGTTGAGTGCCACAGCAGTGAACACGCCTTCAGGCAACGGCTCACCGTATGTGAATATGATCGGGTCAGGATACCAGTTGATCACCGGTGTCGCCTTGCCGACGTTCAGATCCACTATATTCGTAGCTGTAGTGTAGTTGTAGGTATCGACCGGATTGAGTATCAGCGTCGCAGTATAAGAACCGACCGGAAGAGGATTCTCTTCAGTCTCGGTCACTACATCGCCATTCTCATCCACGAAGGTGGCATCAATGCCTGTATCCGCTACTTCCAAGTCAGCGTCATACTCATTGCCAGCTTCATAGAACCAGAATTTACCCATCGCGTTGTCGAACAACACATCATACGGCAGACTGATAGGATTGGTCACCTCGAATTTCGGTGTCGTCTGTTTCACAGTCAGAGTTGCCGGTACGTCAGTATCAACATACTCGCCGTAGGCTTCCTGTTCATCCTCATCCGGTGTGAATCTGGCTGTCAACAGATATGTACCGTGCGGCAGGAGATCCTCGCTGGGATCAACTGTCACATACTCTTCTTCGCTCTCTTCATCCTCATTGGGCTTGTAGAGAACATTGTTGTCATCCATGATCCAATCCGGATCAAGAGCCTCGCTGGATACTTTAACAACGGCCACCGTGTAGGAGGTCACTTCGCCATCCTCGAATTCATCACCTGTAGCAGGATCCGTGACAACCACGGTAGCGTTATCATTGTTAACGCGTTCACCGTAGAAGATCTCTATCTCGCTGCTCGTGAAGTCAGCAACCAGTTTGGCAGGTTCCACCAGGATAGTCTCTGACACCTCTATAGGATCTTCACCTTCGAGTGTTAATGTCGCTGTCAGTTCCCATTCAGTGTCACCTTCAGGGTTGATCACAACACCATCAGCTTTGGGGCTTACACCCGCTTCAGGATCGTAAACGAACGGAGCGTCTTCGATCTCTTTACCATTGCGGTACGCCTTGGCATTCAGATAATTTTCTGTATCCAGCTGCGTGGTGTAACCGATAGTTGTCTTCTTCGGTTCCCATACGATGGAGATACCACTGTTGGTCACCTCGAAATCAACTTCCTTCGAGTTCTTCGTATAGTTACCGTCAGTCGGATAGAATACAGCCTTCAGTTTATAGGATCCAACAGGGATACCCAATTCTTCCGGTGTTTCATTTACAAGCACTTCTGTATTACCACAATAGTATTCTGTGTAACCAGGAACACCATGTGAGTTGAAGTGCTCACCCAACTGGCTGTACATAAACGGTTTGTCGTAAGCCAATGTCAGCGGAGTCGGATCCCAGTCGATCGGAGCCGGTTTCGGTGAGATCGTCAGCACCGCGGTCGCTCTGATAGGATGTTCAACTCCCGGTACATAACCCGGATTATCTTTGTAATCCGCATAATTATTGGGATTCTTCGGGTTGAAGATGGCCACCACAGTGTGTTGACCTGCTTCTGTCGGCCAGTTATCAAGCGGATAGCTGAACGTGCCATACTCATTATCCAGGCGTATGCCATTGTGGACAGATTGCGCCTTGGCATTGAGTTGTTGCGGTCCCGGAGTGGTATCACCGTATTCCATCGGTGCCGGTGCCCAGCTCGTCTTGACCTCATCAGGTCTGACGGTCAGATATCCCGGTACCAGGATCGTTGCGTAGGTAACATCATCTTCCGGCTTGAAGGTAGCCCACAACAGCTGTTTGGCAGGTTTGCCACTGCTGTCTCTCACTACCTCGGTAGGCCATTCCGGTGTAGGCCACAGGTCTTCCGGAATACCGCTCTTGCTCATATCGTCTCCCGGGAAGTAGAATACACCCGGAATATTCGCCCAGGCTTTGCGCTGTGCATCACCCGGTTCCTTGCGGTAAGGCTCTTCCGCGAAATAGATATCCGCAGGTGTCCATGTTGCCTTTGGTGTCTCCTGGGTCACACGGAAGATGATATCTTTCGTCCATTTACCCATGAAGTAGTGACGATAGTTGTCCCACACTGCTGTGCATTCCAGAGTCAGAACATGCTCACCCGGCAGCAGATTGCTTATCACACCGTTCGGATACAGCGCATAGAAATCACCATCACTCCAGGTGACAGCGAATTTTCTGGCTTTGTCAACAACCTCTACGTCACTGGCGTATGCCGAGGTTTCGACTTCAGATTCCGTAGCATCATAGGCATACGTTTCAGCGTCGATCGCCTTGGCGGCCAGTGTAGCCACGTTGAATTGATGGTCAGCTGTCTCAGAATACGGATATTCAAACACTAGCGGATCCATCAGCAAGCCCAGATACGGCGGATAATCGTACGGATCCGGATCGGGTGAATAGCCTTCGCCTTCGCTGTCCCAGTCCGTCTTGATATAGACAGCAGGATCGATATAGAGATCGATTTGACCTTCGTAAGCCCAAGCATAATCTGGCTCCATTGCTCCCATCCAAACGTCCAGATAATACTTACCGCTTGGTATGTCAGTGTATAAGTTATCATTATAAGCATAGTACTCATCATATGTTCTGCGGTTTTCCAGATCGAACTCAGCCCATGACCATTCAAGCGGAGTTCCTTCTTCACCCGACACAGCAGAAACGATCCCCACATAGTCTGTGAAGCAGATACCGTCTTTATCCCATGTGATCTCGATAGGATAATCATACGTGAATGCTATCCGCCAGGTAGGATCTACAAATATACCAAAGAATTTTTCCACGGCATTGTAGTTCTGCTTATCAGTCTCGCTCGCTGCGGTGAATGTAAGCTTAACTTTATATGGCGGGAGCAATTTCTCATTGCCTTTCGCGTCTTTTTCTTTGGCATAACTCCATCCGTATTCATCCCAGTCTGTATTGACATGGAGATAGGTCGTTGATGGATCTACACCCTCTAACAGAACATAACTACCTTTCTGAGCCTCTTCGTCAAAGGTCCACACCCAAACTGTGTAGTTCTTCTTTCCTTTGATAGTCGCGGCCTCACCTTTGTCGTTAGTTCCTGTCATCGTTATACACGCATCCGAATCAAAGTATGTGCCATACTGATATACGAAGTAATCAGGATAGTAGTAGTAGCTATTCTGCCAATGCTCAATATCCCCATTCGGATCATCTTGAGGAGCATCCTTCCATGAATAAGTCACACTCAGATCCGCTTTCTTCACTTTCAGTGTTCTCGTTTCCGTCACTGAGTTGAAGTTATCCTTATCCGCACCTGTGGGAGTGAACTCCACCGTCAAGGTCTGCTGACCATTCGGACCCACATTCGGATATGCAGTCGGTTTAGGAGTATCCTTATGTGTACCCTCCACCTCAGCTGTATAATCCTTATTGTTTGAGTACGCAGTTACATCATAGTAGCTCGCATCAACCGGATCGCCATAGGTGATCTCACCCTTGTTGGGCAGAGTCCAATCCAGATGAATATCTGCTCTCGCAACAGTGATCGTTCTCTCGATGGGTTTTGACTGTATGAAATTCACCGTATCATTGGGTATGAATTTCGCCTGCAGTTTTTCTTCACCAGCCGGAGGCATATTTCTGTAGGTGTACTCAATCTTACCATTCGGCTTACCATCTTTCATGACCAGCGCGGGGCCTGTCACCACGGCATTCAACTGGTCCTCATTGGTCAGCTTGGAACCATATGTCAGTCCCTTTGGTGACCATGACCAGTATTGTTCGTTATACATGTCGATCGGGCTTACTGTCACTGTAGCAGTGTATGTATCCGAATTGACATAAGTATGACCATCAGACGGTTTGAACTTGAATGACACTTTGTACGGACCGGCATTTACATTATCATTTGACGGATTCTTGGCATCCGCCCATTTGATATCTACGATATCGCCCTGGCTGCGGATATTGGCCTTACCATGATTCAGAACTTTCTTCACAAAGCTCTTGATCTGATCATTTGTGACACGATCACCGTAGTACACCTTCTTATCCTGATTCCAGGCATCATTGGGGAAGTACGGTTTGTCTTTGACCCACAGGTCAGTGTATGATGTCGAAGGCAGATATTCTCCGCTCGCATCCGTATATTCCGCGGTCAATCTGTGATTGCCCGGTTCCGCGATCGTTGTGCCTTCGATCCTGTCCTTGCCATAGTAATATGCAAAGCTACCACCCGACAGTTGGTTACCGGTTGTAGGATCATAAGCAATGGCTGTAAGGCTGGAATCATAAGAATCACCAATCACAGCGTCATCCAGCGGGCCCCACACAATGCGCGGATTCATACCGGCAAAGAGTGTACCATTCTCCCACTCAACGTCGTAATTGCCTCCGCGGTCCCAACCGCTCTGATTCTGCTTCGGCTTCAGCGCGTTTTTAGCATCTGTTGTCCAGTTGATTGCATAAGAACCCTTCGCAGAGTTCTTAGTATAACTGCAGCTCAACACCTTGGAAGCATCATTGAATATAGCAGGAAGCGTATCTGTGTACTGCAGACCATAAGGTTTATAGGTATAAACCGGCGGATTAGATCCAACAGAAACATTCTTATTCTCAGCCTGCATCGTCAATGTGGCCTTGTAAACACCCAACTGTCTTGTCTCCGTAGCGGTATTGTAATTCTTCTCATAATTATAGGCATCATCGGCCGCACTCGGAGTGAATGACAACCTCATCGTATATGTATTCGCATCAAGCGCCATCATATCCTCTAAGGTACGGTAAGTTTTATCATCAGCACCATCCACTTTGTATTGGTAGTTGTAATTCTGTGTAAACGTTATAGTTTTACCCAGATAGGTGGCGGTGACTACCGCGTTCAGCTGATCACCCGAGATACGTACACCATAAGGAATAGAATCTTCCGGTACCCAGCTCACATCCACATTAGACTTATATACAATTACCGGCACTGCCGCGTAGCTGGTCTTATAGTTGGAATACTTAGGATTAGGAGTGAAGACCGCGACCAGCATATAATCGCTGTCGTCTGTCGGCTGACCATTCTTGTCTAAGAGTCTGCGCACGTCTAAGCCGCGCTTATCGTTAAGGATCTCCTGTTCAGTGTTCAGGTCGTACACACGTGTACCACCTTCGATTTGTTCGTTGCCAGGAAGAATCGTCGTCGCACCTGACCAGATCTGGTAAGAGATCGTACCGAAATCATCGGTAATGTCTTTACCGTGTCCGTCAGTCTTCGGATGCAGGTCGTGCCAGTTGCCTTCCGCATCCTGAACGTACCAAGCGTTTTCAAGAACATCCTTGATAGGCTCGCCATAGATAAATTCGGCAGGATTATCTTTATCCCACTGAGAACTCCACAGTTTGCCTTCCTCATAACCGATCAGAGGTGCTCTTGTCCATACGCGCATCACGACAGGATACGGATCCTCTTCGGGTGTCAGGGTATTCAGGAATTTGGACGCGTTCACACCAACCGGCATAAAGTGTACCGGTATCGGGTAACTGCCCGCAGGGATCTCCTTGCCCATGTATTGCTCGATGCTTGAGAAGTCAGCCGCTACGATAAATACGGTCTTCTCCGCGGCAACACCAGTCCTATTGATCTTATCCACAAGCTCTTTAATGTGCTGAGCTAATGTTTTACCATCCGAATAATCGAATTCATCTATATAGTAGTACTCGCAAGGACGATCCTCCCCGGTAACGGGATCTTTATCGATATCAGGGATATCCAGAAGATTCGTAGGTTCACCGGCGTAGAGGATCTTGAATCTTTCCTCCACAGACGGTCTGGATTTCAGAAAACTTCTGAGTCCAGCCACATCACTCGGCAGAACCGTGCCATAGCGGAAATAAAGTCCCCAACTGATGTCCGGCAAAACCGGAACAACGGTGACAAGCTGTTCAGCTGACGATTCCGCATAATATCTGCGATCGTCCGGAATGAAAGTTACCTGTACCTGCTGATCCTTACCTACATTCAGTACTGTACCTACCGGCGGTATGTAGGTGGTCGTTCCCGGCACACTGCCCACAGCATTCATTACATTGTCCTCTGTCAGAGCCGTACCAAAGTCCAGGGTCGTTGTCACAGGATTCCAGGTAATGGATGTCTGTTTCTTCTTGAACACCTGCAGGTCAGCCTTCAGGTAAGAGTCAGCGGGAGGGTTATTATAGTAATAATCACGCTCTTTGCTTCTCTTGCCCATCTCGAACAACACCGTTATTTGATAGGGATTATCCTGGGCAGTCAATGTTGTGTTTCCATCGATCTCACGGCCGTTTAGCAGATAAGTAAGGCTGCTGTAAGTCGGATTTGTTTCACCGGGTTCATCTCGCTGATCCATCGGATACAAACTCCAGCCATTGACCGGATCGTCTAACACATAGGCATTCAGCTTATTTTCAGAATACAGCGGTTTACCTTCTTCGATGTCGCCCAAGGTGCCCTGATCACGTGATCCCTTAGTAGGATTTCTCGAGGGCCACACGATCGTCGGCTCGGCCTTGACCACGGTGAACTTCACTTCAGTCGTTACTGACTTATAGTTATTGTTATCATTCCACCATTTGATCTTGACCTTTTTGTGGGATCCCATGCTCAGGTTCGGCAGGTTTTCCGTTACATCATAGCAGTTTTCCGCCGTCTTACCAGTAATGGCCTTATCGGAGGCAGACTGATATCCGCCAGCATCATCGGGGATTATGATTTGATAATGCGCCCCTTTATCCAGTTTATGGAGATCAGCATTCTTACCACCGGCTTTGCCTGCCATATACGCCTGATCGATCCAAGTGCCATACGGGATATTACCCCAATCTGTTGACATGGTGTAATCACCTGTCTCGCTGGGATCGACCTGCTCCACTATCAGGTGCATTGTTACTGACGCTTGATTATAGTTCTTCGCATCAGCCGTAGGGTTACCATTTCCATCAACAGGACGCCATGTCCATGTCAGGTAATAATCGCCTACACCAGGTTTCCAATTATTTCTGTCATAACTGTAGGTGAATGTGCCCTGCAGCGCATGACCATCCCAGATATCACACGGCGCGACAACAGTTTCCACGCCATATCCACCCGGTGTTTTATTAGCATAGGTGACTTTCTTTTCAGCAGGAAGCCAGCTCAGAACCGGATCACCCACCTCTGTCGGATTAGCTTTTCCAACAGATAAGTTAGCTTTATCCGCCTTTGGTGTTTCACCCGGCTTTAACTCATTCGGTTTTTTCGGTATAAAGGCAACACCTACCTCTTGTGTATAAGAACCCGCATTATACTGAGTCTTTGTAGATACAAGTTTCAGCGTACCCTGATCGGTAACCTCTGTCTGGGTTCCCTTCTTGTAAACCTTAGCGGTGTTGATCTGGGCATTCTCATCGGTAAGCTCAGTTCCATAAGTCAGGGAAATGGTCTGACCGCTAAGAGGCCAACTAATCTCAACATCTACCGGATCGGCGGCAAACGCATTGGTTATCGGCAGTAAAGTAGCCAAACCCAGCCCCAGTACTGCTCCTTTTACACCCTTCGATGTCCACCAGGACTGATGGCTTCTCAAAGAGTACGCACTTTGGAGATTGCCCCAGTTCTGCGGAGACCCGCAACCTGAATCAACTCCATAATATTTGTTATTTTTATTATCTAGCATAATAAACCCCCCATTATCGTAAGCGAACATCGTGAAGGACACACTCTAACGTCTCCTTTGAAGGTACTCTAAAGAGGACGTCGGTGAGTTCTTCACCATGCGAGCCGAAAAATTTTTCAAAAAATTTAAAATAAAACTGAAAATAATATTCCACACACCTCTTTTTCAGAGAATGTTTGAAATTTTGTCTTACCTCACTTATTCGAAAAATTTTCAAATCTCTAGAGTTGCCTTACTTCTATAATGTACTTAACCTAACAGAGTTATATCAACTAATCGTTTTATTATTAACACTGTCCTCACCAGTGGCCACCCGGCCACCTGAAGCACGTTGGATATAGTAGCATAAAATGTCCAGCTGTCAAGTGAAATGCCTTGAAATTAGGCAATAATAGACCCGAAAAATACCCTCGGGAAGGTATTTTTTTGACAAAAATTGACCCGAAATCGGATCCCCCTGCACCCCAAAAAGTGAAAATTTTCCGACCGCTGAACATAACTTTTTGAGCCGGGCGGTGTTTACCTCAATGGTTTGTTGTTTTTGGAGACAAAAAGACATGAGTGCTAAAACTATTTTGATCAGTGCGGCCGTGTGCGCCGCGGTTATCGGGGTCAGCGGGTACTGCGTGCTGAACGCGGAGCGCCAGGCTGCCGAAGAGGTATCTAAACGCAGTGCCGAGTGGGACGCGGAGCGCGCGGAGCTGGAATCCCGGCTGGCGAACGCCCAGTCCGGAGGGGTCGTGATCCCCGAAAATGTGGAAATCTCCTCCTCGATGGATCCGATCCTGCTGGTAGAACGGCTGAAAAAGCTGGACGCCAACGACAACCGCAAGAAATTGCGCGAGGCGCTGTTCTCCTTCCAGGGACTGGTGGAAGCCGGTACGAACTCGATCCCGGCCATCCGCAATTACTTTACCAGCGGCGAAAACGTGGCGCTGCTCGGCGGCGGTCCCAATTTCGGAGGCGGCTTTGGAGGCAATAACGGCCCCAACGGCAACAACTTCAGAGGTCCGAACGGCGGTGGATTCGGCGGTCCAAACGGCGGTATGAATGGCGGCCCCAACTTTGGCGGTATGAATTTCGCCGGCGGACGCAATTCCGCGATACCGGCCAGCACACGCATCGGTTTGATAGACGTGCTGCATGATATCGGCGTAGAAGAGGCTTATATCCTTCTGGGCCAGATCGTTCCCACTGTGACTGAGGCCAGAGAGCTGGTCTATCTGTCAGGTATCCTGCAATCCATCGATCCCAGCTCGTTCGTGGGCACAACGGTCACAACTGCTCGCAATCTACTGGCTGACAGCAATATCAATAATGGTGACAGACGTCAGCTGATGAATCTCCTGGCACAGCTGGGCGACACGGAATACGCCGCGGCAATGCTGGATAACCTGTATGTGGACGGCCGTCTGGATGGCGCGACGCTGGATTTCCTGACCCGTACCCTGGGCGAAGGCGCGGTCCCGGCGATCTACAACGCCTTTATGGATGCTAACGCCACCGATCAGGACAGGGCGCGTCTGCTGATGTCCACAATGAACTATATCGGCTCGAATGCCCAGGCCACGGAAATGTTCAACACGGCTTTTGCCGGTGTCTCGGAGAACCGCAACTTGCAGAACATGATGCTGTTGGGACTTTCCGGTGCCGGTCCCGGTCAGGGTCAGAATATCACGCCTGAAATGGCTGCCAACCGTCTGAATATGCTGAACAACTTGCAGCAGCAGTATAATGACCCCTCCATGAACAACGTTTTCGCGGCGGCGCGGACTCAGCTGGAGTATTATTCCAATCCGTCTGCGTATGATCAACCGCCGCAAATCGATATGCGCCAAATCATGGGCGGCGGACGCGGTGGAAACCGCGACGGCGGCAACTGGGGCGGAAACCGTGGCGGCAATCGCGGTCCCGGCGGAAACCGCGGCGGCGGTAACAGAGGCGGCGGCAACTGGGGCGGCTTCGGCGGCGGACGCTAAAATCTTTAGTTTATTTATTCATAAATTTCGTATGTGACAGGGCGGAGAGATTTCCGCCCTTTTTTGTTGAAAACGCGGTTTTTATTTTACTTTTCAGGCCGCTTGCGCTTTGATAAATGCGGTTGCGGTTGTTCCTGCCCGGAATTCTTCCTGTTTCCTCAGCACAAAACATCAGCCGCGAATCTATAGAAAATTATGTCTTTGTTTGAAGCTTTACCCGATGTATTTCAGGGTGTTACTACGTTATTTCAGAGCGATCCCAAAATCGCTGTTGCCCGTATTCTGTTGATCCTGCTTGGTTTTCTGATGATGTACCTGGGACGCAAAGGCGTTCTGGAGGGGCTGATCATGATCCCGATGGGGCTGGGCATGGCGGCCATCAATGCCTCGGTGATGGTATTCGATCCGCTGGGCATCCACGCGCATTCCGGCGGGATGAGTACCCTCTTTCTGGAAGCGCAGGTAGGCGCGGGTGTGGAACCCGTCCAAGCCGCGGCCGATACGATCAAGATCCTGGGCATCGACTGGCTGCAGCCCATCTATACACTTACATTCAGCAACAATCTGATCGCCTGTATCGTGTTCATGGGAGTCGGTTCGCTGCTGGACATCGGCTACGTGCTGGCGCGGCCTTTTGTCTGCATGACGATCGCACTCTTTGCCGAGCTGGGAACGATGGTGATCTTCCCGCTGGCTATCTACTGCTTCCATTTCACACCGCAGGAAGCCGCGGCCATTTCGGTCGTAGGCGGCGCAGACGGCCCGATGGTGCTGTTCACTTCGCTGCTGCTGTCACCACATCTGTTCGTGCCGATCGCGGTGGTGGCATATCTCTACTTGGGACTGTGCTACGGCGGTTATCCTTATCTGATCAAAATGCTGGTGCCTAAACGTCTGATCGCGCTCAAAATGCCGGCTCCGGCCAAGAAGCCCGTGGAATATAATTCCATGGAAAAAATGGCTGTAGCCGCGATCCTCTGCGTAGTGCTTTCGCTGCTGCTGCCGATCGCCGCTCCGCTGATTTTCTCGCTGTTCCTGGGGATCGTGATCCGCGAATCCGGCATCAAGGCTTTTCAAGATCTGGTCAGCGGTCCGATGCTCTACACGGCGACGCTGTTCCTGGGGATGACGCTGGGCATTCTTTGCGACGCGAACACGATCCTGGATCCCAAAGTGCTGCCTCTGCTGCTGCTGGGTATGCTGGCGCTGCTGATCTCCGGCATCGGCGGCATCATCGGCGGGCTGTTCATGTACTGGGTCAGCGGCGGCAAGATCAATCCCGTGGTCGGAGTGGCCGGTGTCAGCTGTGTGCCCACTACGGCCAAGGTCGCGCAGAAGGTGGTCAGCAAAGCAAACCCCTCCTCCATCGTACTGCCTCTGGCGCTGGGATGCTGTGTCAGCGGCGTGATCACCTCGGCTATCATTTCCGGCATCTTCTGCAGTCTGCTGAAAGGAGATTCCGCGATCGCTCAAACCCTGATGTCATTTATAACCCGGTAACCGCTAAGAAACACAAAATATGGAACTGATCCAAATCACACTTTCGATTTACGCGCTGGCCATTGGCGTAGCTTTCTTCATTGCGCTGGTATTGGTGCTGATGGGAAAATTGATCAAGCTGGCAGGCTTCAAAGATGACGCGCCGGCGGCGATCCCCGGCACTCCGGCCGGACAGATCATGCCCAATGCCGGAACCGACTACGCGGCCATCGCCGTTGCCATCGCGGCAGCCAAACGTGAATCCGATAAATAACCCCCTTTTACAAATAAAACATGAAAAAAATTGATTTTATGCTGACGGCTTTCCGCGACGGATTCCAGTCCGTTTTCGGTGCCAGAGTGTTCTCCAAAGATTATCTGCCGCTGGTGGAATACGCTTCCAAGGAATGCGGCATCAAACATCTGGAGGCCGGCGGCGGCGCGCTTTTCCAATCGGCTTTCTTCTACACCAAGGAGAACGGCTTCGACGTGATGGACGCTTTCCGCAAAGCGGCCGGTCCCGACGCGGAACTGCAAACGCTTTCCCGAGGCATCAATATCGTCGCGCTCAAGGCCCAGCCCAAAGACGTGATCGATCTCCATGCCAAAATGTTCAAAAAACACGGCATGAGCATCATCCGCAATTTTGACGCGCTGAACGATGTCAATAATCTGATCTGGAGCGGCCAGTGCATCCACAATGCCGGTCTGAAACACGAGGTGACCGTCACCATGATGGAACTGCCTCCGGGCTGCACCGGCGCGCACGATGTTCCCTTCTATGAAAAGACGCTGCGGAACATTCTCGATGCCGGGATCCCGTTCTACAGTGTCGCTTTCAAGGACGCGACGGGAACTTCCTGTCCGCGGAAAGTGCATGAGACCATCAAGATGGCCCGCAAGCTCCTGGGCAAGGACGCGCGCATCGTTTTCCATTCCCACGAAACTCCGGGCACCTGCACACATTCTTATATTGCCGCGATCGAGGCCGGTGTCAGCCAGATTGACCTGGCGCTGGCTCCTGTCTCCGGCGGCACCAGTCAGCCGGACGTGATCACGCTCTGGCACGCGCTGCGCGGGACCGAGTACACTCTTGATGTGGACATCGACAAAATTTTCAAGCTCTCCGAAATGTTCAAGGAAGCGATGAAGGATTACTTCATCCCGCCGGAAGCCACCAAGGTGGAACCGGTCATCCCGCTGTTCCCGATGCCGGGCGGAGCACTCACGGCCAATACTCAAATGCTGCGCGACAATAACCTGATGGATAAATATCCGCTCTTTATCGGCGCTATGGGTGAGGTCGTCAAGAAAGGCGGTTTCGGTACTTCTGTCACGCCCGTTTCGCAGTTCTACTTCCAGCAGGCTTTCAACAATGTCATGTTCGGCCCCTGGAAGAAGATCGCCGAAGGCTACGGCAATATGGTGCTGGGCTACCTGGGCAAGACTCCGGTCGCGCCCGATCCGGAAGTGGTGAAGATCGCCGCCGAACAGATGGGCAAACAGCCGACCACCGATCACCTCTCCGCGCTGGAAGCCGATCCCAAGAAGGGACTGAAAGCCGCCCGTGCGCGTCTGGAGAAAGAGAACCTGCCCGTCACCGATGAGAACCTCTTCATCGTGGCCTCCTGTGAGGACAAAGGCATCCTCTTCCTGCAGGGCAAATCCACGATCGGTGTCCGCAAAAAACAGCCGGAAGCCAAGACTGCCAAAGCCGCCGGAATTAAACCGGGCGCTTACGATGTCAGCGTCAACGGCCAGAACTACACTGTCCGCTTTGAGGGCAATAACGCTGTGGTCAACGGCACGACTTATCAGGTCAGTGTCAAGGAAAGCGGCGCGGCTCCCGCGGCCAGTGCTTCTTCCGCTCCGGCTGCCGGAACGGAGGTCAAGTCTCAGCTGCCCGGTCTGGTGCTGCGCATCGAAAAACCGGTCGGCACCGCCGTCAAGAAGGGCGATGTCATTCTGGTCGTTGAATCCATGAAGATGGAAACACCGGTCGTCTCTCCCATTGATGGAACAGTCGCCCAGATCGCCGTCACCCAGGGTGTCCAGGTGGCCGCGGAACAACTGCTGGCCGTGGTGAAATAAACACCGCACTCAGCCCATTAAAAATCCCCGGAGAAAACCTTCGGGGATTTTTGCTTTTACCATTTGGCAGTTATGCCACAAGCGCGTTTTTCTTGATCTTCTCGATCGTTTCGACGATCGTCTTTTGATCTCTTTCTCCGAATAATTGGAAAAAGCTGTGCGGTCTGTCAAACGGCGGTTCCACCAGTATTCTCACGTCTGAGATGTAGCCGTTGTTTTCGATATGACTAATGATCTTGTGTATGAAATTGATCTGCTCCTGATTCAAATTCTGGTCATTGATGAATGACGAGAACGCTTTCATCACGCTGTCGTGATCCAGCTTGGCTATTTTGCGCACCAGCAGACCGAAAGGCGTATCTTTGAACTCCCGCTTATAATCTTCCTGATTGCCCAGCTCACGGGTAAATATCCTCTCCAGCTCGTTGTAATCTTCCTGTGTGAGCGGCTCATTATGATTCAGCTTGTAGATAACGGGATCGTTTTTGTGTTCCTCCAAATAACGATTGACCTTTCTGCGGTAATCCTCAAAGTCATAAGCGGCCTCAAGCGTTCTGCCCTCCTGCCTTTCCAGAACGGGATCTTCCAGTCTTGTAAAGATCTTCGGCATCGCGTCATTGCCGACAAGAAACTGCATAAGACCGCGAAGCTCGCTCCGCACATTTTCCAGCGTCAGGATGCTGATGTCTTTCCAAAATTCATCGGTCTGGATCTCTTTGATGAGTGCCATTTTCTGCTGCACCTGCGGGATGTTCGCTTTCTTTTCAAGGAGTCCGGCCGTGCCGCGAAGCTCTTCTTTCAGATACCGCATCCGGGGCAGATCCTCCATATTGGCCAGCATCATGCCGTACATAAAATTGTCGAACCGTTTCGCGAATTCGTCCGTGTCTCTGGAACTGATCAGCGGAGCGATCTGTTTTATCAGGTCGCTCTTATCCATTTCTGAGAGCGTGTCAAAGCTGCTTCTCCCTTTGAACTTCTCGACATATTTTCTCTTCAGCCGTACCGCCATCAGCTCATACGACAGATCACACACGCCCTGATGACAAATATCGGTCAATCCTCTACGAAAAGCCTGATACTCCTCACCGGCAAAAGCGCTTTCCTGCAGTCCGTGTATCAGCCGGATCTGTTTGCAGTAGATGCTTTCGCTCAGGGTCATCACTTCCTTCGTTTCTCTGCCGTTCTTGTTCTCGCGGAAATACTCAAAGTTCCCGCAGTAGTCAAATATCATGAAACGGCATTTATCCTTATATTCTCCGTCTATGCCGTCCACACATCTCAGCTCTTTGCAGAGACGCGTTCCCCGGCCGATCATCTGCCAGAATTTTGTTTTTGAGCGCACCTTTTTGAAGAACACCAGATTGACGCATTCGGGCACGTCTATTCCCGTGTCCATCATGTCCACGGAGACCGCAATGACCGGCATCTTTTCAGAAACCTTGAAATTGTCTATGATGCTCTGGGCATAATTATCCTCACAGGTGACGCGCTGCGCAAACTGACCGTTATACCGTGGATAAAGTCTGTTGAACAGTTTCACGATAAACTCCGCGTGTTCTTTGTTCTGGGCAAAAATGATGGTCTTGCCCAGACGGTCACCGCCATGCACTTTGATGCCGCGCTCCATCAGATCTTCCAGAACGGTGTCTGCCGTTTTCTCATTAAAAACAAATTTGTTCAATGCTTCGGACGGGATAAATTCGGGCACATAATCATCCTCGGCAAAATCCTCTTCATACCGTTTCTTGTCCTCGTCCGACAGTTTATTGTAATCGATCCCGTCATCAAGGAATTGCGTCCTGACTTCGTAATTGTAGTACGGCACCAGGACATGATCCGTATTCACCGCCGTTTCGTAATCGTAAGCATACGTCGGCACACCGTTTTCGGTCTCAAAGAAATCGTATGTATTCCGGTCCACATCCATTTTCGGTGTCGCCGTCAGGCCGACCAGGATCGCGTCAAAGTATTCAAAGATCGCTCGGTATTTTTTGAAAATGCTGCGGTGCGCTTCGTCTATGATGATCAGATCGAAATGCGCCGGAGAGAACAGCGGGCTTCCGTCCTCTGTCCTGTTTTTGTCAATGGCGTTCAGTATCGTGGGATATGTCGAAAAGACGACACGCGCGTTCCGGTCGTCACGGTTACCGCACAGATTGCACAGCGACATATCCGGCAGATAGTTTTTGAAATCATCCTTGGCCTGTCGGACCAGTGCCGTTCTGTCCGCCAGAAAAAGCACATTGGTGATATGCCCGCCGCGGCTGAGCACATCGGTCAGACTGGATGCCGTCCGGGTCTTGCCCGTACCCGTAGCCATCACCAGCAGCGCCTTGCGGAAACCTTGTCCCAAGTGTTCACACACAGCCCGGATCGCCTCCATCTGATAGTAGCGGTCGGTTATCTTTTCATTGATCCCGATTTGGGTCAGATCCTTTCTGGATCCCCGGCGGTTCATCAGTTTTTCAAGATCGGACTTTGTAAAAAATCCGCTCACACCGCGCGGCGGCGATACCTGATCATCCCAGAAATACGTTTCAAATCCGTTGGTGGTAAACATCATCGGTCTGCGCCCGAATCTGCGCTCCAGACAGTCGGCATACAGCCTGGCCTGGATCCGGCCATTGTTCGGATCTTTGCTGGTGCGCTTGGCCTCGATCACCGCCAGCGGCTTGCCGTCTGCCGCGAACAGAACATAATCCGCGTACCCCACCCCGGCGTTATTGGGCATCCCCTGCACTTCCACCTCAATGCACGCTTTCAGCGGCTGGATCTCACCTTCACTGCTCAGCACATCCCAGCCCGCTTCCCTCAGCATCAGGTCAATATAGAGCTTCCTCGTCTCCGCTTCAGACAGGTCACTGGAGCCGCACACTTCCTTCACCGGAGTCGGATCCTCCAATACCTCCGGAGCCGTTCCTTTCACAATGGGATCCTCCGGGCTCACCTGCACCGTCTCAGCGGGTGCGGGCGCAGCGGCCGGGATCACCGGTGCCGCCGGGATCCAATCCCTGTTGAAGGGACGAACTTCCGGCAATGCCTTCAGCTTCACCAGTACTGCGGTCACTATATTGTAGATCTTGGTCAGACAGAGATAGGATTCCCTCACGCTGATCTTTTCTCCATGAGCGCCGCGGTTCCCGATCTGGCGCACATAGTGGATCGCCATCATCGTCCGGTTGTCGCTGATGAATTCCTTGAATTCCTCTCCTTCCACCAGCCCATACAGGGATGATCTCGCCGGCAGGGTGATCTTCCTCATGACATACAAGGCTTTGACTAAATATTCCAGCGCTCGCCGGGCATACGTCACACTTACTTCGGGATAGCTTGACTGGAACTGTTCCGCCTTTACACAAAACTCGTGCAGCTGTGTCAGTTTTAATTGCTCTAAATAATCAAAGTTACTCATACATCATGTGAGTGCTTCATCCTGTTGTCCTAGTAATGTTAAGAATCATATACTTATGAACCTGAAGTTAACTCCTCAAACATCTCTCCTCTAACCCACACTTTCTTCTTCTCAAGTAGAACTAAATATCTTTGATCTCTCAATGAATAAAAAACTCGTTTCATTATATTCTCTGACTTTATTCCAGTGATACTTCGAGCTTCCCTATTTCTTATACTTTCGTGTGTTTTCATATACCCAATTACAATTTCTTCTGGTGAAGCTAGCTTCTCATGTCTAATCTCAACCAAGACCGAATTTTCAAGTTCTGTAATTATCGGAGATTTTAACCTCAATTTTTCCATTGCAGCAAATGCGGTATTTAACCCTTCACCCACATCTTTATTTGGGGCATCTGGGAATTTGTTTATCAGGCGAACAATTTTAGGATTCCTTGCGGTTTGAGAACCAAGAATATTCTTTACAGTTACATGGCCAGGAAGTTTTCCAGGGCTTTCAACTTCCACTCTGTTATCAAATATCCGTATTTGTATATCCGTAGCAATACTGTAATCTCTGTGCAATACTGCATTTGTAATTATCTCATGTAAAGTTTCTTCTGGATATTCAATAGTTTCAAATCCTTTTCCTAACTTTTTTATATTCTCTATAATTTCCTTTACCTTTGCCACGGAATTGTATATTTGATTATATGCACATCCTTCAATTGTTAGCGGTTGTCCATCAAGAGTGTCTCTGTCAGCTTCACCACTCGTTTTGTATCTAAAAACTTTGATTGAGGAACGCTTGGGTAGACAAATTTGCGGCTCATCACTAAATAAAAGCAAACCAGCAATAGTGAGCATATTGTTTACATATAATCGTTGCTTGGTTAGCCAATCTTCCGGCACAACTTGTGGAACAATTTTAGTAACAAAATTTTTGAATATAGCTGAATCTATTGCATCATTAATGGTAGATCTTCTAATAGTTTCGTCTTCATAAGAAGAAATTCCTTTATCAAGTTCCAATCTACGCTTCTTTTCATCTGTATCTACTGGGAGACTTTGAGCTCCTTTTCTAATATAAATTTTTTTATCTGTAGTATATACAATTCCTGAGGATTTAAAAACCATAACATGTAGCACATATGTATTTTTAGTGGGATGCTGCAAAAACTCTATATCATAATTTCCCTCTACTCCTTTGAGAGAATCTATAATTTGAATATGTGCATTTGCATCCTCAATACACTTATACCCTTCCCAGTACTTTTTCTTTGTTGTATTCTCCTCTCGTATTCCAATATATACGTCTCCTCCACTTGCATTACAAAATGCTGATATAATTTTACTCAATCCTTTTCCTGAAATATCCTTTGCTTTAAAATCGTTAAAATAGTTTTCCTCAATTTTAAACAATTCTAAAACATCATTCTCTGACATTTTTTTTGTTTTAAAACTCATAAATATCCTTTCTATCAAAATAATCCTGCATCAGTTTCTTCTTCAGCGTTTCCGCCTTTTCTTGTACCTGTTTGACGGTTGCTTTCGATTTTTCTGTCTGCTCCACAAAAGCTGCGAATTTTTCTTGTAAATCAAGTGAAGGTAAAAGAACAACTAAATTTCCTATATCCTCCAAGCTTAAATTTGCTCTCCCTGTATCAGATTTCATTTCTTCATACATTTGAAGAGCCTTTTCAAAATTCAGGTATATTAATAAATATTTATCAATTATTTCATGATTATTAATTCTCACAAGTGCCGTAGCTTGATTTATATTGGCCTTACAATTAAGTGTAAATTGAGCAGCACGTCCTATGGAAGCACCAACAATATTAATAAGGAAGTCTCCTTTTTTTAATATAGAACGTTTTTGTTTTTCATTAAAACTATTCTCTATATATTTGGGATTAGTAATATCAATATAACCTTCTCTTACGTTTTCACTTGTTATAAATAGAGTTTGTGTAGTATCGACAGTATATGAAAACCCTTGCCACTTAGGAGATGCACCTTTTGTAATAAGTTCAGATAATTCGGATAATTTCTTTGTCCCTAAATTATACGGATTAATTACAGGATCCCCAAACATCTCTACAAAGCGTGATTTGACGAGCAGATCGAGCTTTTCCAGGATCGCGCTGCAGAGGTCTATGGTGTGGCTTACCTTGTCGAGGTTGTCGGCAATTTTGCGCTGCGTCTCAAGAGGCGGAAGTGGAATTGTCGTCTTTGAAATACTATTTAAATGAAGATTTGGAACACCGATTCCTTTTAAGGAAAGATCAAATTGAAGTTTTGTCTGCGGCGAATTTATGGCACACAACAAATAATTCGGATTAATAATTTTCTGATTGGGTCTTAAGACCGCTAAGCTGACATATACATCAAAAATTTCTTCCCTATCAACTATTGCAGCTATACCAGTAGTTCCGTTTTTAGCAAGTAAAATATCGTTGACCTGTGGTTTTAAGACATTATAAAGCTTTTCGTGTAGTTCATTTGGAATAAATTTTACATCATTCCAAT
>Ga0265298_10002937_pt1 | contig 23068 bp, 16 predicted proteins | sample AusTroGonzalo_MG_3_FD_193486 | JGI IMG/M metagenome (GOLD analysis project Ga0265298, IMG submission 193486) | Bovine rumen microbial communities from tropical cattle in Woodstock, Queensland, Australia - Gonzalo_01 | ecosystem: Host-associated > Mammals > Digestive system > Stomach > Rumen ...
GCACGAAGGACCCCAAGGCCGCCAAGGAGCTTCTCATCTCCATGGGCATGCCGTTCGCAGGGAGGAACTAATCATGGCTAAACAGTGTCTTATCGAAAAGCAGAAGAAGGCGCCCAAGTTCAAGGTGCGCGCGTACAACCGCTGCCAGCGCTGCGGCCGCCGCCACGCCTACATCCGCAAGTTCGGCGTCTGCCGTCTCTGCTTCCGCGAACTGGCCGTTGCCGGTCTCATCCCCGGCGTGACCAAGGCCTCGTGGTAACGAAAGGAAAGGAATCACAACAATGACATCAGATCCCATTTCCGACATGCTCACGACCGTCCGCAACGGACAGAAGGCCCGCCTTCACTCCGTCACGACCCCGGCGAGCAACCTCAAGAGCGAAGTAATCCGCGTCATGAAGGAGGCCGGCTACGTTACCGACTTCGTCACGACGAGCGAGTTCCCCAAGAAGCTCGTGATCACGCTCAAGTACTCCGACAGGGCGGTTCCCGCCATCACGGAGATCAAGCGCATCTCGAAGCCGGGCCTTCGCAAGTACGTCTCGGTCGCCGAAATCCCCGCCGTCCTCGACGGCATGGGTCTCGCGGTCCTCTCCACCTCCAAGGGCGTCATGTCCGGCGCCGAGGCGAAGAAGGCCAAGCTCGGCGGCGAGCTCATCTGCACAGTCGCTTAATACAGGAGTCTCAAGACAATGTCTCGAATCGGAAAAGAACCCGTCAAGCTTGCCGATGGCGTAACTGTCGCCGTCAATGGCCAGCTCGTGACGGTCAAGGGCAAGCTCGGCGAGCTTTCCTACACGATGCATGAAGGCATCACGGCGAAGGTGGAGGACGGCAGCGTCAAGGTCGAATGCGCCGATGACGCGAAGTTCGGCAACTTCCACGGTCTCGCCCGCGCGCTGGTCCACAACATGGTGGTTGGCGTGTCCGAAGGCTACAAGAAGCAGCTCTCCATCGAGGGCACGGGCTTCAAGGCCGTTCTCAAGGGCAGCGAGCTGGCGCTTTCGCTCGGCTTCGCGTCCCCGAAGGTGTTCACCGTTCCCGAAGGGCTCAAGGTGACCGTCGAGAACGACGGCCTCCAGATCACGATCACGGGCGTGGACAAGGCGCAGGTCGGTGAGGCCGCCGCGCGCATCCGCGCGTTCTATCCCGCCGAACCCTACAAGGGCAAGGGTATCAAGTACGTCGGCGAGCGTATCCGCCGCAAGCAAGGAAAGAAGGTCGCCTAATGAGCTTCAATCGCAAGGTTCAGCGCCAGAAGCGCCATCTGCGCCTCCGCCAGAAGATCGTCGGAACGGCTGCGCGTCCGCGCATGTCGATCTGCATCACGAACAAGAACATCTACGTCCAGTTCATCGACGACGACGCGGGCAAGACCCTCGCCTCGGCGAGCACGATCAAGGGCGCGAGCGCGAATCTCGAGGCTGCGAAGGCCCTCGGCGCCACGGCTGCGGAAGCGGCCAAGGCCGCCGGAGTTTCGCTCGTCGTCGTGGATCGCGGCGGCCGCAAGTTCACGGGCCGCGTCGCGGCTCTCGTCGAAGCTGCTGTGGCGGCGGGTCTCAGGATCAGCGAAAACAATGAGGAGGCTAAGTAACCATGGCTTTCAATCGTGACAAGCGTGCCGAGCAGCAGCAGGACGAGCTTGACGAGCACACAGTGTTCATCAACCGTTGCGCCAAGACCGTCAAGGGCGGTCGCCGCATGAGCTTCTCCGCCGTCATCGTGGTCGGTGACAAGGAAGGCAGCGTCGGCGTCGGCTTCGGCAAGGCCAACGAGGTCTCCGACGCGATCCGCAAGGGCGGCGAGGCCGCCCGCAAGGACATGCGCAAGATCACCCTGCACGGCAAGACCATCCCGCACGACGTCGAAGGCGTCTGCGACGGCGGTCGCGTCATCCTCAAGCCGGCTCCTGACGGAACTGGCCTTATCGTCGGCGGCGGCATGCGCCCCGTCCTCGAGGCGGTCGGCATCCGTGACGCGGTCGGCAAGTCGCTCGGCTCCAAGAACCGCCTCAACGTGGTCAAGGCCACGATGAACGCGCTCATGAAGCTCCGCAGCGCCGAAGAGATCGCGGCCATCCGCGCCTAAGGAAAGGAATTCTGTAAAATGGAACTGCATAACCTGACAAACATCCCCGGAGCCCGCGAGCGCCGCAAGCGCGTCGGCCGCGGCTGCGGTTCGGGCATGGGCAAGACCTCCACCCGCGGTCACAAGGGTGCGGGAGCTCGCAAGGGCCACAAGCAGAAGCTGATGTTCGAAGGCGGCCAGATGCCGCTCGTCCGCCGTCTGCCGAAGCGTGGCTTCAACAACGCCGCGTTCAACGCCAAGACCCTCGGCGTCAACGTCTCCGACCTCGAGAAGAGGTTCGAGGCCGGCGCAGAGATCACGGTCGAGGCCCTCGCCAAGGCCGGCTTCTCGGACAACAAGCGCCCGAAGGTCAAGATTCTCGGCACCGGTACCCTCACCAAGAAGTTCACGGTGAAGGTTCCCTGCTCGGCTTCGGCCAAGGCCAAGATCGAAGCAGTCGGCGGCGCAGTCGCCTGAGGCTGACCCGATACGGTAAAACAGAAAGACGTGGCTTTTCGCCACGTCTTTTGTTTTGCCTTGTCGCTTCGCGAGGCGGCTCAGGCCTTCTTGGGCCAGAACTTGTCGCTGAGCTTGGACGGTATGCCGACCTCGGAGCGGTCGAAGCAGTCCGCCAGGATCTTCCAGCCGAGGTCGAGCGCGTCGATGAGGTCGATGTTCACCGAAAGGTCCATCATCTTCTCCTCGAACATCGCGCCGTACTTCAGCAGCTTCTGGTCCCATGCGGACATCTTGAAGCCCATGGACTGCTTTTCGATGGTCTCCTTGTACTGCGCGTACAGCTTGATCATCGCGTCCATGATGGTGCGGTGGTCTTCGCGCGTCTTGTTGATGTTGACCTTCTTGCCGTCGACATCGACGAACTTGTCCACGCCCTTGTTGACCTGCTGCTTGAGACGCGAGAGCGAGCCGAACGGCTCGATGCGCCCGTTTCTGAGGTAGAACTGTCCTTCCGTGATGTAGCCGGTGTTGTCAGGCACAGGGTGCGTCACATCGTCGCCGGGCATCGTCGTCACTGCGAGAATCGTGATCGAACCAGCGCCGTCGAAGTCCACCGCCTTCTCGTAGCGGGCTGCGAGCTGGGAGTAGAGGTCGCCCGGATAGCCGCGGTTTGACGGAATCTGCTCCATCGTGATCGCTATCTCCTTCATGGCGTCCGCGAACGCGGTCATGTCGGTGAGGAGCACGAGGACGTCCTTGCCCTGGAGAGCGAACTTCTCGGCGACCGCGAGCGCGACATCGGGAACGAGCTTGCACTCCACCGTCGGGTCTGCGGCCGTGTGGACGAACATGACGGTCTTCGCGAGGGCGCCGGACTTGTCGAGCGTGCTGCGGAACTTGAGGTATTCGTCATACTTGAGCCCCATGCCTCCGATAACGATCACGTCCGAGTCGGCCTGAAGCGCGATTCGCGCAAGGAGCTCGTTGTACGGTTCGCCGGCCTTTGCGAAGATCGGGAGCTTCTGCGATATGACGAGCGAGTTGAAGAGGTCGATCATCGGGATGTTCGTCTTAACCATGCGGTTAGGCATGATGCGCTTGGCCGGGTTGACCGACGGCTGCCCGATGGGCGAAGGGTTCTCGGTGATCGCCGGACCTCCGTCGCGAGGCTCGCCCGACCCTGTGAAGGCCCTGCCGAGGAGCGCATCGGAGAAGGCGACCTTCATCGTCTCGCCCAGGAACCTGACCTTGGCCGCCGTATCGACACCGCGCGCGCCCGCAAAGATCTGGAGCGTGACGTTCGGGCCGTCGATCTTGATCACCTGCGCGAGCGACGTGCCTGCGCGGCTTTCGATCTCGGCGATCTCGTTGTACTTCACGCCCTCGGCGCGAAGGGTCGCGACCGAGCCGGAAAGCGCGTCGATCTTGTGGTAAACCTTGTTGTTAAACATTGGATGCCTCCTCAATCTTCTTCTCAAGCGACGCCTTCAGCGTCTTGAACTCGTCGGAGCCGAACGGCTTGTCGTTCCAGTCGATGAACGTCTGCTGAAGGTCCATGAAGAACCGGCGCGTCTCGTCCTTCTCGGCGAACGCGTAGCTGGACAGAAGCGCCTTTTCTACGACGTCGAACATCACCTGCTGGCGTTCGACCGGAGTGGTTGCGTCAGAATCGCTGAATGCGTTCTGCTGCAGATACACCGCATCGAGGAACTCCGCCTTCAGATAGGTCGTGAAGTCCGCGAGGCTCGTGCCTTCTTCGCCGACGACCTTCATCATCTGGCCGACTTCGTTGCCCTTGCGCAGTATCGTGCGCGCCTTCTCGACCCTTGCCTGCTCGATGACCGAGTTGTAGTGGCTCCAGCTGTCGAGCGGGTCGATCGCGGGATAGCGGCGTGCGTCGGAACGCGCACGGCTCAATCCGTGGAAGCCGCCGACGACCTTCAATGTGGCCTGGGTCACGGGTTCGTCGAAGTTGCCGCCCGCAGGCGAGACAGTTCCGCCGATCGTCACTGAGCCGGTGGAGCCGTCTTTAAGCCTTACGCGCCCGGCACGCTCGTAGAACGCCGCGATGCGGCTTTCGAGGTATGCGGGAAACGCCTCTTCGCCGGGAATCTCCTCCAGTCGCCCGGAGAGTTCGCGCATCGCCTGCGCCCAGCGCGAGGTGGAGTCTGCGAGCACGAGCACGTTGAGGCCCATCTGGCGGAAGTATTCCGCGAGGGTCACCGCCGTGTACACCGAAGCTTCACGCGAGGCTACCGGCATCGACGACGTGTTGCAGATGATGATCGTGCGCTTCATCAGCGACTGGCCCGTCTTGGGGTCAACGATCTCGGGAAACTCCTTCAGGGTCTCGACGACCTCGCCGGCGCGTTCGCCGCACGCCGCCGATATCACGATATCGACCTTGGCGTAGCGCGCGGTCGTCTGCTGGAGAACCGTCTTGCCTGCGCCGAACGGACCGGGAATGCAGTATGTTCCGCCGACGGCGACCGGGAAGAAGGTGTCGATCGTGCGGACGGTCGTTTCAAGCGTCTCGGTGGGCTCAAGGCGCTCTGTGAAGCACTTGATCGGCACCTTTACCGGCCAGCGCTGCATCATCTGGACCTTGACCTCCTTGCCGTTCGCGTCCGCGAGCGTCGCGATGTCTTCGGTCACCGTGTAGTCGCCTGCCGGAGCGAGCGCCTTGACCGTGTAGGCTCCGCGAAGCGCGAAGGGAACCATGATCTTGTGGCCGGGCATGGTCTTGTTGTCGAAGATGCCCTCGGTCACCCAGCCGAGCGCTTCGCCTGCCGTCACGCGGTCGCCGACCTTGGCCGTCGGATGGAAGTCCCACTTCCTGTCGCGCGGCAGGCCGGGCAGATACATTCCGCGCTGCAGGAAGAACTCCGCGTCCCTGGATATCTTGGCGGCCTCCTTCGCGAGGTCGGCCAGCGGGTTCTGGAGCCCGTCGTACACCTGCGCCAGCATGCCCGGCCCGAGCTCTGCGGCCAGCAGTTCGCCCGTGAACTCGACCTTGTCGCCGACCGCAAGGTCGGTTGTCGCGTCGAAGACCTGAAGGTCGCAGCGCGAGCCGCGCACGCGCACGATCTCCGCCATGAGCCGCTGGTCGCCCAGCAAGGCGTAGCCCACTTCGTTCTGCGCTACGGCCCCGTCGAAGGCGACGGTTATCATGTTGCCGTTTACTGCGACGATCTTTCCTGTTGTTGTCATATGATTCCCTTTGTCGTGGCGGTGAGCCGGTCGAATGCGGCATTGCCCGCGTCCTTTGAAATTGCGCTTCGCCGTATGGCGATCTTGAGCCTGACGGCGTATGTGGCTATGGCGCCCTCGCCCAGCGGCGCCGTTACGTCGGTAAGCTCGCCCGCCGCGTCCCACCAGACGCGGTCGAGCAGCTCGTCGCGCTTGGCGACTTCCTTCTCGGCAAAGCAGTCGAGAACCCGCTTGCGCCAGTAGACCGAGCAGCCCTCGGCGGGGCGCATGAACTTCTCGGCGCCGCCTCTCGCCTCGACGAGCGTGTTCCTGAGCCGGGTCTCGATATCCGGCCATCCGCACGCCTCAAGGCGCCTTTGCACCGCGTCCTCGCCGCCGCACGTCTCGACGAATTCGGCCCAGCCTGTCGGAGCGGGAGCGTTGAACGCCAGCGCGGGAAGGGACGAGACGATGTAGTCTGTTGTCATTGTATGAAGGGCTGCGGTTGTTACTTCACAAGCCTGGCGAGGTCGGGACGAAGGCGCTTGGCGAGCTCTTCGGCGACTGTCGCGCCCGTGAACGCATGCTCCACCCGTCCGCCGTCGAGCCTGACGGAGAAGCCGGTGCCGAGCGTGTCGTCCATGACGACGGTCAGGTTCTTCTGTGAAGCGAGCTGCGCCTTGAGCGAGGCCGCGAGTTTCGCAGGCACCGCAACCTCTGCTTCGGCGGCAAGCCCCTTGACGGCCTCGAGCGTCAGCGCGGCGACGTTCTTCTCGTCGGCAAGCGTCTTGTCGACGTTCTTGGCGAGAAGGTTGGTGAGCATCGCGGTGATGGACGCCTCGATCTTGAGTATCGTGTCGCGCGCCGCCTGGGAGACGGTCTCCGCCGCACGGGTCGCATAGTCTGCGGCGGCCTTTTCGGCGTCAGCCTTGGCTTTCGCGGCCTCGGCCGTGGCCGTCTTGACTATTTCGGCGGCGGACGCCTTTGCGTCGGCGATGATCTTTTCTGCGGCGGCGTTTGCTTTCTCAACGCCTTCGCGGTTGATTTTCTCAAGCAGGCTCTGCAGGTCTTCGGACATGTTGTTGTTCCTCCAAAAGTCTATGGGTGAATTATACCGCTTTTGCCGCCTTCAGTCAAGGCGGGACGCCCTTTTGCCTTTGTCATATTGCGGTCACGGTCGGGGCAACCGTGCTCGCGATGTTTGGGCGTGAGGCGTTTTGGCGCTTGTGCTCGCTGATTCTCACGCGGGTACGCGTGAGAACCGCGGCGTAAACGGAGCTGGCGACATCGATTTTGCAGCCTTTCACATTTTGCCTGTGCTACGGAGCCTATCGGCAAAATGGCGGCGTGCCAAAATCGGGTCGCATCCTCCGTTTACGCCGTCGCTGCGCAGGCTGCAAAACGCCTCCCGCCCACCATCGCCGCACGCCACAGGGTCTAGCCTTTTGGGGCGTGCGGCTTGCGACTGGAGGCGAGGGGTGTTTCGAAGCATGATGGAACGGTCGCGAAACCGAGCGGTGAAGACCCGATTTGCGCAGGGCCTAGCAGCCATCGTAAGGCTCTGCAAGCCAAGCTGCGTAGGGCCCGGAGCAAATCGATGTCGAACCCCGAAGGTTTCGCGAATTGCCGGACTGTATCCAGGTCGGCAATAGTGCAATCCTGGCGAGAAACAACCCTCGCCTCCAGCCTATCCTCCGGGTCGGGCGATACCGGCCTTCGACGACTTTATGGTATAATACGCGGCATGATTCTTCTATGGAGGGAATTCTGATGAACCGATTCGAAAAGACCGTCGCGGACGTCCTTGAGGTGGACTCCGTCTCGCCCGACACCCGCTTCAGGGAGACGGACGGATGGTGCTCGCTGAAGGCGTTCGGACTGCTTGTGCTGCTCGAAAACGACTGGGGCGCACCTACCGGAATCGACCGCTTCCTCGAACTGCACACGGTGCGCGACCTCTGGCGGGAGGCTTTCCTCGCGTTCGCCGCCGGAATCCTCAAGGTTCCTCGCGAAAGGCTCTCCGGCGAAACGGCCTACGGGTCTATTCCCGAATGGGACAGCGTCAACCACCTTCGCCTGGTCATGGAGGCTGAGCGCCGGTTCGGCGTGTCGTATCCGCTGGAGAGGGTGCCGGCCCTCAAGACCATAGACGACTTTCTCGCCTGACGGCAGGGCAAGTGCTAGATAAATATGGTATAATACGCTTTCAAATTCAAGGAGCAATATGGCTGAAGCGACAGAAGAGATGAGGCGGCACAGCGCGGCGCATTTGACGGCCCGCGCGGTTCAGAATGTTTTTGAGGATGTTCAGGTCGACATCGGGCCTGCGACGGACGAAGGTTTCTACTACGACTTCGACCTGCCGCACAGGCTTTCGCCCGACGATTTCCCGAAGATCGAGGCGGAGATCGCCCGCCTGATCGCGCTGGACGAGCCGTTCGTCAAGAAGGTCGTCTCCCGCGAAGAGTGCGCCAAGATGCTTGCCGGCCAGAAGTACAAGCTTGAGCGCCTTGCCGACATTCCCGAGGGCGAAGACATCTCCACATACACCGTCGGCGACTACGCCGAGATGTGCCGCGGCCCCCACGTCGAGCATTCGTCGCAGATCGGCGTCGTGAAGCTTACCCGCGTCGCCGGCAGCTACTACCGCGGCGACGAGAAGAACAAGATGCTCCAGCGAATCTACGGCATCATCGCCAGGGACCAGGCCGAGATGGACGAGATCGTCGCCCGCGCCGAAGAGGCGAAGCGCCGCGACCACCGCCGCCTTGGCGTCGAGCTCGACCTCTTCCACCTCGATCCTGAGGATCCCGGCCAGGTCTTCTGGCACCCCAAGGGCTGGAGCATCTATGTGACTCTTCAGGACTACATGCGCGAGAAGCTCGTCAAGGACGGCTACCAGGAGGTCAACACCCCTGCGCTCATGCCCCGTTCTCTTTGGGAGCGCAGCGGACATTGGGACCACTACAAGGCCAACATGTTCATTACGGAGTCCGAGAAGCGTATCTTCGCCGTCAAGCCGATGAACTGCCCAGGCGCGCTCGAGATCTTCAAGAGCCGCACACGCTCATACAAGGACCTTCCCTTGAGGCTCGCCGAGTTCGGCCACTGCGCGCGCAACGAGCCTAGCGGAACCCTCCACGGCATAATGCGCGTTCGCGGCTTCGTCCAGGACGACGCCCACATCATCTGCACCGAGGAGCAGATCGAGGAGGAGGTCGCCAAGTTCTGCCGCCTCTTGAAGGACGTCTACAGCGATTTCGGCTTCGACAAGAACCTGCTCGTCAAGCTCAGCACGATGCCTGAAGACCACGTCGGCGAAGTCGCCACCTGGCAGCATGCCGAAGCCGCGCTTGCGGCTGCGTGCAAGGCGAGCGGAATGGAGTATGTCATCCAGGAGGGCGAAGGCGCGTTCTACGGTCCCAAGCTCGAGTTCACGCTCATCGACGCCCTCGGCCGCGCCTGGCAGTGCGGCACCATCCAGCTCGACTACCAGCTGCCCAGCGCCGAGCGCCTGAACGCCGAGTATATCGGACCCGACGGACAGAAGCACCACCCCGTGATGCTCCATCGCGCCGTGCTCGGTTCGCTCGAGCGCTTCATCGGCATCCTGATCGAGCACTACGCCGGGGCTTTCCCGCTTTGGCTCTCGCCCGAGCAGGTGAGGATACTGCCGATCAGCGACAAGGCCCTCGCCTATGCGGAGCGTACGCGCGCCGCTCTTGAGGCGGAAGGCTTCCGCGTCACGATCGACTCTTCGGCCGACAAGCTCGGCGCGAAGATCCGCGCGGCGTCGCTTGAGAAGGTGCCCTACCAGATCGTCGTCGGGCCGCGCGACGAGGCCGCCGGAACGATCTCGGTCAGAAGCCGTGCGGACGGCGACCTTGGCGCGATGAAGATCGATGGGCTCATCGAGCGTCTCAAAGGCGAACTGTAAGCGCAATTTGGAGAGGATGCCGCGATATGACGAAGACAGACCTCAAGACCTTCCGTGAAGAGCTGCTGGCGACCGGCGGCTACAAGACCCCCGCCGACCGCAGGGCGCCCAAGCGCCACAAGCCGGGCGCGCTTGTCACCGCCCGCTTTTCGTTCGCCGTCAGCCGCGTCTTTCCGCTCTGTGCGCTGTATGAGGCGTTCGGCAGGCTCGAGACCGATAAATGGGCCAACTTCTGCTTCTCGACGGTCACGATGCCGGAATCTCTCGGCATGAACGTCGAGCTTGAGGGTTGGGGCGACCGCGCGGCCTACAAGGGCCCCGTCGTCTACCTCTGCAACCACATGTCCACATACGAGACGATACTCCTGCCGCCCGTGCTTCTGACGTACGGACCGTTCAGCGTCGTAGCCAAGGCGTCGCTCGCGCATCTGCCGTTTCTTGAAAAGGCCGCGGCCCACATGGGGCTTGTCGGAATCGGACGCAAGAACCCCAAGGCGGACCTTCTGGCCCTTTTCGACATCGGGTGCAAGCGCATAAGCGAAGGCGGCAGCTTCCTCATATTCCCCCAGGGTACGCGCCAGAAGGTGTTCGAGAAGCGCCATTTCTCGTCCATAGGCGCGAAGCTCGCGGAGAAGGCGGGCGTTCCGATCGTTCCGCTTGCGATAGACTCGCGCTGCATGCCGACCCGCGAAAAGGGGCTTCTCTCGAAGGTCTTCAAGGATTTCGGTACGGTTGACACTTCGCTAGACATCCGCCTTGCTGCGGGGCCGGTGATTCCGTGCGGCAAGAGCCGCGACATGCACGAGGCGTGTTTCGACTGGATCGCCACAAAGCTTGAATCGTGGGGACTCCCCACAAACAGGGATAAATGACAATGGCTAGGGCGTACAACTTTTCGGCGGGGCCTGCGGTTCTTCCTCTTGAGGTTCTTCAGGAGGCGCAGGAGGAGATGGTGGACTTCAAGGGCACGGGCATGTCCGTCATGGAGATGTCGCATCGCGGCAAGGACTACGATGCCATCCACCAGGAGGCTGTCGCGACGTTCAAGGAGCTTTGCGGGCTCGGCGACGAATGGTCCGTCGTGTTCATTCAGGGCGGCGCCTCCATGCAGTTCGCGATGATACCGATGAACTTCCTCGGCGCCGGGCAGACTGCCGACTACGTGAACAGCGGAACCTGGGGCAACAAGGCCCTAAAGGAGGCGAAGAAGATGGCCGCCCTGCGCGGCGCGACGGTCAACGTCGCCGCCGACTGCCAGAAGGACATCCCGACCCGCCAGCCTACGGAGTTCAGCTGGACCAAAGGCGCGGCGTACGCCCATATCTGCACTAACGAGACGATTTCGGGCGCGGAGATGAAGGTGATTCCCGAGACGGAAGCTCCCCTCATCGCCGACATGTCGAGCGACATATTGAGCTGCGAGCGCGACTACTCGAAGTTCGCGATGTTCTACGCCGGCGCACAGAAGAACCTTGGCCCGAGCGGAATGGCCGTTGTCGCCATCCGCAACGATTTCGCCGAGAAGGGGCCGGAGGCTATTCCGACGATGCTCCAGTACCGCACATACACGCGCGAGAATTCGCTCTACAACACGCCGCCGACATGGGGAATCTACATCTTCGGCGAGACCATGAAGTGGGTGAAGCGTATGGGCAAGGAGAACCTCTTCAGGCTCAACGCCGAGAAGGCGCAGAAGATCTACGACGTCATCGACTCCAGCGAGTTCTGGACGGGAACGGCCGTAAAGGAGTTCCGCTCCAACATGAACGTCACCTGGCGCATAAAGGGCGGCGACGAGGCGCTTGAGAAGAAGTTCATCGACGAGGCGAAGCTCGCCGGCATGTCTTCGCTCAAAGGCCACCGCTCTGTCGGCGGACTGCGCGCCTCCATCTACAATGCGTTCCCGATGTCCGGAGTGGATGCGCTCGTCGCGTTCATGAAGGATTTCGAGAATAAGAACGGGTGATCTTCCAGATCGCCAGAACTGTCGCGGTCGTTGCGCTTCTGGGCGTGGCGGCCGCGATTGCCACGCCAAAGGACCGTCTGCCGCTTGCGCTTCGAGGTCTCGCCCGCATTCTCAGGCGGGACGCCGCCCTGCCGCAGTCCGCAAATGCCCCTGTCGGACGCGTTTCTCCGGCGAGGCGGCTTCTCGCATTCGCCATTGTAATCATTGCCATCTTGCTGGCCGTTTGGTAGAATAGAGCCTCACCATTTAAAAGTGGAGGAGGCTTGATGAAGAGAATTTCATTCCTTTCTCTCCTCGCGGCGTCATTTTCGCTCGCGGCGGCAGAGTACTCGCTTGATTTCACAAGCGCCGGAGTGCTTGACGCCGAATCGCCGGTATTGCGCCGCGCGGAGATGCCGGCGAACGTGGGGGCCGTGCCCGCCGTGGCTGTCGGGGATACGCTTAACCTCAGGCTTTTCGCCGATGTCGATTTCGCGTTCAAGGTCGTGTCCGCGCCGCCTGCCGGTATCGCTGGGCAGAGCTTCATAGCGAAGGATGCGAACGGCTCGGCCTCGGCCATAGTCAAGGTGTCGAAGGACAGCGCCCGGATCTCCGTGGACGATTTCATGAACAGGCGGCAGTACACTGTCCGCTGCAAAGACGGCAAGGCGACGATTGTTGAGCGCGACAACTCCCAGGAGGAAGACGGTGAGTGCGGCACATGCGGCGGCCAGATTGAAGACCCGGTTCCTGTGACGGAAGCTACTACTACGCTTCAATCGTCCGCAAAATCTCGCTCTCTTCTTGCTGCCGGAAACTCCTTCCCCGAAGCGGAGCATAAAAGTGTAGTCGATATCCTCGTTGCATTCGATAAAGGTGCTAAGGCGTGGGCGGAGAAAGGCTCAAACTGGGGAAATGGCGGCGATTCCATTGAGGATTTTGCGGACTACGCCGTAAACAAGATGAATACGGTGCTTGTCAATTCGCAGCTCAGCGACCAGTTTTGCTATCGCCTAGTAGGGGTGGTGGAGATTGACGGTTCATGGACGGCGATCAATAATGCGCTACTTTTGAAGATGCGTGCTCGCGAAGGGGAGTTCGCGAACCTTGAACAACTGCGCGACAAATATGGCGCGGACACTATAACGCTTCTGATTAACAGAACTAGCGGCAATACTTCGGGTATTGGTTTCGAGTATTCCGGCAATGCAGGCCAATCTCGTGAATTCTTTGAGCGCATGAAATATGGTTGTAACGTCTGCGACATCGCGACGGTTTATAGCCGTTACACCATGAGCCATGAGACAGGCCATAACATGGGCTGCGGGCACAGTAATCGACAGGGCAGTAATTCCGGTCCGGGGCGCTACTCCGACTCTTGCGGCTATCATTTTACTGACGCCAACAATGTCAGGCGCAGTACAATTATGGCCTACACATACTCTGGAGATGACAGTGAATATTATAATCCAGCCCCCTACTTCTCAACGCCAGATATAACTCCTGAAGAATACGGATGCGCGGTTGGTGTTGAGGGTGTGAACAACAACCGTCGGACGTTGACTCTTACCCATAGCGATATTGCAAGTCTTCACGAACATGTTTTGCCATACGACTGGGATGTGAAGTTTCTGGATGATAGCGGCAACGAAATCCCGGATGGTGCGTATTTTCTGTCATCATGCAATGTGACTTTGACCCACTCGAATCCGAATGCCGAAATCTACTACACGCAAGATGGTTCAACGCCGACATCATCATCCGATCATTGCAACCCAGGCGACAAAATTACTGTCTATCTATACTCGCCCAAAACGCTTACCGCATGTGCCGTCACGAACGGCGTTGCGATATCCACGCGCTCAATAACCCTGCGCGACGGTTTAACCTGGAGCGGCGACGAGAACGGCTATGGCGTTTGGGCCAGTAACGATAGTTCGGCGAAACCTTGGAGCGGAGCATACTTCTACAACGATCCGGTTGTGTTTCCTGATTTGGCCGACGTTGCTTGCGCGACGGTGATGGTGCAAGATGCCGTGTCGCCAGCATCTGTGTGGTTCAGAGCTTGCGAGACGGAGTACCTATTCGACAAGGGCTCAAATACGTCGCAAATCAATATTCCAGGTGACGCGTTTGTTCCGGGAGGTGACTTAACTTTCAACGTTCCGGTTAAGTTGGACAACGATGTAGTGTTCACAAATCTGACAGGCCACGCGCTTACGTTCAACGCGCCGTTCGGACAGACGGTCGATTCGTCTGGCGGATCCTTTACGGGCATGGTCAACATCGGTCCCTACGGCACCCTGACCGTCTCGCCTGGTGCTGATAAGACGCAGACCTTGGAAAAACTCAATAATACCGACTGGTATTCCGCCACTTCAACTTTCCGAGTGGGTGAAGGTACGGTTGTGTTCAATGGTGCAATCAATGTAGGCGTAGGCGTAACCGGTAGCACCAAGCTCGAAGTCGGTAACGGCGGCAGTCTAGTCTTCAATCAGGGTGGTGCAACTGGCCATCAAATGGACGGAACGTCGCTGACCGTCGAAAAAGGCGGCTCTGTAACGTTTAACCAGATGGAGCATCTGAAGCGGACGCTCTATCTTAACGGTGGTACGATTTACGCCAAGCGATTCGACTTGATGAGCAACCCTGGCGTGTATGTTACTGACGATTCTTCTATCGAAAACAATAATGGCGGTTATATCCTGATTCGCAGCTCCGATTCCGAAATCAATGTCTCCAACGGCAAAACACTGACGCTCAATGTCGGTACTCAGACCGACGGCAGAACTGACACATCCGGCTGGGGTATAATCAAACGCGGTGGTGGAACACTTGCAGCCAACGGAGAGTTTAAACATTCCGGCGTCACGGATATCGAGGAGGGAACGCTGGAAGTCGGTTATCCTTCCGGTTCTACCGTATATGGGCAGGGCTGGATTGTCGCTTCCAACTCGACCCTGCGCGTAAAGAGCGGGTGCACGCTTAAGGTCCCGTCGCTCACGCTTGATGAGACTTCCACACTATCGCTTCCTGCGGCCACTTCCGCTCCTTTGATCGTAAACGGGGATGTCGATTTGACGGAAGTCAAGCTATCGATCCAGGAGGGTGGAGACTTGTCGCTCGGTGCCAACTATCCGCTTATTTCTGCGACCGGCGAAATATCGGGACTCAAGTCGTTCATCCGCAAGGACTGGCCGCGTCCCGCTGACGGACTGGGCTGGAAAGTGGCGGTGTCTGATGGCGTCCTTACTGCAACGATAGTTGACATTGCCGAAGCCGATCCCTATGTTGATTTCATGACCAACATCTCCGGTCTCCTGCCGTCTATCCCCGATGATGCGACCATGTCGGCACTTGGCGGACTCCAGATTGGATCTTCGCCAATCGTGATTGACGGACTCGCCACCAACGCCGTTGGCGTAACCCTTGATGTGACGATTGGCGAACCGACGGCTGCCGAGCGGACGATTTGCTCTTGGGTCGCTAATGGTAATATTGTTAGATGTGTTATCAAAAATGGGGTGCTTGACTGCTTCTGGGGTGACACCGGCCACGTTGACAACTCTGCGTCGTCCTCTCTCACACTATCGGCTGGTCGCCATATAATCAATGTCGGCTATAAAACGTTTAATAATGATTCTGATAATAACACGTATGGCGGTACTTTCGTCTATGCGGATGGAACCCTCGTCTATCGTGCAGCCGGTCTTAGATGGAGCGGCAAGAGTGTTACGAAATTTACAGTAGGCGCGACCGCCGGCGACACTCCCGACAAGCCGTACACCGGCCTCGTCGTGCACAATATTGCCCTGTTGAACGAATCGTCGACCAGTCCGCTCCCGAATATGACCTCTTCCGGCGGGACGGTTTCATACGACTATTTTGCCGGCAAGCCGCCATGTGTATTCGCGCTTACGCCTGATGGCGGATTCGAGACTTACGGCGCAATCCTTTCCGGCGCTTTCTCCGACAGATACGATAAACTTTCGGTTTCGATAGTCGCTTCGTTCCCGGAAAATGCCACGGGAACGATCATCGGCTCGGCTGTGTTAAAGGATAACTACTATGGTCACGCCGCACAGGTGGAGTATTGCGGCAACGGGGTTTTGGCATTTAGGGACGATGGTAGCGGTGATCTGATTGCATCCGTTAATGTCTCCGCAGACATGTCGGCCAAGCACCTGTACACAATGACTTATACGAAAGGTGTTGGATATAAGCTTTACATGGATGGCGTAGAGGTGCTGGTCAATGAAGGCAAAGAAGGCTGTTACAAGGACAGTAATATGCCGATTATAAACAGGGTGGTGTTCGGTTGCGGTTATTGGACCAACTTGATGACTAGTTACAACGCCAATCCCAATCCCATTTCCAACTTGAAGGTCTATGCGTCTCACATCGCGCTGGGCACGGACGACAGAACCGTTTCGGAAACTGCTGTGGTAGAAGCGACTGGTTATGATCCCGAGGCCTCCGACGACCCACCGGCGCCCGAAACGCCTGCGACGGTGGATGTGCTTGTCGCTTATGATAATGGGGCGCAGGCATATGTTGCGAACAAGGGCGTGACGTTGGCGGATTTTGCCGCGACGCAGATCGGCAAGATGAAAGATGTGCTTGCCACCAACCGCCTCGACCGGTATTATTCCTATCGACTTGCTGGAGTCTGTAAGGTGGATGGAGTCTACGACAACATCGATACCGCTCCTGCTCTGATTGCAGCAGGCACTGGCCCTGCTGTGAGTTTGAGGGCGGCGCGCGAGATGTGTGGCGCGGATACAGTGACGCTGCTGGTGGATACGACCGGCAGCACGCTTGGCAACAGCTCTCCGCTTAATTCGCCCGACAATGTCGCGAGCCAGCATGAGTGCGCATTCAGCGTGTGCAGCATTCGCGCGGTCGATACCGGCAAGCAGCATACGATGATCCACGAGAACGCGCACAACATGGGTTGCGGACACGCAAGGGCGCAGAGTATAATCAATTCTCCGTTCGAGTATGGACGCGGCTACTACTTCAAGGACGGCAATGTAACGCGCCATACCATCATGGCGTATGGCGGGGACGATGATGCCTCGTGGTATTTTTCGACCACATCCAAGGAATTCGGTTTTACGCTCGGCGACAAGACAAACAACAACGCGCGGGTCTTGAAGGAGACCAGCGGCGAGGTCGCCAAGTGGCGTGAAGGTGCGGCAATCCCCCTCGGCGGCGTGGAGGTGGAAGGGGTCACCTTTGAGACGAGTGCGCTCTATCCGTGGTCTGTTGATGGCAACGGCATTCTCCGCAGCTTCAATCAGACCAATTACACTTATCAGTGCACTACGCCTCTCAAGGCGACCATCGTTGGCCCCAAGCGCTTCCTGTTCATGCACAAGTCGTATTTCGGCGGCGAGAGCTTCGCAGGCAACAACTATTCCCACTTCGATGTGCTCTTGGACGATTCTCCGGTATTGACGCAAACGGAATGCACGAATACCTGGACCGAGGCGTATGTGGACGTGCCGGACGGCGAACATGAGGTCACCTTCGTCTTCTCGCAGCGCTATGCGATGAACAATCCTTCTGACTACAAGGATGGAACTCCCGAGGCCGACGACGCCGTGTGGCTGATGTTTGAACCTAAGCCTATATTCGATTGGACGCCGGGAGAAAATCCGAGCGGTTGGTTCACTGCTTGGCAGGGGGAGAACAGCGGCAGCACGCATGAAAAAATCGGCCCCGATGGACTTTCCACCAATCTGTATGTTACCTATGTTGATGATGAAAAGGTCGATACGCAAAAATGGATTCCTTGGAAAAGCGACAATCTCACGCCCGACCATCTCGACAACTACACCTTCCTTGCTTACGGCAATATCGATGAAGTCTCGCCTGAGTCCGGCAAGATGGGCGTTCTCTGGGATATGGGATTCAACGGCAACGACAAGCACAAAACCATGCTTGTAAAGGATTACGCTGGCAATGTCAAACTCGTTCAGGCTTACGGCAACACAGTCAACAAGACCATAGACGCCGGACGTGTGGAAGGCTATCACCTCTTTACGGTTAGGTTTAGCACGGAAAACGGCGCTTCGCTCCAGATCGACAATGGCGAGGTGTATTCGGATTCCTCATTCACCCAAGTTTCCGATAAAGGCTTCCAAGTAGGCTCGGTTCTGGGCGGGTTGCCGAATTCCTTTGATCGTGGTACTGGCTTCGTCGTCCTTAAGATGCTGGCTTTTGGCACTGATTCGATACCGTCATGGCAGTACGAGCAGCTCTGCAAGGAGTATCCTGCTGTCACCAACCATGTGCTGGTTACGATCGGCAGCGATAAATACTATCGTCTTAGGTATGCGAAGGATGCTCTTGCGGAGGGGACCTCGTTCATCGTTTCCAGCGATGTGTCGATCGATCTCAATGCAAAAACGATTTCTTCGCCCGTATCAGGCGAGTCCTACACATTTGCCGAACTAGGCCAAGGTGTGACGATAATCGACAATGGCGACGGAACATACTCGCTCATCAAAGACATGTCCACTGATGCGGTGCTGAGGATTAGCGAGATCATGCCGAAGCCGACTGATGCGCAGAATCGCGGCGCATTGGAGGGGATGGACGTGAACGGACTTGAAAGCGGCTGGGTAGAGGTAGAGAATACGTCCGATCAGTGGGCCGACCTGGAGGACTACAAGTTCATACGTTCGAACCGCGGAAAGAAGACAGGGCAGGCCGATTTCGGCAACTTCCCGTCCGTATTGATCGCGCCGAACTCAAGGTTCGTGTTCTACACCTCCGAACGCTACTCGAATAGCACCGATATGTCCGTAAGCGCATGGGCAACGCCTGACGAGGGCGGCGTCAAGCCGAAGATATACACCGACCTCGGCAACATCCTCGTGTGGCCGGACAAGGTCAACCCCAAGAAGTCGCCGTTCGTGCGTCTCATCTATACGCCCGACAGCACGATTGTCGATACCGTAATCATTCCGAGCGACGTTCCGGAAGGGTGCTCGATCATCGTTGGTGAGACAAAACCTGACGAAGCCACCAAGCGTTGGCTCTGCCCCACACCGACTCGCGGCGAGGCAAATACCGATACTTCCTCACTTACCAAGATAGGCCCGAATGTCGGCCCGCTCTATGAACTTACTACCGGCAAGAAGCACGACAGCGCAAGCGAATTCGCGCGTCCTGTCCCGCCCGCCAAGTCGGGCGAGAATTACGAAATCGTTTTCTCGCTCAACCCTGTTATGAGCCCGACCGTCGCAGGTGGCTTCCGTGACGAAGATGCGATAACCAACATCGTTTTGGTTTATCGTGCCGACCTCACAAACGCTGAGCATCAAGTGTCCGTGGACTTGCTCACAGACTCCAACGACACCAAAGACTGGGGCCATACCTACAAGGCCTACATACCAGCCGATGCGCTTCCCGCTGCGGGCCACTTGATTCAGTGGAAGTTCAATATTACCGACGCCTCCGGCAACACCTGGACTTCGCCCAGCTTCAACAACAAGGACGACGGCTATGAGTGGTATGGTACGATAGTCGAGCCAGACCCAGAGACGCAGATGAGCGCGACTCTCCCGACCTGGCACATGTTCGCGTCCGGACATCACCTGACGCAGATGGATGTCGATGCCGACAAGCAGGATCGCGCCAAGGTCCCGAATCAGGCCCGCGTCGCCATCTACGACTCTTCCACCTCGAACTACTACGACTACGTTCGAATCGACCTTAGAGGCAATACGTCAGCTGGCTTTACCAAGAAGGGGCATGGCCTACGTTTCGCCAAGGCCCATCCGCTGACAATGACTGATGTAGTTACTGGCGAGACGATTGAGGACATCCGCAAGACCTCGCTCATAAGCGAGTACGCCGATCCCAGCTACATGCGCCAGATGATCGCGTTCTGGCTGTGGCGCAAGATGGGCAACAAGGTCCCCTTCGACTTCCCCGTCCGCTGCAACCTGAACGGCGAGTTCTACCAGCTCGCGTTCAACTCAGAGCGCTTCACCGATGAGCTTATAGAGGATGTCTATGGACTCGACAAGTTCGGCTACGGCTACAAGAATGTCGGCACGCTGAAGAGCGGAACAGGCACAACAGCCGGCAAGATCGAGAAGAAGACGCCGGACGACGAGGACGAGTCGAACATAACGGTGCTCCAGAACGAGCTGCGCGCCAAGATTACGGCGGCGCAGAATGTTGATGGAACGACAGCTGCCGCAAAATCATCAACTACTACAGACACAAAGGGCCTCGATAATGCCGACCTTACCAAGTTCGTGGTTCAGAAGTTCAATCTTCCTGCCTGGCTCAACTACCTCGCTTCGGCCCGCATCACTCAGGAGATGGACGACGTGTGGGCGAACGTCTGCGCATACTACGACAATGCCGAGATGCATGAAGATGGCGGTGTTCGCGGCACCGGTACGTGGATGCCGCTTGGCTACGACTTCAACCTCAGCTTCGGCCAGTGGTACTACGGCGATATTGGCGGAACACGCTCTGGCTTGATGTCGAATCAGGATTGGTACAAGTCGCATCCGTTCTATGGCGGCAATCGTGTCCGGTGTTGGAAGCAGGCAGGCATGAGCGATACATGCAATTACGGCAATGACGGTTTCGAGGCGGTGTGGCAGTCGGCCAAGTTCCGTCGCCTCTATCTGCGCCGTCTGCGCACGCTGATGGATCAGGAGATTAAGAAGCCGGGTACGGCAGAGGAAGATACGCCATTTATGGCCAAGATGCGCGAGATGGCGAACTTGATGCGGGCAGATGCCGCATTGGATAAGAATAGGTGGCCCAACAATAATACCGATGATGCCATTGATGTGTGGACTACTCGTCCCGCCAATATGGATGAGGGCATTGATGACATCTGGAACAACTACGTCGTGCCGCGCCGCGAACACCTCTATGTGACTCACTCCGCAACCAACACGACCAAGACGATTGGCTACGGCTCCAACCTCAATGCCGGCATCCCCGAAGCGCAGAGCCCGATTGCCGAGCTAAAGGATCAGATAGTTGTCGACAATCTCTCGCCCGAGGATGGATACTTCCATGACACTGAAGTGGTGGTGATATACAACGGCAATGACGAGGTTGTTGATATGAGCGGATGGAAGCTTGCGTTCAGCGCAGACTTCACCTTCCCGGCAGGTACGGTTTGCGACGCGAACGACTACATCTACATCGTCGCAGATCGTCGCCAATACATTGCGGACCATGAGGCTACGCTGACAGGCGAAGTAATCGTCGGCAACGCAACGATTACCGGTACTGGTCCCATCGTACTTTATGATGCCGATGGGGTGGAAGTGTTCCGCATGGTGCCGGAGACGAACGAATTGAATTTCTTGCGGCTTCATTCCTTCTACGGCAACACGCTCAATGGCGGCGATACGGGCGAATGGTTTACGCTGACGAATATTTCCGATTCCGTCACGCTTGACCTCGCCGATGTCACGGTCTGCTTCCTGAAGCAGGGGGACGACCACGACACGACGGACCATTGCCATGTGACGCTGACGAACAAGAAAGGCAAGGGCGACGTAAATCCGCTCAAGTCGTGGACTGCCCGGCAATCGGACTATGCCGACAAGGGATGGGAGAAGATTCAGAACAACAAGCAGCAGATCACGATCTACGACAAGTACGGCTCAGTCTGCCAGTCGCTAATGGTGGAACAGAAAAAATTTCCGCTAGCGTATGGCAATGGTGGCCATCTGGTATGTGATTCGACCGATGCAAGTGTTACAAAGAACTCTCAGTGGCATGCGGCGCTGTATGAACTTGCGAATGACGGCGAACTGAGCGAGCCGTTCTCCGCCGAAGACCAGGCGGCGGCGAACGAACTTGTAGCGAATGCAAAGCCAGTCTTGAGCGATGATGACATCGCCGCCGGACTTGACGCGCAGTACTTGACGATAGTTGCAGAACCTGTCGCTGGCGAGACAGGTAAATACAAGGCGGTTGTCGCGGTAAATCCCGAGACTGTCGCTGCGCCGGTGATCGCCGAACCGACCGAGGAGAGCGAGCCGGTAGAGATAGAAGAAGACGATAAGGGCGAGACTACAGTGAGCGTTTCCATCTCTAATCCGGTCATTGGCCTTTGGTATGGATACGAAGTAGTTGACGAGCTGGGCGACGCTTCGATGTTTGCGAACGACGTGCCGTCTTTCTATCGGGCTACGAATGATACGCACAAAGTCATTGGCTCGTCGCGTACCGAGCCGAGCGGATTCTTCCGGGTGAAGGTGTTGCCTGCTAAGCCTACCGAGTAATCTAACGGGGAACGATATGGAACGTATATTGCAACTTATCAAGGATACGAGCTCGAGTCTGAGCGATGACGTAGTCAAGGCGCTCAAAAAGGCGTATCGGCGCGAGGCGGAGGGGGATCCCGGCAAGGTGGTGCTCGAGACCATCTTGGACAACATCAAGCTCGCAGCGAAGCAGGGTTCGCCAATGTGTCAGGACACTGGCACCTTGACCTTCTTCGTGGACGAGAGTCTGCGCCGCAAGGTGACTCCCGCCAAGATCAAATCTGCCGTCAAGGAGGCGACCAAACTCGGCTTTCTCCGCAAGAACACGCTTGAGGCCGTAAGCGGGAAGAGCTTCGACGACAACGTGTGCGAGGGGGCTCCCGTAATCCATTACGGCGAGAACCGGAATGACGAAGGCCAGGCGCAGGTGACGCTCCTTATGAAGGGGGGCGGGAGCGAGAATATGAGCCGGCAATACTCCCTCCCAGATGCGGAGTTGGGTGCGGGACGCGACTGGGCAGGCGTCAAAAAGTGCGTACTCGATGCCGTCTACCGGGCACAGGGCTATGGCTGCGCACCGGGCATTCTGGGCGTGTGCGTGGGCGGGGACCGGGCGACCGGCTACGAAACGGCCAAGGAACAGCTCCTGAGGAGTCTCGACGAAAAGCCGTCCCAGCTGGAGGCGGAACTCCTGACCCAAGCGAACAAGCTTCAGATCGGGCCGATGGGACTGGGCGGCGCCACCACGCTCCTAGGGGTGAAGGTGGCGGAGCGTCCGAGAGTGCCCGCCAGTTTCTTCGTGACGGTTGCCTACATGTGCTGGGCGGCGAGGAGAAGGAGTGTCGCAATATGAAGGAACTAAAGTATCCGTTCGGCGAAGAGGCGGTGAGGAGTCTCGAAGCGGGAGAGACGGTCCGGATTTCCGGCAAGGTGTTTACGGGCCGGGACAAGTTCCACAAGTTTTTCGCGGATGGCGGCCAGCTTCCGGTCGATTTCAAGGATGGCGCACTCTATCATTGCGGACCCGTGATCGTGAAGGACGGCGCCAATTGGAAGGTGATGGCGGCAGGACCCACCACTTCGGTGCGCGAAAATCCCTACGAGCCGGGCTTTATCCGTCAAAGCGGGGTGAGGATCATCATCGGCAAGGGCGGGATGGACGAGGCCACACTCAAGGCCATGCAGGAATGCGGCTGCGTGTACGTGCAG
>Ga0265298_10002938_pt1 | contig 23068 bp, 16 predicted proteins | sample AusTroGonzalo_MG_3_FD_193486 | JGI IMG/M metagenome (GOLD analysis project Ga0265298, IMG submission 193486) | Bovine rumen microbial communities from tropical cattle in Woodstock, Queensland, Australia - Gonzalo_01 | ecosystem: Host-associated > Mammals > Digestive system > Stomach > Rumen ...
TCAGGGCTCAGTTAAGAGGTGTCATTGACAAGAAATTCTTTATCTTCAGACTGGTCAAGATCTTTGGCTAATCCACGCGGTTATGCAGGTGACCCGTTAAAATTTGCAAATTCCACATCCGTTCATCACAAACGCATGCAGAATATCCCAATTTTCGTACATAATATGTAAAAATGCATCCAAATTAGAACAAGAATTGGTAATTAAAGGATATACGATAGCACAGCTGCAACAGATGCGAACATTTTCCAAAAGAAAAGGCGGGAGATTTCTCGCTTTTCACTTATTTTTCGTACTTTTGCATCCAAAAATGGAAAGTATGCTACATGTTGTCAGGAAATACCCGCTGTCGCTGTGCTGCATCTTGTTGATCTGGGTGCTGTCACTGCTTCCTTTCTTCCCTGAGACGCCGCTGAGTGGCGTTAAGTTCATCGACAAGTGGACGCACTTGGTGATGTATGGCGGCACGAGTGCCGTCATTTGGTGGGAATACGTGCGCAGTCATGAGCGGCTGAATGGTGCCAAACTGTTCTGGATAGCTGTGGTGGGCATGATAGCCATGGGCGGACTGGTGGAGCTGGTACAGGCATACTGTACCACGACTCGCTCGGGTGAGTGGCTCGACTTCTGGTCTGACGCCGTCGGTGTGCTGATAGGGGCGGCTATTGGTGGGGTGCTTATAGTCGTACGACGTCGTCGCAAAGTTGGCTGACAGCAGGACGGTGGGTGATGAAGATCAGGGTCTTGTCGGCGGTGTCGGCAAAGAGCCGGCGGAAGAGTTCCTGCTCGGTCTGTTCGTCAAGTGACGAACTGATTTCATCTAACAGCAGTACGCTGCCCGGACGTAGCAGTCCGCGAGCAATGGCAATGCGCTGAGCCTGTCCCTCGCTCAGTCCGATGCCGCGTTCGCCTAACGGTGTGTCAATGCCCTGGGGGAGCTCGTAGACGAAGTCGGCCATGGCGATGTGGAGCACGTGACGCATCTCGTCGTCGGTAGCCTCTGGACGTGCCAACTGCAGGTTGTAGCGTACGGTGCCGCTCATCAGCGTGTTACCCTGTGGTACGAACACGAGGTTGGGACGTGTCTCCTCGCTGGCTGTCCACTGCTGGTGGCTGTTATAAAGGGTGACGTGTCCCTGCTCAGGACGGATAAAGGCGAGTATCAGGCGGAAGAGGGTGGTCTTGCCGATGCCTGTCTGTCCCATGATGGCGGTCTTGGTGCCGGGACGGAAGTCGTGTGAGAAACGGGTGAGCACCTGATGGTCGGATGTGGCATAGCTGAAGCTGACATCGTCGAAGCGGACACCTGTGAGATGGTGAACGTTGATTGCAACGCCACACTTGGCTCCGTCCAAGAACGGTGAACTATCTTCGGCACTGGTAAGTTCCTCCAAACGGTCGATGCTGGCGGTGGCGTAGAAGAACTGGGGCATCATGTTCAGTAGGCCGAGGATGGGGTGCTGTATCTGTCCTACGAGCTGTAGGAAAGAGGTCATGACACCGAAGGTGATGGTGCCGGCACGCAGCTGCAGACCTCCCCAGACGAAGGCAAAGAGATAACCGAGGCTGAAGGTAAACGCCAACAGCAGGCGGGTGGTGACGGTGAAACGGGTACGGCGCAGGACACGGGTCATGAGTCCGTCCTGCATGTCGTCCAGGCGTTCTGTCACCCACTCCTCGCTGCCTAAGGAGCGTAGCACGGCATTGTGCTCCATGCCTTCCTGGACCAGCATTTGGATATGGCTCTCCTGCTGGCGGATGTCGAGGGTCATGGCTCGCAGCTTATGGGCGAAGAGCTTGCCGAAGACGGCCAGCACGGGGGTGGCCAGCAGGAGTACAAGGGCCAGACGGGAGTCCATGGAGTAGAGCAGCAGGAAGGCTCCTGTAAGCTGTACACAGGTGACAAAAGCCTGTGGCAGCATGGAAGTGGTGATATCGGCCACCTTGTCGATGTCTTTCGACAGTCGTGAGGTGACATCGCCTGAGTGCAGTTGGTCTTCGTACATCTGACGACGGAAGAGACTGCTGAAAACCCTCAGTCGGATGGCATTCGACTGGTGTGTACCTGCCGTCACCGACATGTAGTAGTAGAGCTGGCGCAGCAGGATGCCACCCACGGTGACAGCTACCAACAGCAGCACCATCTTCAGGATGTCGTCGCCCGTGCCTGTACGGATGGTGACATCGATGAACTGCTTGCTGAACCAGACCATCAGCAGACCCAGCATGACCTGAATGACACCGATAGCCATCCGGACAAACGTATTGATACGGATGCCCGCCATGTTACGCCATATCCACAGAATGTATTTCATCTTTGAACGGTGATTGCAACGCCACACTCGGCTCTGTCCGAGAACGTTGAACGGTGAACGTTGAATGTTATTTTTCTACGATTCCCAGCTCTAACCATCTGTCTACCATCATGGTGACATCACGGCGGGCATCGTCGGCACTTACTTCATATTCCGAACAGAGGGCTTCAGTCAGTCCGTCAATCGAGAACGTCTCCGTCTCGGAAGCCTTCTTCCACAGCCACGCTGCTGTCTCGTTCAGACTCAGCAGCTTGCCGAAGTCGATGGTTCCCAAGCCTTCGCCTACTATCACATTTTCGCCGCACACAGTACGTAGCACAAATCCTTCCTTGATTTTCATATTTTTGAGTTTTTTGAGTTTATTTTTTTACCCTTTTACCTTTTGAAAAGTTCTATTTTCAGCCATGTTCTTTTGTAAACGGCCAGAATCCAGCGCCTGACGGGACGCAGGCGGAACCACAGACGGGCAGCACGGAGGCGCCAGGGACTATAGAGGTCGTGGTGGGTTCCCTTGGCACTGACCACAGCCATCGCCTTGGCTGCCACCTCGTCAATAGAACATGCTTCAGTGCCGACTATGTTGCCGTCGCCCTGTAGCATCACCCGGTCACCATCGATGTGGATGATACGGTGTACCACATAGCGGCATCCGTCTACCCATGCCAGCACAACATCGCCGACCTGCAGGTTATCGGGTTTCACCAGATCGACACTCTCTTTGCCGCCAATGATGAAGGGCAGCATGCTGTTGCCCTTGACGGGGAAGGTGACGCGCATGCCCTCGTTGACTAACTGGATGGCATTGTGGATGATTTCATGATCGCTTATCGGCATCTTACTCACGGGTGATGGTTTGACAACATAGCTGGGCTGCCGCTTCGTCAGGCAGACAGTCAAGGTGCCAGACGCGTTGGCCTGCCAGCAGATTTTCGGTCTCATGCAGTCCCTCGGCCACCTGCTTGTCCCACCGCTTGCCCGAAATAGAGGGTATTAGGGCAGCGTATGCCTCGATGCCCCGCAGGGGACGGATGGCATTATGGGGAGCCTGGCGCAGACGGACAATACCGCCTAAGGGGAAGTGGCGGTTAATGTAGCAGGGGGTCTTGCCACTCCACGGTGAACCGAAGACGATGGCTTGTCCGTCGATGATGCGTACCACGGGATTGTCGTCGTTAAGCAGGGCTGTCCCTTTGATATATTGCAGCCACAGCCGTGAGTGGGTGCTCTTGCCTGTGCCACTCTTGCCTAAGAACATATAAGCCTTGCGCTGCCAGACCACCACGGAAGAGTGGAAAAGAGCTGTCTGATGGACGGCGGTAGCTAAGGCAAACATTACCATCAGGGCATTGTTGATGCCGAAGAGTCTGTCTTCCTCCAAGACGATGACAGCCTCGTGGTAGTTGCTGTCCGTCAGCATGCGGGCTGCCCGTTTCCCCCACAGCAGAAATTCAAAATAGGGACGCTCACCGACATGGCCTGCCATGATCTGTGAACCGTCGTCGTCCTGGTTCATCTCTTCCTTCAGTCCCTCTGTTGACGGAAAATCGGCTGCCGTCACCACACGGACGATAAACAGCACATCGCCGCCCTCGTCAACAATAAAGGGGGTATACTGACCCATCTCTGACATCAGGTTGTCACCGTCGGGCAAATGAACGCAAAACAGGTGTTTTGCCACTTGAAAATAGTATTTCATGACCTTTTATCTCGGTTTTAGGCTGCAAAGATAGAAAAAATATTCGAAATATTTGCAGGATTCACAAAAAATGCTTAATTTTGCACCCGTTCAGAGGAATGAGGGACTCCCGAGAGTCTCTCATTCTTACTTTTAATAATAAAAATATGATAGAAAAGAACGTTATTAAAACAGCTGTCGAGGAGTGGTTGCAGAAGGGTGACTACTATCTTGTAGACGTAGAGATGACCGCTGACGACCGTATCGTCATTGAAATTGACCATGCCGACGGGGTATGGATTGAAGACTGTGCCGAACTGAGCCGTTTCCTGCAAGAGAAGTTAGGTGATGAGTTGGGCGACTACGAACTGGAAGTGGGTTCTGCCGGTATCGGTCAACCTTTCAAGGTGACCCAGCAGTACATCAACCACATCGGTAAGGAGGTAGAGGTCTTACAGAAAGACGGGCAGAAGGTTCGTGGCATATTGGCATCAGTTAATGCCGATGACCGTCTGTTTGTTGTTACCGTGAAGGAGAAGACACAGGTGGAAGGAAAGAAACGTCCAGTTCTGACGGATGTCGACAAGACCTTTGCCATGGATGACGTGAAATATACCAAGTATATCCTCGCATTCAAGTAATAGCTTTTGGCTTAGTCAATAGCCAATTGTTCCCTAAGAAACATCAATAAAAACAAATAATTAACATGGCTAAGAAAACTTCGAAAGGTCCGTCGATGATAGAGACTTTTCAGGAATTTAAAGAGACAAAGAACATTGACCGCACAACACTGGTGAGCGTATTAGAAGAAAGCTTCCGTAACGTCATTGCCAAGATGTTCGGTTCGGATGAGAACTTTGACGTGATTGTGAACCCCGACAAGGGTGACTTCGAGATTCACCGTAATCGCATTGTGGTGGCTGACGGTGAGGTAAAGGACGAGAACAAGGAAATCTCGCTGTCAGAGGCTCAGAAGATTGAGCCCGACTACGAGGAGGGTGAGGAAGTGTCGGAAGAGGTGGACTTCCAGAAGTTCGGCCGCCGTGCTATCCTGAACCTTCGCCAGACGCTGGCATCGAAGATCCTGGAACTGGAACACGACTCCTTATATAATAAGTATAAGGATAAGGTGGGCCAGATTGTTTCAGCTGAAGTGTACCAGATGTGGAAGCGTGAGGTGCTGCTGATTGACGACGAGGGCAACGAGCTGCATCTTCCCAAATCTGAGCAGATTCCCGCTGACAACTACCACAAAGGTGAGACCGTGCGTGCCATTGTCAAGGAAGTGCAGAACGAGAACAACAACCCCCGCATCATCCTGTCACGTACCAGCAACCAGTTCCTGGAGCGTCTTTTGGAGGCTGAGGTACCTGAGATCAACGACGGACTGATTACCATCCGTCGCATTGCCCGTATGCCGGGTGAGCGTGCCAAGGTGGCCGTTGAGAGCTACGATGACCGTATCGACCCTGTAGGAGCCTGTGTAGGTGTGAAGGGTAGCCGTGTGCATGGCATCGTCCGCGAGATGTGCAACGAGAACATCGATGTCATCAACTTCTCGAACAACACGCAGCTGTTCATACAGCGTGCCCTCAGTCCCGCCAAGGTGACCAGCATCACGCTGAACCCTGAGGAACACAAGGCAGAGGTCTACCTGCAGCCTGACGAGGTGAGCCTGGCCATCGGTAAGGGTGGCTTGAACATCAAGTTGGCTTCCATGCTGACCGAGTACACCATCGACGTCTTCCGTGTGGTCAACGAGAATGAGGCTGACGAAGACATCTACCTCGACGAGTTTGCCGATGAGATTGACCAGTGGATCATCGACTCCATCAAGGCCATCGGTCTGGATACTGCCAAGGCGGTACTTAATGCACCGCGTGAGATGCTGATTGAGAAGGCCGACCTCGAGGAAGAGACCGTCGACCACGTCATAGAGGTACTGAAGGCAGAGTTCGAGTAATTATCAATTATCAATCATCAATTATCAATTCGAATAGATGGGTGTCAGATTAAATAAAGTTTTATCAGAACTGAATATAGGACTTCAAACGGCAGTTGATTTCCTGAAAAAGAAGAACGAATTTGGAGAGGTGAAGGAAGATGCCACACCGAACACCAAGATTTCCGACAAGCAGTATGAGGCGTTGGTCAATGAGTTTAGCAGCGATAAGGCGGTAAAGACCAAGGCCGATCTGCTGTTTACGAAGAAAGTCAAGGAGAAAAAGGTGGAAAAGCCGGAGAAGAAGGTAATCGCCTCCGCAGAGGACTTGCTCGAACCCCGTCAGCAATTAAAGACTATTGGCAAGATAGATCTGGACGGTATTGGGAAGCCCAAGATGGCTCCTGTCCATGCTTCTAAGCCTGAGCCTGCCCCCGTGGCTGCTGCCGAGCCACAGGCAGAGGCTGCCGTTGTGGTACCTGAACCTGAAGTAGAAAAACCGCAGACTGAGACACAGGCTCCCGTTGTCACGCTGGAGCCTCAAGTTAGCGAGACGGTCAGTGAAGTCGTGGTAGAAGAACCGGTTACTACGACTGTTGATGCTCCCGTTGACGTTGCCGTTGATGTTGACGTTCCCCGTCAGTCACTCGCCAAGACTCCTGGTGATCTGCATGTTGCCAAGTCGGCACCACAGCTGAATGTGGTGGGCAAGATTGATCTGGACTCACTGAATCAGAGTACGCGTCCTAAGAAGAAATCGAAAGAAGAGCGTCGCAAGGAACGGGAGGAGAAGGCTGCCGGTGAGCGTAAGAAACGTGAACGCATCCGTCAGGGCAAGGTCGATATTGAGGCCGCTGCCAAACAGGCTGCGAAGAACGAAAAGAAGCAGGAAGCCAAGAACAAGAAGCAGGAGAACCAGCAGCAGGGCGGTGGAAAGAACAAGAAGAAGAACCGTCCAGTCAAACCTTTGGAGGTTGACGACGAGGCCGTAGCCCGTCAGGTCAAGGAAACGCTGGCTCGTCTAACGTCGAAGAACCAGAACAAGAAGGGTGCCAAGTACCGTCGTGAGAAGCGTGATGCTGTTCAGGAGCGCATGAGTGAGGAGATGGCTGCCGAGGCAGCACAGAGCAAGGTGCTCAAACTGACTGAGTTTGTCACTGTTTCCGAGTTGGCCACCATGATGAATGTAGGTGTCAATCAGGTTATCGGAACCTGCATGAGTATTGGCATCATGGTGAGCATCAACCAGCGCTTAGATGCCGAGACTATCAATATCGTGGCTGATGAGTTCGGATTTACTACTGAGTATGTCAGTGCCGAGGTACAGAACGCTATCACCGAGGATGCCGACGACGAAAACGACCTCGTCACTCGTGCTCCCATCGTGACGGTCATGGGACATGTCGACCATGGTAAGACGTCGCTGCTCGACCACATCCGAAACACTAACGTCATTGCCGGTGAGGCTGGTGGTATCACCCAGCATATTGGTGCCTATAACGTGCAGCTGAAGGATGGACGCCAGATCACCTTCCTCGACACACCGGGTCACGAGGCCTTCACTGCCATGCGTGCCCGTGGTGCCCAGGTGACTGATATTGCCATTATCATCATTGCTGCCGACGACTCGGTGATGCCTACCACCAAGGAGGCCATTGCCCACGCCCAGGCTGCCAACGTGCCGATGGTGTTTGCTATCAACAAGATAGACAAGCCGGGAGCCAATCCAGACAAAATCAGGGAAGACCTGGCCAACATGAACCTGCTGGTGGAAGACTGGGGCGGTAAGTACCAGTGCCAGGAGATTTCTGCCAAGAAGGGACTGGGTGTTGATGATCTTTTAGAGAAAGTGCTCTTGGAGGCTGAAATGCTTGACCTGAAGGCTAACCCCAACCGTAAGGCTACGGGTAGCATCATCGAGTCGTCGCTCGACAAAGGTCGTGGCTACGTCTCCACCGTCCTTGTGAGCAACGGTACGCTGAAGGTCGGCGATGTCGTTATTGCTGGAACGGCCTGGGGTAAGATCAAGGCTATGTTCAACGAACGTAACCAGCGTGTAGAGCAGGCAGGTCCTGCCGAACCTGCCATCATACTCGGTCTGAACGGTGCTCCTACGGCCGGTGACTCCTTCCATGTGATGGAGACTGAACAGGAGGCTCGTGAGATTGCCAACAAGCGTACTCAGTTGCAGCGTGAGCAGAGCCTGCGTACTACCAAGACTTTGGGGCTTGACGACATCTCTCACCGTATTGCTCTGGGTGAGTTCCACGAACTGAACATCATCGTCAAGGGTGATACGGACGGTTCTATTGAGGCTCTCTCCGATTCGTTCATCAAACTTAGTACCGAGAAGGTACAGGTCAACGTCATTGCCAAGGCCGTCGGTCAGATCAGCGAGAACGACGTCATGCTGGCCAGTGCTTCCGATGCTATCATTGTTGGTTTCCAGGTACGTCCTTCTGCCGATGCCCGCAAGCTGGCTGAGCGTGAAGGTGTGGAAATCAACACCTACTCTATCATCTATGACGCCATCGACGAGGTGAAGTCAACGATGGAGGGCATGCTTGACAAGGTGAAGAAGGAGATTGTCACTGGTGAGATTGAGGTCAAGCAGGTCTTCAAAATTTCGAAGGTCGGCACTGTGGCCGGTGGTCTCGTCACTGATGGTAAGGTACATAACAAGGACAAGGCCCGTGTGGTACGCGACGGTATCGTCGTACACACTGCTCCTATCGATGCCCTGAAACGCTACAAGGACGATGCCAAGGAAGTGGCAACGGGCTTGGAATGCGGTATCTCACTCGTCAACTTCAACGATATTCAGGTCGGCGATATCATCGAGACCTTCACCGAGATTGAGGTTGAACAGAAACTTTAATCAATGAAGAAGCGCAAGCTACGCAGCTTTGCTGGCAGGCTTACCAGGCGGATAGTGCTCGTGTTGTTAATCATCATGGGCCTTACCGCCTGTTGGCTTTTCTTACTTGGAGGAGCTTTTGCCCAGGAGGAAGAAGCCTATCGTCACGAGGCCATGCTTCAGGCCACTGCGGAAAATATCTGCCGAGTGGTTTCTGATGTCTATGTGGCCGTGCAAAACCAGCTACCTGAGGTAGAGGAGAGCCTTGACCGTCCTGACCGAATGATGAAGCTTGTAGAGCGTGTTGTTGCACAAAATCCCCGTATCCGTAGCTGTGGCATCAGTTTCGTTGAGAACTATTATCCAGGTAAGGCCCGTTGCTTTATGCCCTATGCTGTCAGGAAGGATAGCGTCACGATTGATGTCTCCAACCTCGGTACTGAGCGCGAGGGTTATCTTCAGGAAGAATGGTTTCAGGAAGGCCTGAAAGCTGAAGAGGGCTTTTGGTCGGAACCTTTTTTTGAGAATAATGATACCATTACGCCACTCGTGGCTTATATTCACCCCATCCGTGACAAACAGGGGCGTATAGTGGCTGTGATGGGGGCTGATATTTCTCTCGAATGGTTGAAGGACAAATTAAAGGAAGCAGATTGGGAAATCTATTACCAGCAGTGGGGGGCTGGCAGCAAGAAGAGAAGTGCCGAGTGGATAGAAAAAATGAAGCCCCATAATATGCTAATCAGCAAGAAGGGCACATTCATTGTGCACCCTGACGAGAAGCGAATCATCCGTGATAGTATCGGTTCCATAGTGAAGGCTTCAAAAGATACTGTCTTGAGGGTAATGGTTCAGCGTATGATGGATGGTATGGCAAGCGGTGAGATTGACTTCACAGATGAATACAACTATGATTGCTGGGATTTTGAAGGGCATTCAGGTTATGTGTTCTACATGCCTGTCAAGCATGCTGGCTGGTCGTTGGTCTTGTTCGTACCTGAAATGGCTTTAGACCTTATTGCTTATTTCATCGGTGGTGTACTTGCCTTTTTCGTACTTCTTGCATTAGTCATTGTATGGCTTGTCAGCAGGTTTTCCATCAGGAGGTCTGTTAAGCCGCTCAAGCAGTTGGCTTCCTCAGCCGACGAGGTGGCAAAGGGTAACTTCGATACACCACTGCCCGATATCAAGCACAATGACGAGATACGTCTGTTGCGCGATTCGTTTGAGGATATGCAACACTCACTCTCACAATATATTGAAGACCTCAAGACCACTACTGCTTCGAAGGCAGCTATCGAGAATGAACTGAAGGTGGCCCATGATATCCAGATGTCGATGTTGCCGAAGATCTTCCCACCTTATCCTGAACGTGGTGATATTGATATTGCAGGTTCGTTGTCGCCAGCGAAGGACGTAGGTGGCGATCTCTTCGATTTCTACATCCGTGAAGAGAAACTCTTCTTCTGTATCGGCGATGTGTCAGGCAAGGGCGTTCCTGCCTCGTTGTTCATGGCTGTCACGCGCTCCCTGTTCCGCAATGTCTCAGCCAATGACTCTACTCCCAACCGTATTGTGGAAACGTTGAACAAAGCCATTGCCGAGAACAATGAACAAGACATGTTCGTGACGCTGTTCGTGGGTGTGCTCAACTTGCAGACTGGGCTGCTAAGTTATTGCAATGCTGGACACGATGCACCGCTACTTGTCGGACAAGGAGTAGGCGAACTGCCTTGCGACCCCAACCTGCCCATTGGTGTCGTTTCTGACCAGAAGTATTCGATGCAGGAGGCACAGGTCCATCATCTGACGACCATCTTCCTTTACACCGACGGACTTACAGAAGCCGAAGATGCCAGTCATTCACAGTTTGGTAGGCAACGCATGATGGAAGTGGCTGAGCAGTTGTTGGCAGCACGCAAGAACCAGCCTGTAGTCCTTATTTCTGAACTGACTCATGCTGTTGCTGCCTTCGTGGGTAATGCCGAACAGAGTGACGACCTCACCATGCTCGCCATCCAATTCAAGTAGCGGACTATTATACATTAATGAGCTAATCCAATAAATTAGCATTAAAATTAGTGAAACTTCGGAGGAATCGGAAAAAAAAGTGTAACTTTGCAGTTCAAACGACGTTTCATGGAAGAAAAGAATAAGTTTGTCCGTGAGGTGGCCGAACAGAAATACGAGTTCGGTTTTACAACGGATGTCCATACTGAAATCATTGAGAAGGGACTAAATGAAGATGTTGTCCGACTAATCTCTGCCAAGAAGGGGGAACCTGAGTGGATGCTTGAGTTCCGCCTGAAGGCGTTTCGTTATTGGCAGGAGCAGACTGAACCTAAATGGGGACACGTCCATGTTCCCCCCATCGATTACCAGGCCATCAGTTACTATGCTGACCCTACTGCCCATCCTGTGCCCAGCGGTTCTGCCGTCGGGATTGATCCCGAGTTGGAGAAGACGTTCGACAAGTTGGGCATTCCCCTCGAGGAGCGTCTGGCCCTCAGTGGCAACACGGCTGTCGATGCCATTATGGACTCCGTGAGTGTAAAAACCACTTTCAAGGAGAAACTCCGCGAGAAAGGTGTTATCTTCTGCTCCATCGGCGAAGCCATCAAGGAACATGGCGACCTTGTACGCCAGTATCTCGGCACCGTCGTCCCTTACCGGGACAATTTCTTTGCTGCCCTTAACAGCGCCGTTTTTTCCGACGGCTCGTTCGTCTACATTCCCAAGGGTGTGCACTGCCCCATGGAACTCAGCAGCTATTTCCGCATTAATGCGCGTAATACAGGCCAGTTTGAGCGTACGCTTATCGTGGCTGACGACGATTCTTACGTGTCCTATCTTGAGGGCTGTACGGCTCCCATGCGTGACGAGAACCAATTGCATGCTGCTATCGTAGAGATTATTGTCATGAACCGTGCTGAAGTGAAGTACAGCACTGTCCAGAACTGGTATCCCGGTGACGAGAATGGTAAGGGTGGTGTGCTGAACCTCGTTACCAAGCGCGGTGACTTGCGTGGGTCTGATTCAAAACTTTCGTGGACACAGGTGGAGACTGGCTCGGCCATCACGTGGAAGTACCCTTCCTGCATCCTGCGTGGTGACAATAGTACCGCCGAGTTCTACAGCGTCGCTGTCACTAACAATTACCAGGAGGCTGACACGGGTACGAAGATGATACATATTGGCCGCAACACCAAAAGCACTATTATCTCGAAAGGCATTTCGGCCGGTCATTCACAAAACTCCTACCGTGGATTGGTGCGTGCCACTGCTACGGCTGACAATGCTCGCAACTACAGTTCGTGTGACTCGCTGCTTCTTGGGTCGCAGTGCGGAGCTCATACTTTTCCGTATATGGACATCCACAACGACACTGCCATTGTGGAGCATGAGGCAACTACCAGCAAAATCTCTGAAGACCAGCTGTTCTACTGTAACCAGCGGGGCATTCCTACCGAGCAGGCCGTTGGTCTCATTGTCAACGGCTATGCCAAGGAAGTGTTGCAGAAGCTTCCCATGGAGTTTGCCGTTGAGGCTCAGAAGCTCCTTGCCGTTTCGTTAGAGGGAACGGTAGGGTAAAACTACTGATTTTTTCCATTGATGTCGAAGAAGATGGAAACGGTCTGGTCGGCCAATCCCTCACGTATGAGTGCGGCAACCTGAGCACCACTGAGTGATTGGTGGTTGCTGACGGGGGTGGGAGATACGGAGGTCAGCACTTCTCCTGCAGCGTTGAGGACATCGTAGGAGTAGTTGTAGTCAGCAGTATAATCTAATTTTTCGACATCTTTGAGCTCGACACCGGCCTTGGTGGTCACCTTGCGAATGAAGGTAACGACGGAAGGGAGCTTAGCTGAGACAGTCTTCGACCACTTCGGGGCAGTCATAGTCTCTGTCTTCACACCGTTGCCGTCATCGTAGGATACGGTTATGTCACAGTATTGCAGTATGTCGGCTGTGCTCTCAAAGTTGAAGTTTACCTTGACGCCGACGGCTGTCAGGTCGGTAATCTCAATATCATTACCGTTGGGATTGTTTTTGTGGTCGTCATCACTACCGCAGGCAGTCAGTGCGGCACATGCCATCATTATGCAGCAGAAGACTGCGAACGATGAACGTTTAGCGTTGAACATGAAGCTATTCATAACTCTTACATTATTATTATATATTCCTTAAAATAATATTATCATAGCATCTCTGGCAGCTCGTATAGTCTCGTAGAGTTGCTGCCCTTGATGAGGATTGTTTTGTCCTGGGGCATCGTCTGTTGTAGGAAGGTCTTCACGTCCTCCACACTGTCGAAGGTGCGGAAGGGTGGTTGCACACGGGCAAACTCATCACCAACAAGCCACACATCGTCGAACCCTGCTTGCTGGAGCTGTATCACTATCTGGCGATGCTCCTCGTCGGAGACGTCGCCCAACTCGCGCATACTGCCAAGGATGGCCATCTTATGAGGCACCTCCATCAGGCGGAAGTTATCAATGGCAGCTGCCATGCTCGTAGGATTGGCATTGTAGGCATCGATCACCAAGCGGTTGTGAGTGGTGACTGTGAGTTGTGAACGGTTGTTGGTTGGCACATAGTTGGTAAGGGCATGGTTGATGCAGTCAGGCGTGACACCATTGACGCAACCCACGGTGATGGCTGCCAGCATGTTATCTAGGTTATAGGCTCCTATGACGTGTGTCCGTACTTCCATCCAGTTACTGGCTTGTCCGTCACGCTGCTCGCGCCAGCGGAACCTGAGGAATGGGTCACAGGCTACGATCTCACCACGTACCAGAATGTCAGAGGCATCGCTCTGGCCGTAATAGTAGTTCTGGCTAATGGACATTGGCTGACGGCTTACAGCCATTTTCATCAAAAACTCATTGTCGTGATTGATGAAAAGAGGACAGTGGTGACCGAGCAGATAGTCGTAAAGCTCGCCCTTGGTCTGGCAGACACCCTCAAAGGATCCGAAACCTTGCAGGTGGGCACGTCCTACGTTGGTGATGAGTCCGCAGGTCGGTTCGGCAGTCTCGACCAGTGTCTTGATGTCACCAGGATGACTGGCTCCCATTTCAACGACAGCTATGTCGTAGTCGGCAGAGAGCCGGAAAAGGGTCTTCGGCACACCGACGTCATTATTATAGTTTCCCTCAGTGGCTAACACACGATATTTTTCAGCCAGCACAGCCCTGACCAACTCCTTGGTGGTGGTCTTTCCATTGGTACCGGTGATGGCGATGACTGGGATTCTGAATTGCCGACGATGCTCACGGGCCAGATCCTTGTAGGTCTGCAGACAATCATCCACCTTGATGATATTGGCTGCCGGCTCTGAGCTTGTTCCCAACTCTTCATCCACGATGGCATAGGCACATCCTTTCTCAAGGGCGGTCAATGCAAACTGGTTGCCATTGAACGAGGCTCCTTTCAGGGCAAGGAAGATGCTGTCGGGAGGACAGTCGCGCGAATCTGTTGTTAATACAGGGTGCGACTGGTATAGCTTATATAGTTCCTTGATATTCATAACTCGTGCAAAGGTACAAAAAAAAGAGGAAAAGGAAAAGTGAAAAGTGAAAAAACTCTATTACGGAAACAATTTTTTCACTTTTTACTCATCACTTTTACCTTTTTATTTCGTATCTTTGCACCCGAATTACGACGACATTTATGCATAAGCAACGGCTTCATATCATATTGCTGCTCCTGCTGGGTTCCTTGTCAGTGTTGGCACATGAAACACCGGTCGACTCATTGTTGGCGATGTTCGACGCCAGACCGTCAGTGTCCGTGGCTAACGAACTGTTTGACTTCTTCAATGATGAGGAACTGACGGACGACCATATCCAGTTCTCGCCAGAAACCCCTGCCGACACACTGCGACGGGAGGTGTGGTACTGGGCTGCTGAACACTACAATATGTCACAGCAGTACGAATTGGCTGCACGCTATGGCAAACATGCACTGCCACTGACACAAGCCACGGGAAGTCCTACGCAGGAGGGCGATTGCCTGACCGTCATTGCCATCAGTCTATGCCGACTGGGAGACTTTAAGGAGGCCGTGGGCTATGCCAAGCGGTGCAATGAAATAGATATGGAGTTGGGCGATGCTGACAACATCTCCTCGTCGTACAACCTGTTGGCAGCTATCTTCCTTGGTTCCTACCAGCATGAGGAAGCCGAGCATTGTATTTTGGAGGGCCTGAAGTATTGCCAGCAGGCCAATAACACTTCTCGTCATGCCATTCTTTTAGGAATGGCCTGTGAGGTGTTCTATCATCAAAAGAAATATGAGGAGGCTCTTAGTTACGGACGGCAGGCACTGGAAACAGAGAAACGACTGGGACGTTACGATAAGGTCGCTGTCAGGCAGGCCCAGATGGCTGAGGCTTTAATCGGCATGAACCGTACCGAAGAGGCCAGGGAACTGCTGGAACAGGCTATACCTGTACTGCGCAACGGAAACCGTCACTCTTTAGGTATTGCTTATAACCAGTTAGGTGTTGTACTGCTGAGAGAGGACCGCCAAGCTGAGGCGGCGAAATACTTCAATCAGGCCCTGCAGATTTTTACTGAGCAGAAAGACCTGTTCAACGAGATGCATAGTCGTAAAGGACTCTACGGAGCTTTGCGTAAAAGCAATCCCACTCTGGCCATGGAGCACAACGACCGTTATAACGAGCTGAACGACTCCATATATGACCTTCGTACGTCGGCACTTGTCAGCCACTATGCTGCACTCGTGGGAAACCAGCGACTACAAGCCGAGAACGAGGAGATGAAGCGCATTCACCAGCGTAACATCTTCGTCTTTGTCATTGTGTTCATCCTGTTGGCCGTCATGGTATGGGCCATCAGCGGTCATCTGATTAGACGGCAGAAGAGACGTGTGGTAGAACTCACCCGACAGATTGAAGAAATCAAGCACATGCAGCAGCAACAGACGGAAGAAAACATGTCTGATGCTGATGATACTGACGACCGGCAGTTCCTCATCAACGTGATTAATACGGTGAACGACCTACTGCCTACCGGACTGGCAGGTGTGGAACAGGTGGCTGAGAAAATGAATACCAGTACGGCAACCTTCCGTAGGAGACTGCAGAGTATTACAGGTGAACAGCCCAAGTCATACATCACTGCTATCCAAATGCAGAAGGCAGTTCAGCTGTTAAAAGACCACACCATCTCCGTCAACGACGTTGCGTTGCAGTGTGGCTTCAAGGAAGTGTCCAGTTTCACCAGGGCTTTCAAACGTGTCTATGACCTTACACCCAAGCAGTTTGTACGACGATAGCATGAGGTACAGAGAGACAATAGCACTATGGTTGTTGATACTGCTGATAGCAGGATGTGGAAAGCAACAGGATGTGGAGACGGGAAATGCAGTGTACTATTGGCGTACGGAATGGCGACTCGACTCCATAGAGCAACACTTTTTGGAAAGCCATGACATCCAGCGGGTGTACTGTCGCTATTTCGATGTTGTGATGAATGACGGTCAACCCATGCCCAATGCCACCATTACATTTGCCGATACCATACCCGCCGGCATCAGAATCATACCCACTGTCTACATCACAGAAGACTGCATGCATCAGCCTCATCAGCAGCTGGCTGAAAAGATAGTGGAACGGGTGGCACAGATGAACGAGACCAACGACATTGCTGGCATCAAAGAGCTACAGATAGACTGCGACTATACCCATAATAGCCGTAAGACGTATTACGAATTTTTGGCAGCGGTACGTCAGGAGGCTGCCCGGCAGGGGTGGAGTCTCTCTACCACCATCCGTCTACATCAGCTCTCGATGGCTGTCCCACCTGTAGACTACGGGGTGCTGATGCTCTACAACACAGGCAGTCCCATGAATTTCCAGGAACGGAACCCCGTGCTGGACTTCCGCGATGTCCAACCCTACCTGCGCCGATTAGAGGATTACTCACTGCCCTTGGCTGCTGCTTACCCTGTCTACCGTTGGCAGCGCAACATCTATGGAGTCCGTATCGAGCATCAGGTGGAGGCTTCGGAGATTCTGCAGGTGAAACAGGCTGTGGAGCATTACCGGCCTGACCTCAGCCGCAATATCGTGACTTATCATTTGGATAAAGATAATATAAACCGATATGACAATGAAACATTCAAAGCTATTTATCACCATTAGCCTTTTGGCTGCTGTGGCCATGCCTGCCTTCTCGTGTATTTGGTTTGACACGCACAACTACTATCTGTTTAGCGTGTGTCAGAATGAGGAATTCAGCAGTAGGATGAACGAGATGACCAGAAACAACTGGAAAACCTACTTGGGTAGTACTGAGGAGTATTACTGGTTCGATGCCGAAGAAATCATCAAGGCAGCAGAGAAAAAGAATGACGCCCTGATGGTCAGCTACGTCAAGAACTTGAAGAAGTATTTGAAGTGTGCCAATGACGTTAAGGAAGATAGGTGGGAGTATCCTACCAAGGAAGAGTTGAACCAGCGCAGCCAGACGCTGAGTACCGTACGTACATACGCGCTCAGCCGGGTAAAAAGCAGACTGCGCAGTCAGCATGCCCTGCTCTACATGCGCTGCAATATGTTGATGGGACGACATCAAGAGAACGTTCTCTTTTGGGAACAAACTGCCAGTCAGTTCATCTGGACAGTCTACAGGGACATGATGGAGAACATCTATGCCGGAGCACTGCTGAAGACAGGACGTAAAGAGGAGGCCAGTCAGCTGTTTGCCAAGCAGGGAGACTGGTCGAGTCTGATGACCATCTACTATGAGAAGCGTTCCTTCCAGGCCATCCGTCAGGAATATCTGCGCAATCCCAACTCTGCCGTGCTGCCCTTCCTTCTGCAAGACTTCGTCAACAATGCCCAGGAGGCAATTGACGGTGAAGGTATGCAGGGCAAGTTGTTTGTCCGTGACATTGAACGCAGCGAGGCTCAGGAAATGTGGAACTATGCAGGACAGGTGGTGCGTGAGGGTAAGACAAATCAGCCTGCGCTTTGGATGGCTGCCAAGGCTTGGTTAGAGTATATGTTCGGCGACAAACGACAGGCGCTGACCGACGCACAGAAGGCAACGACACTTGAGGGAACACCCCGTGAGAAGGATAATGCCCGTGTGCTGCAACTCTATATTACGGCGGCACAGACGGGACGTGACAACAAGTTCGATGATTACCTGGCCAGTGAACTGAAATGGCTTGAAGAAAAGAAGGATTCTGACGTATATTATGATAACGCACGAAACAGACTGGTCTATCAGGTTCTGGTAGACAAATATACCCGTGAAGGCAGACAGGACCGTGCCTTGTCCCTGCTTAACGTGGCTCAGTGTGGAGAGTACGATTATTACATTGACACAATGAGTATAAAGAGCCTCAGTCAATTCATCGATTACGTGCAGAAACCTACAAAGGTAGCCCTCGACAGTTATCTGGCGCAACATATAGCCATGGGCGAAATCAATCTGGACGACCTCATGGGTACTAAATATTTGCGGCTATGCCAATGGGAAAAGGCTCAGCAGTGGTTGCAGAAGGTGCCCCTGTCGTTCTACCAGAATGCGGGATACTCCCTTTTTGCGGCTATCAGAAGTTTCCAGGTGGAACCATGGGTGACACGCCAATGGTTAGGAGAGGGTAGCGATTATACGGCTGAGCAGAAACGGCTGAAGGCTAATCCGAAGCTGGTTTTTGCCCGTGAGATGCAGAAAATGGAGAGTGAGCTGAACGTACTCGCAGGACAGGCTCGCCAACAGCGGTGTTACGATCTGGCTGTCCGTTATGCTCAGGCTTGCTACTCGGGTGACTGCTGGTATCTGACACACGACACGAAGAGCGTTTGTGACACAGTACGGGTGAACGAAGCAGACCTGACTGTAAAAGCTGTCGGACTGCTACGTGAGGCCAGCAAGGCGACAGACTTCAAACTGAAGGAGCGTGCCCTCTTTGCATTGGCATACGTCTACATGCACTCAGAACATGAGCGCTGGTTCATTGAGGAATGGAACGGAAATCTGCTGGAATACGTCACTCGACCACGTCGTCAGGCCACTCAGTACAAGGCTTTTGCCACTTTAGCTGATTTTGAAAAGGAGCATCCAGGACGTATCAGTGACTATGTGTCGCGTTGTGATGAGTATATCCAGTTCAGGAAACAATATCAATAAAAGTTTATTGAGGGTCTACATCGTAATAGACCTGTAACGAAGCATAGCGTTTGTCTGCCAGTATCTTCTGTTGAGCAAGCAGTAGGTACTGGCGGACGCGTTTCAAGTCAATGCCGTGTTCCAGCTTCAACACCAGTTTGCGGATGTGTTGTGACTTCACCTTGGCCACCGATGGTTTGTCGGGTCCCAGGACACGGTTGCCAAACCACTGGAGCAGCTGACTGCCCAATTCAAGGGAGGCCGTCTGGACGGTGCTGTCCTGACGGTGTTTTAGATAGACGTAGATAAGACGGTGGCTGGGGGGATAGCGGAAAACCTGACGCTCAGAAATCTGGTCGCGATAAAGCCCTGCATAGTCGTTATGTACGACCTGCCGGATGACAGGCAGGTCTTTCTGTCGGGTCTGCAGGATGACCAGTCCCCGTTTGCCTTTCCTGCCTGCCCTCCCTGCTACCTGTGACATCAGTGTGTAGGCTTGCTCATAGGCCCGGAAGTCAGGATAGTTCAGCATGGCATCGGCATCAAGGATGCCCACCACGCTGACCTTGTCGAAGTCCAGTCCTTTTGAAATCATCTGAGTGCCGATAAGGATATTGGTTCGACCTGCGGAGAAATCGTTGATGATGCGCTCGTAGGCATTCCGTGTACGGGTGGTGTCAAGGTCCATTCGTGAGATGCGGGCCTCAGGGAAGGCATCACGCACCTGTTCCTCTATTTTCTCTGTGCCGTAGCCTTTGGTGTGCAGGTCGGTAGAACCACAACAGGGACACTCCGTGGGGATGCGATAGGTGAAGCCACAGTAGTGACATGTCAACTGTTGTAGCTGGCGATGCAGCGTTAGGCTGACGTCGCAGTGTTGACAATGGGGTACCCAACCACACTGACGACACTCTATCATAGGGGCAAAACCACGGCGGTTTTGGAACAAGATGGCTTGCTCGCCTCGTTTCAAAGCTTCGCGAATACGGGTCAAGAGGAGTGGCGAGAATGGACCAGCCATCATCTTACGTTTCTGTAGATCGGCAACATCCACCACCTGTATTTCGGGCAGTTCTATACCCTGATAGCGTTCCGTCAGAGTCACCAGTCCGTACTTCCCGTTCTTCGCATTATGAAAACTTTCCAACGATGGCGTAGCTGTACCCAATAGGACTTTCGTAGAATGAGAAGAGAGTTGTGCCAGCATAATGGCTACGCTACGGGCATGATATCGGGGGGCAGGATCTTGCTGCTTAAAACTGTTCTCATGTTCTTCGTCAATAATGACCAGCCCTAACCGTTGGAAGGGTAGAAAGACGGCAGAACGGGCACCCAATATGACATCATAAGGATTTTGCGAAAGTTGCTTCTGCCAGATTTCCACACGCTCGGCATCGGAATATTTTGAATGGTAGATGCCGAGGCGATGGCCGAAGATACGTTGCAAGCGCTGCATAATCTGTACGGTCAAGGCAATCTCCGGTAATAGGTATAGTACCTGTTGTTTGCGTTCCAATGCCCTCTGAATGAGATGGATGTATATTTCAGTCTTTCCGCTGGATGTGACACCATGTAGTAGTGTGACATCTTTCTTCATCATGTTCATCAGAATGCTGTTATAGGCATCTTCCTGTGGTCTGCTCAATGGTTTGATAAGCTCTGGCCGATATTCACCACCATGATTCAGACGTCCCACCTCCTGCTCGTAAGTCTCCAGTATGCCGCGTTTTTCTAACTGCCGGAGCGTTTCTGACGAAGCCTGTGAGGCATTCATCAGTTCCTCACGGGTTACTGATGAGAACTGTTTGGCTTCCAGCAACTGATCCCATCCCGACAGCTCCAGATAACAGACGAAAGCATCTAACTGTTTCTTAGCCCGTGACAGCATATTCAATGCCACGTGAAGGGCTGTCTCGTTACGGTACGTCTCTGTCAACTGGATGTAGGTCTCCGTCTTCGGATGGTAACCGTCTTCTGCCTTCAGTCCTGAAGGTAAAGCTACCTTGTATACCTCGCCGATGGGCGACAGATAGTAGTCGCTGACCCACTGCCACAATCTGAGTTGGACATCAGTCACGACAGGTGCCTCATCCATCACCTCCAATACCAGTTTCACCTCGTAGCCTATAGGCTTGACGTCATGGACGGCAGCAACAATGCCTATGTACGTTTTCGACCGTCCGAATCCCACCAATACACGCATGCCTGCCATCATTGCCATACCTTCAGGTACGGCATAGGTAAACGTCCCTTGTAAGGGAACTGGTAATATGATGTCAGCATACTTCATGGCCTTGCTATTTCAGCGGCAAAGTTACGAATAAGTGAGAACAATACAAAGGAAAAAAGATAAAAAAAGTAAAAAAAGCAAATCGTTCAGCGTTCAGCGTTCAGCGTTCACCGTAATTTTCGTACCTTTGCACAATGATCAAGAAACTATGTATTGTGTTGCTGTTGGCAGTGACTCTGCCTGCCAGCGCCCAGCAACTGCCGATGCGTCTTTGGTATGACCGTCCGGCTCAGTATTTCGAAGAGTCGCTACCCATTGGTAATGGTAAATTGGGAGCATTGGTATATGGAGGTGCAGACACCTGCACCCTTCACCTGAATGATATTACCCTGTGGACGGGCAAACCCGTTGACCAGCATGAAGGGGCTGGTGCCGCTCAATGGATTCCAGAGATTCGCAAAGCCCTGTTTGCTGAGGACTATGCCCGTGCCGACTCCCTTCAGTTGCATGTCGAAGGACATAATTCCTCATTCTACCAACCGTTAGCCACGATGTACCTCGTCGATCTGAATACAGGTGGTGTAAGCGATTATTATCGTGAACTGGACCTTGACAGTGCCTTGGTACGCGATCGGTATGTACGGGGAGGTACTGTATTCACCCGTGAGTATCTTGCTTCAAATCCTGACAAACTCATTGCCATCCGGTTAACGGCCAACAGGAAGGCTGCCCTGAACCTACACCTGATGCTCACATCGCAAATCCCTTATAAGGTGAAAGTCAGTGACCGGCAACTGACCATGACTGGTCACGCTACAGGAGAGGCCAGTGAGACAGTACACTTCTGTAATATCACCCGTCTGGCAGAAACAGATGGTGAGGTGGTTATAGAAAAAGAGGGGATAACGCTGAGGAATGCAACGATGGCTACCATCTATTTCGTCAACGAGACCAGCTACAATGGTTCCAGAAAACACCCTGTCACAGAGGGGGCTCCCTATCTGGAACGTGCTACTGATGACATCTGGCATACCGTCAACATCTCTTATAATAGAGTGCGTCAAGCCCATGTTTGTGACTACCAGTATTTCTACGACCGTGTGAAACTCTCGTTAGGCATGCCGTCATCGTGTGATGACAAACAGGACATGCCTACCGATGTTATGCTGAGAAAACATACCAATGACCGCTATATTGAGACCCTCTATTTCCAGTTTGGCCGTTATCTGCTCATCTCCTGTTCGCGTAGCAAGGGTGTTCCTGCTAATTTGCAAGGATTATGGACGCCACATCTCTGGTCACCTTGGCGGGGCAACTACACGATGAACATCAACCTGGAAGAGAACTACTGGCCCGTCTTTACCACCAATCTTGCCGAGATGGCCGAGCCGTTGGACGATTTTCTATGGGCACTGGCAGAGAACGGACGCCATACCGCCCATCACTTCTATGGTATCGACAACGGCTGGTGTGCCAGCCATAACAGTGATCTTTGGGCAATGACCAATCCTGTAGGCGAGCATCGTGAAAGTCCCATGTGGAGCTGTTGGAACATGGGAGGTGCCTGGCTGGTACAGACACTATGGGAACGCTATCTTTTTACCCAGGATGAAGGTTATTTGCGGAACGTTGCTTATCCGCTCATGAAAGGTGCCGCAGACTTTTGTCTTGAGTGGCTTGTGCCTGATCCCAACAATCCAAAGGAACTCATTACCGCTCCAAGCACCTCGCCTGAAAACGAATACATCACGGACCAGGGCTATCATGGTGTCACCTGCTATGGAGGCACTGCCGATCTTGCCATTATCCGCGAGCTGCTGTCCGACGTCATAGCTGCCGGCACCCTGTGTGGCGATACTGTCGCCATATACCAGGCAGCATTACAGCAGCTCCACCCCTAC
>Ga0265298_10002939_pt1 | contig 23064 bp, 8 predicted proteins | sample AusTroGonzalo_MG_3_FD_193486 | JGI IMG/M metagenome (GOLD analysis project Ga0265298, IMG submission 193486) | Bovine rumen microbial communities from tropical cattle in Woodstock, Queensland, Australia - Gonzalo_01 | ecosystem: Host-associated > Mammals > Digestive system > Stomach > Rumen ...
CAATACGTCACGTCCAGTTTGTAATATTCAACGAGCAATAACATATTTCGGTGTGCAAAATCCATCTAGTAGTCTATTGAAAAATCGCACTGATTATCAAGCTGACACATCGTTGACCAGCAAATATCCAACATATGAAGATTATATAACCGACAATGCAATGGCATGGCCATCACATTGGGGAAATCAATGGACTTATCATGGGTTAAGCTATGATTGGAGTACCAAGTGGGCCAACTGGAAATTTAAGAAACTAGATGGAACCGTTTCACCCGTATATGGCGTAGTCAATTACGCAAAATATCCAGATGGCGAGACCGGAGTAGTGTCAGCCGCATTCAATTGGAGAATGATGGGCGTGGATGACGGGTTTGAATTATTGAAAGACGTTCCCACATCCGGCTGGATAGTTTCTGATACACTCGTAAAACTTGGCGGAACTAATACCGGTATAGGTAATACATCTTCATATTGGATTATTGGCGGCACCACACTGGAATCATGGTGTTATTATGGCCTATATGGTATGTTTGACCATAACCAGAGTACAACTATAGAATGTATTTCTCTTCCAGTCGCCGACTACGAAATAGGCTCCTAGATGTCTGCCACGGAAAGATACCTGTTATTAGTACCAAAATTATAATAGTCGAACATACCGGCACGGCCATTTTCGTTTAGTTCCCAATTACACACATTATTTATTCTACTGGATAACCAGTAGTATACTCCATTAGTCCAGTCCCATGCACGCCCGCCCATCTTTATCATCGTCTGGTCTATTATATTGCCGGGTAGCAATTCTTTTCCGCTGAATGCTAAGTATGCCTCCGGCACTGACGGCATATGCCAATCAAATGAGCTGTTCACTATAGCGACCGTATCCGGGTTGACTGAATAATAACCGGCAGGAAATAATGGGTTAGTTGTTCCATTTAGATGCGTAACTTGCTGAGATGCCATCCACCGGCTATTTTCTAGCTCACGACCGGCCATTTTTGACTGATTGCCAGCCAGCATATTTTTTATCATAATGCTCTCAACGTAATTTTCCCAGGTACCGTATTTAGTTCGCAGATTTGCACAATATTCGCTGGTTTCAAACGGTGTCTTTGCGGCGAATCCATATGTTGTTTCACCCATATTAGCAGTCGGCGCTCGGCCATTGTTAGTTGAATAAAATGCCATAATATAATGCTTATTGTACCCGGCAAAATTAATGCTGGTATTATTTTTTCGTAATAAGCCTCCATATGCAGTCTCTTTCCCATACATATTACAGGTCAAGGTTCCTCCGGTTGTACATCCGGTGTTCCCTGCGTAATTGGCAAATGTAGTTCTTTCAGATATAAGATGGCAATGTGGTGTGCCGGTATAGTCTTCCATAATGGCAGCATGCCATTGATATGATATTGCACCTATATTTGCATTTTCTGGCTGATTCGCTCGCAACCAAGTATCCAGCTCGGCAGTGTACCCCGCCATGTCGGTAGAATAATTCTTAGTTGCAGTAAATGTGACTGGCATATCAACAGTAGTGTTGGATACGGCACCGGAATCAGTTGCCTTAATTACCTTGAATTTTACCGGGTCTCCATTGGGAACAAATTTCCAGGTATATGCTGACACAAATGCGCCACGGCGTGATATGATGTTCCAATGGAGCATCTTCGCCTTGCTACCGTTTCGTGACACTACAACTCCGCATGGATGTAGCGATGAATCCAAGTCACTTGCTTTTAGCGTAGGTCCGGAAATGTAGACTCGATTCCCGCCGTCATCTACATATACGGCATCGCCGATTTTCAATTCATTTCGGTTGATGATAGTATTGTGCGCGTCGTAATGCACATCACCGGTTTCAGTGACAAGGGATACCTCGTCCAAGGAGGTTGCATGCGTGTCTTCCTGATAGGCGGTTTCGGTTGCATATTTGTTGATTGTTTCGGCCATTAAGTTCTCCCGGTGAGGTCATAGTCGGCGAATGAAAGTCGAGCAAATGTGTAAAACGGGTCACGGGTTCCTCCACCGTAACTAAGATTAGATACCCCATACATTCTCCAATAGACACGGTCATTTTTATATGAATTTAATCCGATTACTGTTCGTATACTAGCTAATGTATTTTGGTTGTCACTGATTTTACCCATAGTTGACCATACCGGGTCATCCATCGTCGTTCCTCTATCGCAACAATATTCATAACCTTCAATAACTCCAGGCATATACCATTTAAATGAGGCATTCACCGCCGCCGAACGCGAACTTGTATCTGGCGCATTTGCCCAAACACACATTTGAAAATAATTCGTCGTAACACCGTCAATGTTTGGAAACGTACATGATGCCATATCATGGCTTAACTGATAACTTTTATTGTGTAACGCAGTAAAATATGCATGCGATTTAGTAGGACACCGTAATGTCCTATCACACACATAATCCATGTAGATAGAATACTTTGCACGCAGAGCAGTACAGTATTCGTTATTATTAAATGCATCTTCAGTAACGGGGTCACCTGGTGTACTTAAGTTAACAGTTGACGTAGGTGTTCTGACAGCACCTCTAGCAATCATCGCATCGGCATTAAATATAATTCCGTGGGCAAGGTCACAACCGCATTTAATTGGTAGCGTCATGAAATATGTGGTTTGCGGCTGAAAATAGGTCGTTATTGTTGCAGTCATTCCAGTGCATGCTAGGTTTATATTTGAGTTATTCACGCAATCGCATACAAGCCATGGTATGTTATTTATATATTCAGCATGCCAATTTAGAATCATTCCTGGATTTCCGTTTTTCCCCGGCTGGTGCAATCGTAACCATGAATCCAATTCACTGATGAATCCACTGGGGTCGGATGCCAAGGACTTGGAAGCAGTGAAGGTTGCGCCCAGTTCAACCAAAGTTGTTGATTGACTTGCACTCGGCACCTGGAATGTAATATTATTGCTGGTCTGACTGCTTAACTTATAAAACATCGCAGATGCAACTGAATATGCTTTATAGTTCTTGTACCGTATCCGTACATTTCTCCCAAACCGGTTAATGACTACGCCCACCGGGTACCACCCGTTGCCCAGAGCGCTGGGCACCAGGTTCTTCCAGCTAATGAAGCGTACATTGTCGTCCGCGTCAAGGTATACAGCGTCGCCCACAGAGGGACTCCCGGTAGTATCCGTGTTCATCCCGTCGTACCTTACCGGGTTAACCGAGCCTATCACCTTGGAGACTTCCGGGGTAGTCCCGCCGTGGGAGACCGCGTTGTACGCGGCCTCCGATGCGTACTTGTTCAGTGCTTCTGCCATCCTTTCTCCTTATGCCGTAGCGCTTGCTGCCCATGCATCGGCCCAGCACTGCTTGGCCTCCGCCGATGTCATCCAGGTAATCGTATCTTGCTTGGCTGACAGTGCTGTGTATGCCGCACCGCCGGTAACGAATCCGGTATTACCGCTGGCTATGCTTCCGGTAAAGTTCGTCTTCTTGGTCGCGTCACTGGTGTTGTCCACGTTGTTGAGTGCCATGGCGGTTTTCAATGTGGACGCGGTCACCACGTCGCTGGCCGTTCCGTTGATGGTCTTCGTCAGCTTCTTGTTTGTGGAATCCCAGTCAACACTCGTGACGGTAGAAGTCTTGTCGGCCTTCTTGTTCAGCTCGGTGTATGCGCCTCCGGTAGTGAACTTGGTTGTACCACCGGATACCGGCGTGGCCGAGTCCCCGGTGTTCACTACGCTTCCCAGTCCGACATCGGACTTTGTCAGCGCGTCGCCGATGACTACGTGGCCGGTGGCGTCACGCCCAATCTTCTTGGCTGCGGCGGTGGCCGCATCGTATGCCGGGTGGGTATAGTTGTTGAACGTCTCCCATGTACCCTTCTGGGTCAGCGCCTTCGTCGCTGTGGAACCATCGAACGTAATGGAAGCCTTGGCGACCTTCTTGTTCGTGTCGGAAGAATCTACTATGACCAGTGCGTCACCGCTGGCTATGGTGACACCGTCCGCAGTTATTCCGCCGGCGTTCGTGATGTTTCCGTGCGTATGGCTGGACGGTGGCATAGTGGACGGGAAGTCGGACACCTGGGACTTGGTGATGGAGATATCGGCAAAGGTCGCCGAGACGATGCCATCAGTCTCGCTGAACGCGGTGAGCGTCTTGGAGGCAGCGGGGCTTCCGGTGATGGTACCATCGAGGGTACTTATGGCGGCAGCGATTGCCTTCCCAGTAACTACGGCTGTACCGGTAGCGGAGTAACTGTCGGTCTTGTCGTTAATCTGGCTAGATGGTATTGAGATATTACCGAACGTAGCCGAGACAATGCCATCATTCTGGCTGAATGCAGTGAGTGTCTTGGCAGCTCCGGCGGTACCGCTGATGGAGCCGTCGAGGGTACCTATGGCGGCAGCGATTGCCTTCCCGGTAACTGCTACTGTTCCTGTAGCAGAATAGGCGTCACTCTTGTCGGTAATCTGGCTGGACGTTATTCCGATGCTCTGCTTGGTGACCGCAATCTTGCCGTCAGTCTCCTTGACGGTTTTGATTGTCTCGGATGCTGATACGGACAACTGGTCTACATCGAGGGCGTTGATTGCCGTCGTAATTGCAGTTGCAACTTCCTCACTAGACGACACGCCGAGATTAGTCCGTGCATCTGCTGCAGTGGTAGCCCCGGTACCGCCGTTGGCAACTGGGAGCGTGCCAGAAACCTTGATACCGGTCTGGTCTGCGGAGCCGTCGAAAGTGGTGGTAGTGGATGTGTTCGCGAGGTTGACTGCGAGCTGACGGGCGGTACGTAACTTTTCTGCCTTGCCGACACCTTGTACTCCGCACTCAATAAACCCACTTGGGACCGAATCCGCCCATTCTAGTGTAGGTAATGCGGAACCATCCAGACTTGCCACACGGAAATTGCATGTCTGGGAACTGGTATTATTTGGTAAAGTGATATAAAACACCGTTCCACTTGAACCAGCCACATACCATTTCCTATCATCGAATGTACCACCTATTATATTTACCGTTGTCCTAGCAGTTCCGCCATCGCCATATGTACGCATTAACCATTCTGCATGGGCATTGCCTAGACTTTCGTTGAAGAAGCACAGATAATGATGATATCCGGATGCAACGGTCATTTTTAGATATTTTTGACCACTAAATGATGCCGATATCTGCACAGTGTCAATCTTTGTGCTCAGTGCGGACTGCACTATCTTATTCTGCACTGGATTGGTACTAGTGCTGCTCAAGGCACTGTCAATGGCGACATTCTTCTTCGTAGCGGTAATGACACCGTTCGTGTTCTGGCTAATCGTATCAATGAACGACAGTGACGTAGTTGTTCCGCTAGAAGGAACTGTAGGGTCAGCTACAGCGGTCTGTTTTGTCTTCAGGTTGCTCAGGGCAGTTCCGGAATCGACCAGTTCTCCGCTGGCATTCAGCGTAGGCACGTTGCCGGCAGTAGCATTCGATACCTTAGTAATCTTGCCGGATGCGAGGTCGTATGCGGTCTTGACTGCTTTTGGTGTTGCCGCCATTGTTTCATCAGAAGAACTTGTTGATGAAGACAGCTTGGCGATGCCGGCCGTAGAAGTGGATGCCGTAGGTAGGTTGGCCTTTGTAGTACTTATCTGGCCCTTGGCGTCCTGGGACAGCGTCGCTATGAACGAAGTAGACGTACCCGATGCGGTAGGCTCGCTTACGGCAATAGAACTGGCTGTCAGTGCTCCTCCGGTAGTGGTGTACACTGCATAACCGGACGTGCTCCCAATCTTACCATCATTAGTGATATTGCCGTGAACATGGGTTTTGCTAGCCGTATCATCGGTCGTGACGTTAACTGCGGTAATCTTACCGTCCGCCTCGGTAACCTTCACCTGGACGTTCGTGCCGTCGGTGGAGGTCTTCGTTGCATCCAGAGTTCCGATAGCGGCGGCAACTGCCGTGCCGTTTACCGGGTCTGTACCGCTTGCCGAGTAGGTAGAGGCAATCTTCACCTTTTTCTTTGATGCGGTAATCTTGCCTTTCGAATCCTGGCTAATTGAATCGATGAACTCCAGAGTTTCGGTAGTTCCGCTGGACGGAACAGTAGGCGCTTCCGTAGTCAAGTCAGCCGTAGTTACCGCACCGGACGTACCGGTTACCAAAGCCAAGTTGGCGGTACTGCCGACCTTGCCATCATTGGTTATATTTCCGTGTACATGTGTGCCGGTTGCCTTGGAGTTAAGCTGGTCCTGGATGGAGGAGGTAACACCATGCACATAGCCGAGTTCGGTCTTCGTTGTAGCCAAGTCGTCAAGCTTGTTAATTTCGGCGGCACTTGCGGTGACACCGAGTTCGCTCAGGGTTACATTATGCGGGTTGCCCGACGTAATTTGGCTATGGTCATATGCCGCTTTGCCCAAGTCACCGTAGTAGGCGGTAGAATGCGTTTCGCCAAGGGCCAAGTCGGAACCTATCACAACATACCCCACTGACGAACCGCCCCAACGATATGTCACGTTGGTCGACACATCCACGTAGACCTTGCCGGTCTCCGGAGTAATTTCTTGGGTATGGGCCGAGTCGGAATAGAACTTGGAATTGTAGTAGTATCCGTCAATTACATCGTCGACGTAGCCAGGCAACTGAGCCGCCGGAACCTTTCCATCGGCACCTAGGGTCGCGACTCCGTTCGGCTCACCAAGTGTGGATACCTTGACATAGGTAGTCTTAATCGGGTTGCCGTCTACATCATTAGTCGCCTTATTGGCATTGACTGCATTTGTAGCATTGGCCACAGTATCAGACCAAGTTCCTTTCTTGGAAAGGAATTGGTTTGTCGTAGAACCATCAAATGTTACCGAGCTCTTCTCGACTTTATTGCTGTTGCTACTGTCGGTAAACACCAGTGAGTCACCTGAACCGATAGTTACTGCGCTGGAATCGATTTCACCTTCGTAGCTGATGTTGCCGTGGGCATGGGCGAAGTCGTCCACCTGGCTCATGGAGATATGGATATCTTGGAAGGTGGCCGCAATCTTACCGTCAGTTTCGGTAAGCGTCGCAACCGTCTTGTTGGCTGCCATACCGGTAACAGTCGCATCCAACGTACCGAGAGCATGTGCCACCGCCTTTCCGTTTACCGGATTCGTTCCGTCTGCCGAGTAGGTATCGTCAACGGTAACATTCTTCTTGGTAGCAGTGATTTCTCCGTTTGAGTCCTGCGTAATGGAGTCTATGAACGATAGCGTATTTCCGGAAGCAGTAGGGTCTGTCTTGGCGGACTGCTTGGTTTTCACGCTGGATGCCGCTATTCCGGAATCGGTGAGGTTTCCGTTGGCATCCAGACCGGCCAAGTGACCGTTCAGCCCGGTGCCGCTTACCTTGTCGGCCTTTGCGTTACCCACGGATGTCGCCAAGTCGCTTACGGCCTTGGAAGTGGCAGCAACGGTCTGCGAGTTTGAATTTGTCGCGTTGCTCAAGGACACGATACCAGCGGTACCGGTAGCGGCTGAACCGGATGGAACGGTAGCGGTAGGCAGGGCTGCCTTGGTAGCTGAAATCTTTCCGGTAGCTCCCTGTGATACAGATGTGATAAAAGCGGTTCCCGTACCGTCGGTACTCGGTTCTGCAGTAGTCAGGTCGGCAGTGGTCACCTTGCCGGTTGCATCAGTGACGACGGACTTCGTCGTCTGCACAGTTCCAGACAGGCTAATCTTGCCGTCATTGGTAATGTTCCCGTGTACGTGGGTGCTGGATGCGCTAGTATCGGTAACCGTAACCGAATCAATCTTACCGTCTACTTCCTTTACCTTGACCGTCACGTTGGTGCCTGTTCCGGTCTTCTCGGAATCGAGCGTACCAATGGCGGCAGCGACAGCGGTTCCGTTCACCGGATTCGTTCCGTCTGCACTGTAGGTGGAATCAACGGTTACTGTCTTTGTCTTCGGGGTGATTACGCCGTTGGTATCCTGGGTCACGGAGCTGATGAAGGTCAGCGTGGAACCAGTGTCGGCAGTAGCCGTCTCGACTGCGGTCTGCTTTGTCTTGTAGTCGGAATGCTTGTGTCCGGAATCCTTCAGGTTTCCATTGACATCGAACGATGCAAAGTTATCGGCTGTTGCCGTAGTTAGCTTGTCAGCTTTCTTGTCAAGTTCCGTCTTAACGAGTTTCTCGCTTGGGTAGTGACCGTCAGTGAGCGTGGAACTCCAAGAGCTGACCTTATTTCCTTTATTTTCGGTGTTGTCGGTAGTCACGTTCACGGCAGTAATCTTGCCGTTTGTCTCGGTGACCTTGACTTGTACATTGGTACCATCGGTAGATGTTACTTCTGCGTCGAGACCATTAACGAGGGTATCGAGTGCCGACTTGACTGCCTTGCCTGTTGTCAACGTCTCGGCTGTCCCGTCGAACGTGGTTGTCTGTTTGTCAGTAACATGGGCCGAAGTGATGTCGATATCCTGGAAAGTAGCGGCAATCTTGCCGTTCGTTTCAGTCAAGGTGGCAAGCGTCTTACCCTTGTCAAAGCCAGTAATATTGGATACGTCGAGGTCGTTGATTGCATCCCTGACAGCCTTTTCCGTGGCGGCCTTGTTGTTCTCGGTGGACACGGTGGCCCCGATAGAACCGGCTAGCTGAACGACACCTTTTTGCTCGGTAGTACCGTCCTGGATGGTCTTCTTGGTGACAGTGATTTCGCCATTAGCATTCTGCGAAATCGTGTCGATTGCAGCCAGTGTGCTACCGCTTGCACTCGGGTCGGACACAGCCGTCTGCACGGTCTTGTAGTCGGAATGCTTGTGCCCTGAGTCAGCCAGGTTACCATTGGCATCTAGCGCGGCGAAGTTGCCGGCCGTGGCATTAGACACCTTGTCCGCCTTTGCAGCAAGTGAGTTATCCAAATCGCTACGGTCGGGGAGTGCATCGAGCTTGACCTTGTCGGTGGCCGACATGAGACCGTGCGTGGCTGTTCCCCCTATGTTGGATGCATCGGATAGAGAATGACGGGTGGTCGTAACTTCACCGTTGGCGTTCTGTGTAAGACCGTCGATTACGCTGAAATCGTCACTTGTCCTTGCGTCGCTATATGCCTGCTGAGTAAGCTTGAACTTTCCGGTAACAGATTCCCACAGCGGAGTTCCGCTCTTGTCGCTCACGATAAGCTGTTCGCCGTCACGAACGGTAATATAAGTTCCGTCACCACGGTCCACCTGGTTATCGGGTACAGCGGGGGGAACCACTTCGGCGACGACACAGATAACTGTATCGGAGTTCGAAATACTCGTAAGGTTATTGATTTCGGTGGCGGTCAGGTTTCCAAGGAATTTTCCGTGGCCGCTGACCATGCTGTCGACTTCACCCTTGGAGTACACGTCGAGGTTCGTACGGGCGTCAGTTGCCGAGGTAGCTCCGGTACCGCCCTGTGCGACGCCGAGCGTCTCCGGGATGTCGGAGAAGGAGAACGTCTTCCTGCTCACCGTAATCTTGCCGTCGGCCTCGGACACGGCGCTGACGTACTGCTGGCTTACCGCCGTATCGGAAACGTCGAGGGATTCGATGGCCGACTTCACTGCGCCCGTAGTGGGAGCCACCTGGAGGGCGTCCCCGCTCTTGTCCATAATGGACGTGTTCATCTGGGTCGCCGTGGCGGATACCTGGCCGTTGGTCTCGGAAATTGCCGAGATGTAGGTATTTGTGCTGCCACCGACTTCGGAAAGGTCAAGCGCATCCAATGCCGTAGTGATTGCGCTGGATACATCCTGGGCATTGACCGTGTCGTCCTTGGTGATTAGTAATTCGGTAACTTCGCCGGCGGTCTCGGTAACCTTCAGCCCAATATTGCTCTTGGTAATACCGGATTTAAGCGTGGAATCAACTTCCGCGTTCAAATCCGAGATTGTGTTTTCGATGTCATGGGCATTGGCCGTATCGTCACGGATTATGTTGACACCGGTAATCTTGCCGTTTGTCTCAACAACCTGGACATCCACGTTCTGTCCGGAGGTATTCCCGGAGGTATCCCCGGTATCGTCGCTGGCAACCGTAGCGTCGAGCGCATTGATTGCAGTAGAGAGGTCCGTCGCATTGATTGAGTCGTCACGTACGATGTTCACCCCGGTAATCACGCCGTTGGACTCGACCACCTGTACATCCACGTTCGTACCCGGCGTGGTACCGTCGGCACTTGATACTGTAGCGTCGAGCGCATCGATTTCGCTATGGATACCGGACACGGCCTCGTCTACGATTGCCTTCACCGCCGTACCGGTAGGCACGTTGGACATGAACATCTGGCGGCGTTCTTCCTCGGTCTTCGTGGTATCAGGGTCGAGATACTGGTTAGTTATGAACCTACCAGTATCGGCGATGTTTCCGTTTCCGTCGAGCATGACGATGTCGTTGGCGGTAGCATTGGTTACCTTGTCGGCTTTCTTGTCGAGTTCCGTCTTGACTCCGCCGGAAGTCACCGGCTTCTGGCTGTTGGCACTCGGCGTGGTGTCCATCGTGTCTGTGACGATTGATACCTTTCCGTCAGTCTCGTTTACGGCGGTGATGTAGTCACCGGCAGAAACCTGATTGGTTGCATCGAGCGCCGCGATTGCGCTGTATACTCCACCCGACGTAATCGGTTTCTTGCTTTCCGCTACAGGGGCGGTATCCATGGCTTCCTTGTTGACGGAAATAATGCCGTTTACTTCGGAAATTTCCTTGATGTAGTCGCCGGCCTGCAACGGGTTAGTGTAGTCGAGCGCCTCGATTGCAGTGGCTATGTCATCCGTGTTTACCGTGTTGTCCTTGGTGACGAGCACTTCGGTAACCTTGCCGTTGACTTCGGTAATCTTGAGTGCGATGTTGTCGGAAACAATGCCCACGTCCTTGGTTGAAGATACTTCTGCGTCGAGCGTGTTGAGCGCGGCGGTTACGGCGGTACCGTTGACCGGGTCGGTACCGTCTACGACATAATTGGATGATACCTTAACAGCATTCTTGACTGGACTGATTACGCCATTGGCATCTTGTGTGATGTTCGAAATGAATTCGAGCGTCGGTTCACTGGATGCGGTCGGGTCGGATACGGCACCTTGGAGTGGTTTGTAGCCGGACAAATCCAGCGTGACCGCCTGGTTGGCGTCCTTCACCAGCGTCTGGTCCTCTCCCGTGGCCTTGTGGACAATCACGTTCTGGATTGCCGTGTCTGCCTTGGCACCCTGGGCAGCACTTGCCGCATTATCATCGTTAACAGACACTGATTTTATCTTACCGTCGTCTTCCACGACAGTAACGGATACCTTCTTGTTTTCTGTCGCGCTGCTTACGGTTGCATCAAGTGTCTGAATAGCTTGTGTTATGCTCGAACCGGTAGTGACGTTGGAAACGTCGCCGGGAACGTAGTTCTGCGTGATGCCATAACCCGAATCGACAATGTTGTATCTGCCGTTCTGGTCGGCTGTATCCGCACCGACGATAATCTTGCCGGCCACGCTATAGCCGCTAGTGTCGTACTTGGGGAACACTCGGTCGGCCTTCACGTCGAGCTGGTTCTGAATCGTCTGGTTGTTTTCTAGGTTCAGCCCGGCGAGCGCGTTGAACTGGGCGGCACCCACGTGCTCTGTATCGAGACCGTGCAAAGACTGCAGCTCGGTTGCCGTGGTATCGAGACCGGACTCGGACTGCATGGTCTGCGTGTAGGTAGTGCCATGCGGGTTCATGTGGTCCTGGTGCTCGTAGTGTATGTTGCCCTGACCGTCCGATACAGGGGCCAGGTTGTACACGTGGTTGTCGTAGTCAGAACGCTTGGTCGGCGTAATGCCGCTGTTGATTGCAAGGAGCTGGTCCTGGTTCAGCGCCGAGTTGTTGATTACGTATTCGAAATACCAGGAGCCAACCCAGACGGGCTCTTCGTTGGAGTCAAGTTCCCAAATCGGCTCGTTGGTATCCGGGTCATACAGCGGGTCACCATGCTCGTCAGTGGCCTGTACCTTGTGCGCGATGAAACGGTAGCGCGTGGTAGGTGCCACTCCGGTAGTGCTCTGGTCAATCTTGGATTCGTCAGCCGTGACGACCACGACGTCGTTGTTGTCCGGCGTGGTCAGCTGGTGCTCATAGTAGAACCGAGGCGGGTTGGCAGCCTGGGCCGCATCGAATGCGGCCTTGGTGGGGAACGGAAGGTCGTTCTGGTCACTGGATGCAAGGTAGCGGGCCTCGAGCCTTTCACCGATTGCATCGACGTACGCCTTGTCGGCGAGCTTGTTGCTACTGCTCACCGCATCTGGAAGGTAGCTGTCGATTTTCGTGTCGAACGCGACGCGGGCGTCGTGCTCTTCGAGCAACGCATGCTGTACGCCGCCGGACGTGATAGGCTTCATGTCGCCCTGGACCGGCTGCGTGGCCATATTTCCTACGCCGTAGTCGATAAGGCCGTTGACTTGCTTCAAGTCCGTGATGTACTGGCCGTTGCCCAGCTTGTTTGTATAGTCAAGGTCCGCGATGACCTGGGACGAATGGTCGTACGCTGCCTTCAGCGCATTGGCCGTCGGTGCCATCGTGGTAGAGTTGGACTCGTAGCTATCTACCAGCTGTACGATACCCGCGTGCTCGGTAGTGGCTTCCGGGAGATTCGCCTTTTCGGCAGTAATCTTTCCCTTGGAATCCTGGGATACCGTAGTCACGAAGGCGGTATCGGTACCGGATGCGACCGGGGCTGCAGTGCTCAGGTCGGCCACGGTGACCGCGCCGGATTCCCCGGTGACCACGGCGAGGTCGGCAGTTGCGCCGATGGTGCCGTCGTTGTTGATTTCGCCGTGGACATGGTCGGCAGTGGCCGCCGTGTCGGTGACCGTAATCCCGGTTAGCTTACCGGCCGTTTCGGTAACGGAAACGCTCACGTTGGTGCTGCTGGCCTGTACGGTGCCGTTCAGCGCGTCGATGGCAGCCTTCACCGCCTTCCCGGTAGTAAGTGTCTCGGCCGAACCGTCAAATGTATTGGTCTGCTTGTCGGTCACCTGGCTGGAAACGATTGCGATATCCTGGAATGTTGCACCCACCTTGCCGTCGGCTTCCGTGATGGTGGCAATGGTCTTTCCTGCCGTATTTTCGATTCTCTCGATGTCAAGGGTATCGATTGCATCCTTGATGGCGGCCCCGGTAGCTACCTTGTCCTTGTCGACCCCGGTGCCGTCGTATGTGCCCATCTTGTCGGTCACCTGTCCGGAGACGATGCTGATATCCTGGAAAGTGGCGGAAATCTTCCCGTTTTCCTCGGAAAGGCTTTTCAGTGTCTTGCCGGACATGCTCCCGGAGCTGTCCTGCACAAGGTCGGCAACGTCGAGCGAGTTGACCGCGGTGTCTACCGTTGTGTCCACGTAGGACTTCACCCCGCCTGAGGTAACCGGTTTCGCGCTGCCGTTGATGGGGTCGGTATCCATGTCTCCTACAGTGTAGGAAACTTGCCCGTTATTCTGTGATAGCGAGGTGATGTACTTTCCGTCAGCCACCTCGTTTGATTTGTCAAGGACGCCAAGCGAGTCGTCGATGGCCTCCTGCACGGCCTTTCCGGTAGGAATGTTCTCGGTGAATTCGGTATCGGTCTCTTCGGTATCACCGCTTTCCGGGTCAACTGCCTCGTTGTACAGGGAGTCGACCACGTGCCGCCCGGTAGTTCCGAGGTCGCCGTTACTGTCGAACTGGGGGACATCACCCTCGACTGCGGTCGTCAGTCGTGTAGCCGAATGGTCCTCGGTGACGTGGACTTCGGTAATCGCCCCATTCTCTTCAACGACACGGACGTTCAGGTTCCTTCCGTCGATGGACGTGACGTCAGCATCCTTCCGGTTCACCAGGTCCTCTATGGCGTCGACCACGGCCTTCCCGCTCGGGATGTTCCCGTTGAACACGGTATAGTCCACGTGCCCTTCCGCGTCGACCGGGGCGCTGTTCATGACCGTCTTCCCGGCGCTTACCAGGTTGCCTGCGGCATCGCTGAGCACTACCTTGCCCGTGAGGTCTTCGTCCGGGTTGCCCTTCTTCACCTTGTCCGCTTTCTTTGTGTCGAGGGCATCGATTTCTTCTTGTATGCTTTCGTCCAGGTCGTCGAGTGCTTCCTCGACGGCATGGCCCGTGACGAGGTTGCCTTCGTAGTCGGCGATAACCTCACCTGTCACCGGGTCGTACTTGTGCTCGACGATGGTCTTGGTGGAACTCTTCAGGTTCCCGTGGTCGTCGAATACTGGGACCTCGTCCTCTGCACCGTGGACCTTGTCAATCTTCTTCTCGTTGAGTTTTGCGTCCTGGGCGTCAATATACTTCTTGGCCTTATACCATACGGTATGCAGGCCGTGCTTGTCTAGGAACTTGACATCGCGTTCTTCATTCACATTGGACTGGTTCACATTCTGTTCGGACATACGCAAAAACTCCGGATTACAATTCGGAGTTTATGTTTTTCGCGATTTTTTTGCACTAGAACTCGGGCGGCTCGGTATCCATGATTTCGTCGATTTCCTGGTCGGTGATTACCATCACCTCCTCGTCGATTGTGGCGTGGAGCTCGACTCCCTCGGTTCCGTCGAATATGACCCCCTCGGCCTTGACCTCCCCGGTAATGGAGAAGGGCCTGCCCTCGCGGAGGTAGTGGTCCCTTACTGGAACCTTCGACTTGTTGGGCAATGTTACTACGTGGTACTCGGTGGCCATGGCAAAACTCCTGTAATCCATAGTTTATGCGAATGGCACGCATTTATCCCGGGTTTCCGGGGCAAAAATTTTGGGGCGCACGGTATAAACTTGGGATAACAATGTACCACGTGAGGTATAAGGATATGTCAATGAAACCAAAGCGTACTCTCGGCCCGGCGGCATTCGAGGCATACATGAATTTCGCCGATTCCCTGAAGAACGGCGCAAACAACGATTCTATCGACCGTTTCAAGTACCGCTTTGCGGTCAAGGAAGGCTACATCCGCCCGAAGAAGGCGATGACCGAGTCTGCCGGCGGCCTTTCCCTCGGCGACTTCGAGACGGCGTTCAAGGGCCTGGTGGGCGGCTTCCTGCCTCACCTGGACGAGGAAGAACAGCAGTTCCTCGGCTGCGTATGCTCCGCGCTTGACGAGAAAATCAACAGCGGCGACCTCTCCGGCGCAGCGGATGTCATCAAGGGCGCTATGAACGACGCCGGCGGCGACACCGACGAATACGAGGACGACGCCTGCGAGGATGGCGAGTGCGAGGAATGCCAGGATGACGGCGAATGTCCCGAAGGCGAGGAATGCCAGGACGGCGAATGCGTTGAAACCGACGAAGCCGAAGCCGAACAGGAAAAGCCGGAAGGCGAGAATAAGAAGCTGACCGAGGCCAAGCTGAACAACTACGGCACGTCGAAGTTCCATCCGGAGGACAACTGCCCGCACCTCTATACCAAGGCGGACAAAAACAACTCGAAGTACCTGGAAGACCCGGACAACATCAACGGCGTATCCGATGTCGACAACACCTATGACGCCGACGGCGAGCTCGAGGAACTGAACTTCGAGGAATGCTGCTGCGGGAAGAAGGCAAACGCCGGGAAACCCAAGGTCGACGCAATCAACTCCACCACGCCCGGTTTCGGTCTCGACGATACCCCGGAATACGAGCTCGACGACGACTACGGCGCTCCCGTCGACGACATCTTCGCCGATAACGGCGACCTCGACGTCGCTCCCAGGACAACCGGGGGTGTCTCCGACTACTCCGAGGACTTCTCCGCCCCGGATGACGTCGACTACGACCAGCTCGCCGACATGATTCTCAGCGACAACGGCTACGGGACGATGACCACCGAAAACGGCGGCGTCGGCTCCAGGAACCACGTCCTGATGTCCAGGTAGTACCGGACAGTTCCACTTTTTGGAGTCCCCGGGGTTTCCCCGGGGATTTTTGTTGTAGTTTCTGTCAGGGAAAAACTACGGAGACCCCGAGATGGCAGATTTGGACAAGGAAACCGCCGAGGAGGCGTACCGGGCTTTCGAGCAGGAGGCCGAGGACATCGGCGCATGGACGGCCGAGGTAGACGGCGTGCAGCCGGAGAAGAAGGAAGAAACCCCGGAAGACACCCAGGAAGAAACCCCGGAGGCGAAGGAAGAAACCCCGGAAGAAACCCCGGAAACCCCGGAAGAGAAGAAGGTGGAGTCTGACATCAAGGGCGACATGTCCAAGGTCGGGCTAATCAACAGCAAGCTGACCAGGGAACAGGCCAAGCGCCTTACCGTCCCGGACTACGACGAGTTCGACGACGTGGTCGACGGCAACGGCGTCCGCCCGGAAAGGCTCGCCGAGTACACATCGGTAATCCCGTTCTGGTACAAGTCGTTCAAGGACGGCACGGAGAAGATGGGGGCCCTCCCGAAGTACCCGAGGTTCCTCGACAGGTTCGGCGTGACGGACGCCACCTCAATCAGCATGACCGACGTGCTCAAGGAGTTCAACCCGAAGCTCCACGACAGCCTCATGGCTAAGGACATGGAGGCCGACTGCATCGCCAGGGCCGGCGGCGAGATTATCGCCAGGCGCGGACTCGACTTCTCCAGGAAGCTCGACGACGAGGACTACGCCATCCTGGAAAGGAACGGGGTCAAGGACTGCAGGAAGTACCGCACGGTGGCCGAGGTCACCGGGATTTCCGAGTCCGTGATGGACGTCGACCCGGACGAGGGCTGCGTGTACAACGCGGACTACGCCGAGGCGATGGCCGGGATGTGCGGGGACGACGCCGGGGCGTCCGACGTGGAGGTCGTGTCGCTTGACGACGTGATTGGCGGGCTTGACCCGAAGTTTCTCAAGGGTTTCCTCGGGAAGAACGCCTCGGAAATCAAGGAAGTGGACAACGAAATCCCGGAAGAGGAGGAAGCCGAGCCCTTTATGCCTTTCGCCAGCGGGAAGCAGGACAAACCCGGGAGCATATTCCGGTCTATGCAGAAGGCATCCGGCGAACAGAAGCCGGACAATCCATGGTAGAATGTCGAGGGGATACGGAAAAGGCGGCCGCCGGGCCGCCTTTTCTTATAGGATGGTTTCCCTGGGTAGCCGTCCGACTGACTTCGGTATCATCCCGAGGGTAATCTCGGTCGTCCTGACGAACTCGAGCGTGTCCGCGTTGTACCAGTCCATGACGCCGACCACGGTGTCTTCCCCCTGGTTGAAGTCGGCCCGTCCGTTGGATACGGCGAGGCCGACGCAGCCGTGGAACGTCTGGGCCATCTCGCGCAGCTCCGCTATGTATATGCCGGCACCGTCAATCATGGAACCGCGCCCGGACTCGTCCAGGCTGGACATGTCGAGGTACAGGGTGTACCTGTCGCTGTTCTGCCGGTTCATCCTGGCGATGTCACCGAGGAGGTTGCCGAGGACTACCCTGTTGCCGTCGGTCAGGATGGCGTTGGGGGTGTCGTTGCCTATCACGGAGCCGGACACCTTGAACGTCTTGCACCTTCCCTTCCTTACGTAAAGGATGTACATCTCGCTCGCGCCGCTTTCCCTTTCCCCGGTGGCGGTTATCCAGATGTTGTGGTCGCCATTTTCAGTGGTGATATAGGTACCGCGGAGGGTATGGGCCAGCAGGAATTCCGCGACCGTCTTGTCGGTGAAGAGGGCGACGGTCTCGTTCCCGGTCTCGGGGCCACTGATGCAGACTTCGCCGTTGGAGCCTACGCCGATTTTCCTGCTCTTGCCGGATGATTTCATGGTGGGAGCCCAGACAATTTGTCTATCCTGGGTTTCCTGCGCATCGGCCGGTTCGTCGTCGGTCCAGTCGCCGACCCTTTCGTGCAGTGGTCTTTCCCTGTTGTCTCTCCACATTTCGAGCAGCCGGGTCGCCTTGTCTACGGTGAGGTCGTCGTCCGGCAACGGTATGAACCTGCCGTCGTCGTTGCGGGTATACAGCATCGCCGGCAGTTTGCCGATGGCGTTATCGTATCCGGACTCGTTTATCCTGCCGCTCGAGCGTGCCGTGCGAAGCCTGAATTCCTCGTCCGCGTGCGTCAGGACGAACCCGATTACGCGTCCGGTGTCATCCTTCTTTATGTCCAGGACGTGCCATACGTTGCCGTCTCCCATCTTGAATACGTTTAGCAGGAGGCTGCTGAGCGATTCATCGGTATTTTCGGTAGTAATGAAGGACGCCAGTATCTTGCCGAGCGTACCCTTGTCGCCTATCGTATTCAGGGTTATTTTCTTTTCGTGGGTAAGGGCCCGTGTTCCGGAGTCTCCCTTGTCGACCGGGAACCATTTCTGCATGAGGGGCAAAATCCTGTCAGGGTACATTTCCACTTCATGGACGTCGGTCTTCCCGTTGGACACCTTGATTGAGCCGTCCCATTTTCCTATGAGGGCGAGCGAGAAGATGGAGTTGTTGATGCACGCGGCGACCTTCCGTTTATCGTCATCGAGCCACCCGCCGTACTTGATTAGGCCCGGAATCTCGCCGCCGTGGGGGACAAGCGAACTGTCATAGTGTATGGCCTCCTCGTCGCCGGGGCGGTAGCTGCCGTCGGTCATGTCGTTCCTTCCCTGTATACAGGTAGGCTTTACCAGCCCGGGTATGCCGTATGGGTTCTCCGGGCCGGCGACGACGATACCGAATGCGGATGAGTCGTAGGGCGTACCGTTGTTTTCTGAGTCGCGCCCGTTCCTCGGGGTGTACTGGATAATGTCCGGGTCGGATATGCGCTTGCTCAGTATCATGTACCCGCGGTCGCCGTATTCCGCTTTGCAGTAGTCGTTGTAGTGGCCCCATATCCAGCACCATGGATAAACGCCGCGGTTTCTGTGGCCATTGCTGTTGTCAACGGAGTTTCCACGGCCTCCCTGGAACCAGAACTTGTACTGTTCGCCCGAATCGTCTTCCAGTACGGTATATCCGTTAGAGAGAAGGGAAACGTTCTGCGACCGGTGCCTGGTGTCGTTGTCCACGTCCACTATGTACCAGTCGCCCACTCTCTGCGACGGGTACTCGCGGCAGGTGCGCCCGGAGTCGTCCCTGTATTGGTGCGTACCGTCGTCTCCCGCCTCGGACACGTAGGTTACGTGCAACGAGTCGTCTTCATCGGATTCGGTTCCCAGGTCCTGTGGAATTTCCGTGTCGTCGGGCGGGGTGTATGTAAGCTCGCGCCCGTTGGTGTCATGCGAGGCCTTCTTCTTTATGTCGGAAATGGAGAAGTTCCATGCGGCGGCGTACCTTGCCATGTCGTTGTACGTGGCCGGCGTGGCGGACCCCTTTACCTGGAGGTTGGCGTTTATTTCCGGGAGGTCATCAATCGGGGTTACGTATGCCTGGATAACCCTGAGGTCGTCTCCCAGATAGGCCTCGTTCTGCGCAATCAGTGCCGGGTTGCAGTTCGGCGTCGGCGCGGAAGGCGCGATGAGCAGCTTCAGTATGAACTGCGGGATGATTATGTGCGAAAGATGGTACAGCTTCTCGAAGTCCCAGTCCGGCGGAACCATCGACTTCAGAGTGCCTTCGTCGTTGATGGGATGCCCTGGCTGCAGGATGGAATCCAGGATTTCCCGCTTGTTGTACAGGGTATATGGCAGCAGTCCGCATTCCTCCATCCCGATGCGGACCATGCCCAGCATGTATTTGGCCGACAGGGCGGCTATGTAGTTCCGGAGCTGTTCCGGATACTTGTCCGGACTTTTCAGTGATTCCGGGGTAAGCGAGTTTCCGGACGACCCGATGCCCCGGAGGCTCCTGTCGCCCTTGTTCTGCTGCATCGTGCGGAGATTCTCGATTGCCGGCCTCGAGTCGCCGATACCCCATCCGCCTTCTGAAGGGGGGTGGAGGAGCCGGCTGGTAATCCACAGCCTTATGAATTCGGAAAGACGGTATCCTTCCGGAGGCGGCTCGGTGTTGCCGTCGAGTCTCGCGTCGGGTATGGTCCTGTCGGAGGCGTCTATCTTGCAACCCGCCAGCGTGAAGTAGTCACACAGCCGTTCCTCGATGATGCGGCGTGCCCTCTCCAGGTCAGTTTCCTTCTTTGCGTTTTCCTGGCCTTCCGCCTCAGTAAGTATGAGGCCGAAGAGCGACAGTGTATCCATGTAGTCCATGCTCATTCTCTGTACCGCTTCTAAACTGTTCAACCTGTACCTAAATTAGTCCCCGAATCCAACCGGGCGGCCGTCGCGCGGGGGCATGCCCATACCGCGACGTGCCTGCTGTACGTATTCCGGTTCCTCGGTCTCTACCGGCGGGAATGCATCGTAGAACGGCTGCCCGATGATATCGACGACGTTCTCTTCGGTAAGGAGGTAGTCCGAACTGCCGTTTGCGTCGTTCCACCTCGGGGTGGCCGTGCAGAGGTCACCTTCACCGTCGACAATGACGGCAAGCATGCTTGTACCGTATTCATCCAGCGGGCAGTTCTCGCCCGGTTCCGCCGGGATGTCCTCGAAGCCGTCCTTCAGGCAGAAGTATACGGTGTTCTTCCCTTCGAGCGTATAGGAGTCCCACATCATCTGCGACGTGCAGATGCACCACGGGGACACCGGGAAATACTGGCGGTACCCGGTAGCGGCCTGGAAGTCCGGGATGTGCACGATACGGTAGTTGCCGCCGGGATTTGCTGATGCGTATCCCCTTACAGCATTGCGCCGTTCCTCGAGGTCCCGACCGAGGGCATTCCCGAAGCCGCCGCGGATATCCCGGAGGGTCATGCCGTTGAAGTCGATGTCGAATTCGGCATCTTCGGCCTGCGGGTCGGGACATACCTCGCATGCGTATTTCACGAAGCTCTTGAGGAGCTTGACTTCGCCGGCTTCCTGTTCCGGCGAACCGAATCCGCAACCGCCTAGGCCCGGACGGAGAAGCGCAATCCTGGTGACGCCGGGCATGTAGTCCCGGTTGGCACCTTCGAAATTGAAGAATGTCTGCCTGATGTTGTTCAGGATGCTCTGCATGAGGGTAAGCTCGTTGCCTCTCCGGTTTGTGAAGCTCTGCTCGTTGAATTCGGGGAGACTTACGTTCTGGCCAGCCGGCGATGCCTGGAATTCCCGGAGGAACTGGGAGACCGGCTTCATGTGGTCGTCGTGGATTCTCTGGTACATCTGCTGGACTCTCGGGTTGTCCCAGTCAATCTGGCCGCCGCCGAGCATGTTGTACACGATGGTCTTGTAGACTGCCTCGCGGGTCATCGCATCGATTTCGTGTTGCGTCTCGAGCAGGATGCTCTCGTTGATTGGTTGACCGAAAATCCGTGAATACGCCTCGGAAATGCATCTCGCCATGTTTTCCGGGACGATGTAGTTGCTGTTCTGTCTGGTAGCCATTCCGCACCCTGCAAATATTCTGTTAATCGGTAGTTTATATTCCCGCCGCGCTGCTTTGATGATATAAACTACGGATAATTGAAGTTTTACGGTATTGCCGATGTTTAACAGTAAAGATTACAGGTCTCTTCTCGAGAGCGGGGTCGGTGTTGAATTCATCGCCTTGGTAGAAAGCGCTTTCAGTACCATTTTCGAGGCAGGGTCGAGGGTACTCAAGAACGAGCTGCAGCCGCTGCCTCTCGACCAGGTGGTTGATGCCCTGGACATCGACATTTCCGATTGCACCGGCGATGACGGCAAGGTCAACTGGAATGCCGTATCGAGGAAACTGTATGACGACCGCAGGTTCACCGCAATCGACATGAAGGTGAACGCAATCGTGCGCCGCGCAATGGACCTGGCGAGCCTCAAGTTCGTTGACGAAGCCGGGACGCCGACGTACGCCTACCCGTCCCTCGAGAAGAACGAAGAACTGAAGAATATCGAGGAGAACGTGAAGAACGGGCTGAAGCTGGCCCTGGTGAAGCGTTTCGGCGGCGTGGACGACCCGCAGCGGGTGGTCGACATGGTGGACGGCATATCGGTAGAGGGTGCGGGCCATGCGCTGGCAAATACGATGTTTGGCCACGTGATGACGGATGTCAGAGTAAGCAGGGAACCGAAAATCGATATACATGAACTCGCGAACACATCGGATGACCCGATAGATTACTACATGGCCGGCGAAGTCCCTTCCGAGAACGGAAATATATACGATGCCGATGAAAGAGTCCTAATGCCCAACGAGGACGGATGGAAGTGGGTGTCACTTGGCGATGGGGAATATGCGCTTAGGCTTGGGAATGTCAGTATTGCCATCGTCATGTCCGAAGAACAAGGCGCACAAGGCGAACAAGGGAACCTGTGGTGCATATACATATATACCCCGGATATCGAAGCGTCTTATACCGATGCGCAGATTGTCCATGACATAGTAAACCTGTTTATCAAGCTCAACGAAGACGGCGTAGTTTCCTCGCTGAAACCGAGCCGCCTTGTCGACTACCGTCTGGACCGAAATTCCCGGGAAATGCAAACTACGGGCGCATGCCAGTACATCGCCAAGAATATCGACTTGGCTGATACCGTGCGTCTTCTGCGTATAGTCCCGGAAAGCGTAAAATACATATTCTCCTATGGGGCGAACCCGCAGTACACCCTGGATGTAGACGACATCGTAGGGCTCAAGTTCCTGGACGACTGCGTGCAGGCGGGACTGCTCGATGCCGACGACCTGGCCGAATGGGCCGAGCACGCCGACGAGCCGGACTGGATTTCCAGCAACCTCGACCCGCGAATCCTGATGGTGGCCAGGAAGAACGGAACGGGGTTGTTCAGTGGACGGAAGAACGCGGGGAACCTTTCGAACACCTTGCTAAGGCGGCTCTTTGCACACTCTGACGAGCTCATCCCGGCCTTGACCGGGAAATCCCCGGAAACCCCCGTGCAGCGCGCCGATACCGCATCGGCGATGTCGACCGAGGTTCCCGGTGCCGAGTTTAACCCTTCCGAGAGCCGCCTGAGTGCCGGCCTGTTGAAGAACCCGAGGATGCAGGTGGAACTGCTCAAGCGCTGCGGAACTCCCGAATCGTTCCTGCATATGCTAAGGGGAGTCAGCGAAAGGTACGGATACATACCGCTGGCGAAGGAAACGGTCGACTACATGCTGATGTCCGGGGACCGCGACTATGCTGAACGTTCAGCCTACATGCTAGTGGAGCATTACTACCACCAACTGTTACATATGGA
>Ga0265298_10002940_pt1 | contig 23060 bp, 21 predicted proteins | sample AusTroGonzalo_MG_3_FD_193486 | JGI IMG/M metagenome (GOLD analysis project Ga0265298, IMG submission 193486) | Bovine rumen microbial communities from tropical cattle in Woodstock, Queensland, Australia - Gonzalo_01 | ecosystem: Host-associated > Mammals > Digestive system > Stomach > Rumen ...
GTCCATTGCTACAGAAAGAGGATAAAGAGAAAGAAAAAGTATGAAGAGCATTGTTTTTGCAACGAACAACGAGCATAAGCTTTCCGAGATAAGAGACATATTAGGCGATAGCATGGAAGTGCTGTCACTGAAGGACATCGGCTGTAACGTGGATATTCCAGAGACAGGCGAGACGCTGGAGGAGAATGCCATGCAGAAGGCGTTCTATGTCTATGACCACTATGGGCTCAGCGTGTTCAGCGATGACACAGGATTGGAAGTGGAGGCGCTCAATGGAGCACCAGGCGTACATACCGCCCGCTTTGCTGCGGAGTCCGGCTTTGCTGACAAAGACCACGACAGCAATGCCAACGTGGAATGTCTGCTCCATCAGCTGAAAGACAAAGAGAACCGACATGCCCGTTTCCGTACGGCCATTGCCCTCATTCTGAAACCTCAGGACGAAACGGGAAGCAGTAAGATAAAGCTGTTTGAGGGTATCGTGGAAGGAACCATCACCACAGAGAGGCGTGGCGATAAGGGTTTCGGCTATGACCCTGTGTTTCAGCCTGATGGCTATGACGGCACCTTTGCCGAGTTAGGCGTAGAGGTGAAGAACCAGATCAGCCACCGTGCCCGTGCCGTGCAGAAACTGGTAGAGTTTCTTGTAAAAGTAAAAAAGTAAAAAGGTAAAAAAGTAAAAGAGTAAAATGATGATAAGAATCAAAATACAGAATTGGAATAATTTAGTGGTGAAAGTTTGTTTATTCTTTTACCTTTTTACCTTTTTACCTTTAACCTCATGGGCGCAAATCGGTACTTGGCGCAACTATCTGGCTTATAGCGAAGTGCAGGATATCTGTGAGGCAGGCGACGAGCTCTATGTATTGGCCAGCCATGACCTGTATAGCTACAACAAGAACGACCAGTCGATAACCACATACGACAAGGTAAACGGACTCAGCGACACTTATATCACTCATATCAAATGGAACCCAACGGTCAAGCGACTGCTGATTGTCTATCAGAACCAGAATATGGACCTGATGGAGCAGGGTGGGGGAGTGAGCAACCTGAGCGATCTCTACCAGAAGACGATGACTGACGACAAGACAATCAACAGCATCTACATCAAAGACCAATATGCCTACCTTGCCTGTAGTTTTGGTATCGTGAAGATGGATATGCAGCGTATTGAAATCAGTGAGAGCTATAACCTCGGTGACACCATTACCAATGTGGCTATTGCCAACGGAAATATCTATGCCAAGACAATAAAAGGTAAGGTACTCAGCGCTGCAATAAGTGCCAACCTCTTGGATCCTCATAACTGGAGTACCACAACATCCTATGACTCTGCTATTTTTAATATTGACCGTTCTGACTATAACAACAACCTTGCAACCGTAGAGACGCTGAACCCTGGCGGACCGAAGTATAATTACTTCTTCAATATGCTGATGCATAACGGACAGCTCTATACCGTAGGTGGTGGATTTAATCAGTTTTCAAACTTCCAAAGGCCTGGTACTATTCAAGTACTGAATGAGGATAAAGAATGGACCATCTATCAGGATGATATTCAGCCTGCTTTTGATTCAAAATATCATGATGTAAACTCCATTGCTATTGATCCGAGAGATAATAACCATGTGATGGTTGCCTCCTGTTCTGGCCTTTATGAGTTTATGGATGGTAAGTTCCAAAAGAACTATACTGCTGGTAATACAGATTACTTCGAATCAGCATCCAGCGGAGCGCCGGATTATGTTCGTACGGATGGTATCCTATATGACAAGGAAGGAAACCTGTTCTGTCTGAACAGTGGTTCAACTACAGGTATCATCAAGTATAGCTCAGAGGGAAAATGGAGTGGTTTCATGGATAATGCTTTGATTGATAAACCTGACCATGCCATGCGCCAAATGAAAAGGGCCATCTTTGACAGTCGAGGACTGATGTGGTTTATTAATTCTCATTCCAGCAATCCTTCTTTCTTTTATTTTGATAAACAAAAAGAGAATATTGTCAAATACAATCATTTTGTAAATCAGGATGGAACGACGATTGAAGGATGCGTACCACGTTGCATCATGGAAGACAATCATGGTTATATTTGGGTTGGAACCACTAAAGGACCGTATTATCTGACAATGGCAGAAATTGCTGATAATACAAAAGGTGTTATCCAACATAAGGTTCCACGTAATGATGGTACTAACTATGCTGACTATTTACTGAATGGCATAGAGATAACCTGTATGGCGATTGACGGAGGAGGACGTAAATGGTTTGGTACAGCTGATAATGGAGTATATCTGATAAGCGCTGATAATAATACGCAATTACACCATTTTACAATCTCTAATAGTCCTTTGCTCAGTAACGTACTGGAATCCATTGCCATCAATAACGAGACAGGCGAAGTATTCTTTGGTACAGGAAATGGTTTATGCTCCTATCTCAGCGATGCAACTACTCCTACTAAAGAAATGACGGATGATAATGTCTATGCCTATCCTAATCCTGTAACTCCTGACTATAATGGTTTGATAACAGTTTTAGGACTTTCCTATGATGCTGACGTCAAGATATTGTCATCTAACGGAACACTCGTAGCCGAAGGACGCAGCACAGGCGGTACGTTTACTTGGGACGGAAAAGACAAGAACGGAGACCGTGTCGCCTCTGGTGTCTATATGGTTGCTACAGCTACAAGTAATGGTAATAAAGGTGTAGTATGCAAGATTGTCGTTATCAAATAAGCAGATATTGCATAGCTCTGATTTTTCTTGTCTGTGGTTTCTCTATATCACAGGCACAAACTGACTTCAGTATAGACAATATAAGAAAGTTAGGCTTGCCTGTAGTAAGCATTACAACAGTCAACAACGAAGAGCCAACTTGTGAATACGTCACTCATCCTGAAGGATCTTTTGGAGAAGGTATAGCTAATGCCACAAAAGTACCTTGTCGTATTGTTATTTTAAATGGTGATAATACATTATATGATAGTGGTGATTATGAGAAAGACATTAGTGGTGCCACTATTAAGATCAATGGAAATACCAGTGCTTACAGCGATAACAAACCCTATAAGATTAAGTTACAGAAAAAAGGAGACTTACTGTTGCGTGGAGACAGTAAGTTCAAAGATAAGGAATGGCGGTTATTAAAAGATGCCAGGACTTTGAAAACCATTATTGGACTGAAAATGAATGAACTGATAGGTTTACCATGGACACCAGCCTATCAACCATGTAATGTATTTATCAATAATGATTATCGTGGATGTTACTTGCTTATTGAATCAGTAAAAAGAAATACGGATTGTAGGCTTAACGTCGATAAAACCGGATTCATTGTAGAACGTGATCCTTATTGGTGGAACGAAAATACCTATTTTACTACCAACTTCTTTAGCTCACATAACTATTATCGCTGGACATGGAAATATCCAGATGAGGATGATGTTACTGAAGAACAGGTTACAAGTATTACTAACTACATTAATGAAGTAGAAAAGAGTATTAATGAAGGTAACTATGAGCAATATCTTGATGTGAATTCTTTTGCATCATGGGTATTAGCACATGACATGCTGGGAACATGGGATTCTGGAGGTTCTAATTTATACGTAATGAGATATGACAATAGTCCAGCATCATTACTTCAAATGGCTAATATGTGGGACTTTGATACAATACTAAAATTACAAAAAGGAAGCTTTTCAAGAATACATACCAATTCTACAGACTTTTACTTTCCAGCATTGTTCAATAACCAGAACAAGTCTTTTGTACAAGCTTATAAACAAAAATGGGAAGCAGTAAAGAATACTATTCCTCAGCAAATCATTGACTATGTTAAAGCATTTGTCAATAGTGAAGAAGGTAAAGCACTACAAACATCAAGGGAATATTATACTCAACGTTGGAACTATGATTTAGAAACCATAGATGAAAATGTTGAGGAAATGGTACAATGGTTCGAAGAACATATACCATTACTTGATGCTGCCATTAATAATATTGACGATGGTACAAATATCATTGTACCTATAAATAATAATTATACCAAAGCCATTATTTATAACCTACAAGGAGAAAAAGTAAATTCTCCAAACAAAGGTATCTATATTATTAATGGAAAGAAGTATATATTAAACTAACTCAATGCTAACATCCGCTCAATAGGCTTCACGGCATCCTTGGCAATAGCTGCATCTACCTCCACCGTCGGCCATTCATACTTTAATGTATTATAGATCTTCAGCATGGAGTTCATCTTCATGTAGTCACATTCATTGCAATGACAGCCAATAGAACCCTCGCTGACTTCTGGCGGAACAGGGTAGAAGAGGGTAGTGGGACAGTTACGTTGCATCTCATGCAGTATTCCGGCCTCTGTAGCCACGATATATTCGTTTTCGGGATTCTCTATGGCATACTTCAAAAGAACGGCTGTAGAGCCCACAATATCGGCTACAGCCAATACAGGACCTTTACATTCCGGATGAGCCAATACCAAGGCTTTCGGATGGGCTTCTTTCAGTTTCAGTATTTCAGGTACAGAGAAACGCTCATGGACATGACATCCACCCTGCCATAACAACATATCACGACCAGTAATACTATTAATATAGGAACCTAAGTTATAGTCAGGACCAAAGATGATTTTCGCATCCTGTGGGAATGTATCTACTATCTTCTTAGCATTACCACTAGTAACCACCACATCAGTCAAAGCCTTTACGGCAGCAGTCGTGTTGACATACGATATAACCTGATAACCAGGATGCTCCTCCTTGTATTTCTTCAGGTCTTCTGCCTTACAGGAATCAGCCAGTGAACAGCCGGCATTCAGGTCAGGACAGAGTACGAGCTTGTCAGGAGACAATATCTTACAAGTCTCTGCCATGAAGTGAACACCACACATAACGATAATCTTAGCATCAGTCTCTGCAGCCTTACGGGCCAATGCCAATGAATCACCGATAAAGTCAGCACAGTCTTGTATCTCACCGTGTGTATAGTAATGTGCTAAGATAATGGCATTCTTTTCTTCACACATACGGCGAATTTCAGTTTTCAAGTCTGTTCCTTCTGGAGCCGGTTCATCAATAAAACCTTGCTCTGTCCACTGCTTTTTCAACTTCATATTATTATTATTTTTTATTTTTCTCTTTTTATAAAATAGAAATGAGTAATATGATAGTGTGTTGATACGTTGAAAACTTTTTCCTGTTTTACTTGCATATTTCGTTATACACTCGTAAACTTTTGTTCTCCACACCTATTGTTCATGCTTACTTATTGATTTTTAATCATCTAAGTTATTTATCCACATTTCTCAATTCTGGTGCAAAATTAATAAGTTTATATATTTTTCCAATTATTTTTAGTGGAAAACTTACGTATAACACTTGAATTTGTAGGTTACTTATCATTTACTCATTTCTATCGTTGTGTATTTAGTGGATATATGAACAGGTTATGCACATAGTTATCCACATTATTGTCAGCTATTCTTGATAACCTTATAATTGCCGCTCAGGTGCATAAAGGCAAAGAGACGCAGTAAACCGTCATAGTAAGCGTCGAAATAGCCGTCTTCAAATGGTTCATGCTTTGCATTCCATAATGCATCGACAAACTCTTTACTCTTGTCGTGGGAACACATAACTGAGGCTGCAGCAAGTGTGCTGACAAGTCCAATACTATGACGAAGTTTACGGAATCCACCGGCCTGTAGGATTTCACCATCTTCAGGTAGTGAACCGTCAACGCGATATTGGTCAACATACTTGTCAATACCCTGACTGTAGAAGAAATTTTGTATCTTTTCTCCATACTGTCGTTGCCATTCACCGTCAGCACAGCTCCATTCGTAGTCAAGCGCAATATTCATAGGTACACGCCAGGAGTCATAGCGGAAATTGGATCCGCCATTTCTTCTACCTCCGAAACCAGCCATGAGCGAACCATCATATTGAGACATATCAGGATTAAGACCTGTTTGTTCATGAATGGCTTTATGCAGGTATTCACGACTCTTTGCAGCACATGTAAACCAGTAATCAGAACGTCCGTCATCAGCCCATTTTGCCCAAACTTCATAAAAAGCGGGAATATGGTAGCTGGGATCAGTAAAACGTTGTCCGAAACCATCAGGCGTAAAGGTGATAAGTTGCGTCTCTGGGTCAATCAGGAAAATCTTACCTGACGAAGAAGGCATGCCAGGGAACTGTGGCATGGAACGTTCCTCCTTGTATTCACGTGGCATAATACAATTAAGGATATGCTGTGCTTCAGCCTTGTAGTTGATACCTGTGTCATTACCCCAACGGTTAGAGGCAAAGATGAGTGCAGTAATGAAGTATAGTTCACCATCACTGGCTGCACCTTCAGCATTTCTTGTACCGTCCGTCTTACAGCTCCATGCAAAATATCCCTCACGTTGTCCACTTTGATGCTGCATATATTTTTTACTCCAGCGCCATAAACGGTCGAAGATATCTTTCTCACCAAATTGTACGGCTATCATCATACCATACGACATACCTTCAGTACGGGCATCATTGTTCTTGATGTCGGAGATATAGCCAAGAGTATCGCCTACTTCAAAATATACCTTGTTGGGTCCGCGAAAAACATCATTGAATACTTCTTTCAACTTTGCTTCTACTTGAGCAGGTTCATAACCCATTTCAACAAACACATTACGATACTTGTCTGTCTCGAATCCTCCCTTTGTCCAAGGATTGATGGCCTTCATCTGCAGGACTATGGCTGACATGAAAGCCATGATAATCAGTTTCTTCATATTTTTATTTCTTTATGATATCAGCAATGATTTCAGCCATTCGACGGGCACCTTTGTCATCGGGATGAATACCGTCATCCAGCATTTTGTCACCATCATTGGCAAAGAGCGTATGCAGGTCAATTACCTGTAATCCATATTCCTTGGCCACTTCCTGCTGAATAGGAATGATATTGTTGACAATAACAGAATCATTAATGTTCCATGGTGACTTGAAAGCGGGAATAGGTGTGCAGAGGAAAATCTGCGGACCTACAGGCTGTACGGTGGCCTTCTTACTCTTCTTTTTCTTGATAGGCTGTGCCAAATCCGGACGCAGGGTGGTAATCATTTGCTGCAGGTCTTGCTTGAACTCAGCACCATATTGCCAGTTCTCGGGTTTAGAGTCATTGGTACCCAACTTGATAATGACGATATCGGGCTTGAAAGCCACAGCATCTTTCCATGCCATTTCGTTCATATAAGGGTAGTCACCTTTGTTCAGCATGGTACGTGCGCTGACACCAAAGTTCTTTACCCAATAGTCCTTACCCAATATCTTCTGCAATTGTGCAGGATAGCCATAGGCAGGAGCCATCTCTATGCCGTGTCCATCAGTAATGCTATTACCGATACATGCCACCTTGATAGCATCGGTCTTGGGTGTCTGACGGGCATTTAGCCAGTTGCCAAGGTCAGTAAGCATCTGGTCGTGGTATTTGAACCAAGGACCAAAACCAAATCCGTGATCGCCTGTTGGATAGACATACATGGCACATTCGTTGCCGGCATTACGCATAGCAGTATAATAGGCAATGCTGTTTGTAACAGGAGGTACCAGACGGTCATCGCTGGCCGTGATGATAATGGCAGGAGGAGTCAGGTGACGTCTGACAGCATTCTGTGTAGAATATTGTCTGACAAGTTCAGGATTTTTGTGTCCTTCCTCACCAAGGAAATTGATACATGACCATTTATGTGATACCCGCTCGTCCATCGAGATAACAGGATAGAAAAGAATAGTGAAGTCAGGACGGGTGTCAAAGTCGGATAGGGTAGAGATGACCGATGCCAGATGACCACCAGCCGAGAAGCCCATGATACCAACGTCATGAGGATTAATACCCCATACACTGGCAGAGTCACGTACGATACGGATGCCTTTTTGTACGTCACCCATGGGGATGGTACGGTCACCCTCAGGCAGACGATAGTTTACGACAAAATAGGAAATACCTTGTTTGTTAAGCCATTCAGATGCCAAATAGCCTTCATGGGAATTTGACAATACGGAATAGCCACCGCCTGGAACACCTACAATGGCTTTTCCAGAGGGATTTTCTGGCAGGAACACAACCATGTTAGCCTTGCCGTCTTCGGTTAGGTTAATGGTAAATTTTCTTGCTGTCTGTGCCTGCATGGTCATGGCAAGCAGTAACAGAACGGAGATGAGAAGCCTTCTCTTCATAGTTTTAATGATGTTTAGTTTATAATGTTTATAATGAATAGTTTGCAAATGTAGTAAGAATTTCTGAACTATAAAAGTATTTTCAAGAAATAATATGTATCTTTGCACCTATGAATGGAAGAAAGATTCGTACGATAGAGATGCAGCGTCTGACGCTGGAGGAGTTTAAGGACGCCCAGAAACTACCTTTGGTAGTGGTTTTGGACGATGTACGTTCTATGTATAACGTGGGTAGTGTGTTCCGTACTTCAGATGCTTTCCGTGTGGAAAGTATCGCTTTGTGTGGCATTAGCTGTACGCCGCCGGCAACGGAAATACATAAGACAGCCTTGGGCGCAGAGGATGCTGTCAACTGGAAATACTACAAGACGGCATTGGAAGCTGTAGAGGAATTGAAGGCTCAAGGGTATGAAGTGCTGGCTGTAGAACAAGTGGAACACTCCACGAAGTTACAGAACTTTACTGCAGACAAGAAAAAGAAATATGCCGTAGTATTAGGTAATGAAGTAAAAGGTGTTCACCAGGAAGTGGTTGATGCCTGTGACGGTTGTTTGGAAATACCGCAACTGGGCACCAAACACTCCATGAACGTTAGTGTTACTGCCGGCATTATCATCTATAAATTTGCCGAACAGCTATTATTACTCCTCTGAGAACTGGTCTTTACCGACGCCACAAATGGGACATACCCAATCTTCAGGGATATCTTCAAATGCTGTACCTGGTGCAATACCACCATCAGGGTCTCCTACTGCGGGATCATAGACGTAACCGCAAACGTCACAAACATACTTTTTCATAAAATCTTTAGTTAGTGGGGTTAATAATATTGGTAATTTTGTTCACTATTATCTCAGGTTTGATATCGTTCAGACACGCATAGTCGCCTCGCTGACAGGGCTTGTTGCCGAAGATACTACAAGGCCGGCAGGGCATATCGAGTTGAATGGCATCTTCTTCTGACTGATTAAAGCCCATAAAACCGGCATAGGGATGTGTGGCTCCCCAGACGCTGACTACCGGTATGGCCGTGAGCGATGCCAGGTGCATATTGGCAGAGTCCATGGAAAGCATCACGTTAAGATGGCTCATCAGAATCAACTCTTCATACATGCTTTCCAGATACATGCTCACATAAACGCATTGTGGCATCTGGTGGCACCACTGTTTGAAATATTGGTCTTCCTGCTCTCCGCGTCCGAAAAGAAATATTCGGGCCTTGGGATTCTTGGCTGTGAGCTGCTCAATAACCAGCTGCATCTTTTCAGGAGGATATATCTTACCTTTGTGGGCGGCAAAAGGTGCAATGCCAATCCATTTCTCTCCCTCCTTCTTTTCACCGAATACCTCTGGCAACAGACAGATATCGCCCTTGTATTCGTTAACATTAAGGTTATCGTCAACGTTATTTTCGAATATGCTCTTGAATTCCATTTTTACAGGAAATCCCAAGCGTTCGAAGACATCAAGATAATTTTGAATAGACGTAGGCAATTGTACCAGTTGCTTATTGTTCTGCGATATTAGACGCCGCTTAGACTTACGATGCTTATTGATATGTTCTACACGATAGCGTCCAAGGTTAAAACGCATACGCAGATATTCTGAACGCAACACACTGTGCAAGTCGGCAATATGGGTAAACTGCTTGGCCACCAGTCGGCGATAGAGTGCATTCAACCCCTTGACACCATGATACTCTGTCTTGATGTCAGCCTCCATGAAGTTGACATTAGGAGCCAAATTATCAAATAGGGGACGGGCAAATGGTCTGCTGAGCATCGTGATGCGGACATCAGGATACTGCTTAGCCAAAGAAGCCACTACAGGAACAGTCATGGCTACGTCGCCTAAAGCCGAGAAGCGTATAATGAGAATATGGTCGTGCTTCACTTTTACCTTTTTACTCTTTTACCTTTCCTTTATATAATATAGGGTTCGTACTCGGATCGTTGTACATCTTCATCTGACGATAGACCTTCATGTACTTACGTCCTTGCTTTATATCCTCCAGCAGCTGGTCGATAGCTGTAGAGAGATCTACCTGCTGCTCCAAAAGTATATCGAGTTTTGCCTGACATCGGGCAATATGTTCCGCATCGGCATCCTTACGTTCCACTTGTTCTTGCATGTGGTATATCTTTAATGCCAGAATGCTCAGACGGTCAACAGCCCACGCAGGACTCTCCGTATTCAGTCGTGCATTGGCAGCTGGTTTCACGTCTTCATATACTTTACGGAAATAACTGTCAATTTCTTCTACCAAATCCGTACGGTCCTGATTCGAGTGATCAATGCGACGCTTCAGTATCAATGCCTCTTCCGGATTAATATGCGGGTCACGGATGATATCCTCCAGATGCCACTGAACGGTATCAATCCAACACTTCAGGTATAGATTGTACTCAATGGTATCACGGTTATAGGGATTCTGAATGGGTGTATCAATATTGTCCTTCAAGTGATAGTCGCGTATCGACTGTTGGAAAATCTCGTTAGCTTGTTGCGTAAATGTCATTATTGTAATTTCTGATTTGTGAATGTTCTGAATGCAAAGAAACGCAAAATTTTTCAAATAACCAACTAAACAGCCGTTTTTTCATATATTTTATAGACTTTTGTTGTCTTCTCCTTATTGAAGGAATGTGTCAATGTGTGTTTGTACAATTTTAAAATATGTTTGATAATCAGAAAGTTATTGTCATAAAGATGTGTCAGGATGATGTATGCTATTGCAAATAAGTTTTTTTCTTCGTACCTTTGCGGCAGACTTAAAACAATTGCGTTATGGAAAAAGGAAAGCGAACATGTGAGGTGCTGAAGGCTGTACGTCTGGAGATAGCCAAAGCCAATGACATTAAGTATGAACCGCGTGAATGTCATCACGAAGGACCGTGTGCTGGAACCTGCCCTGCCTGCGAGGCGGAAGTGAAATACCTGGAACAGCAGCTGCAGGTACGTCGTATGTTGGGACGTGCAGTAATGTTGACTGGAATCGCAGTAGGCTTGACATCGCTGACAGCCTGTGGACAGAACAAATTGCCTAACGGTTGTGAGAACGATACCACAATAACCGAGCCCGAGCTGGCAGGTGATGTAGAGGACGTGGATGGTATGATGGAGATGCCGGAACCTGAAGTGGAAGAAGCTGTCAGGGGAAAGATGCCCGCACCTGTTGACACCATACGGCCAATTAATAATGATGAGAAAGTCTTGACGGGTGTTGTGGAGTATCAGCCGCAGTTCCCTGGCGGTATCAAGGCCTGCGAGCAGTTTATCAAGGAGAACCTGCGCTATCCTGATACGGAATCAGATGTACAGGGTCGTGTCATTGTGAGTTTTATGGTTGAACGTGACGGCTCACTCAGCAATATCAAGGTTGTCAGGGGACTGGACCCGGCTTTTGATGAGGAGGCACTCCGCGTTGTCAAGATGATGCCCAAATGGAGTCCTGGCGCAACAGACGGAAAAATCTCTGTCATGAGATACACCATTCCTATCATCTTTAAAAAAGAGTAGCAATGTCCAACGCTCCGCTGATAGGTATCTGTCGTCATCGGCTGACGGTTGACGGTGCTGGCGTGACCACGCTGGTGGCCTTTCACGGCTGTCCGCTACGTTGCAGGTATTGTTTGAATCCGCAATGTCTGGATGCTGAAAAGGTGTGGCGTGAGATGTCGGCTGAGGAGATTATGGACGAGTTGCAGAGGGATGACTTGTATTTCCGTGCGACGGGTGGTGGTGTCTGCTTCGGCGGCGGTGAACCGCTGTTGCGCTCGGAGATGATTCAGGAGGTTTGTCAGTTGATGCCCGAGGAGTGGAGTGTAACAATAGAGAGCAGCCTCAATGTGCCTTTGCGGTATGTGGAGGCTGTTGCTCCTTTCGTTCGTCAGTGGATTATTGACGTGAAGGACATGAATCCTGACATCTATCATCGTTATACCTCCATTGACAACTATCGTGTCCGTGAGAATCTTCAGTGGCTTTCCACCCATGTTAATGTGGAAAAGGTCCTCCTCCGCCTGCCTCTCATTCCCCACTACAACACCCCTAATGACGTTTCAGCCAGTCGCCAAATACTGGAGAACATGGGTTTTCTTCATTTCGATGAGTTTGAGTATCGTGTAAAAGCGTGACGGTTTCTTTATCGTTATTTGTGCGAAAAAACATTAAATACTTGCGTAATTCAGGAATTATTCTTACCTTAGAGGGCTGAAAATAGAAATCTATTACATAATGAAGAAAAACCCTAAGCATTTTTGCATTATCCTGGCTGGAGGACGCGGCCGGCGTCTATGGCCATATAGTCGTGATAAATATCCCAAGCAATTCATAGATTTTTTTGGTACGGGGCGTACGCAGTTACAGACGACCTTTGACCATTTTGCCCATATTCTACCACCAGAGAATATATTTATATGTACGAATCAGGAGTATGCCCCCATCGTCAAACAACAGTTGCCTGAGATGACTGAGGCTAATCTGATGGTGGAACCGGTAAACCGCAATACGGCAGCCAGCGTGATATGGGCCACCCTGAACATTCAGAAGGTATGCAGCGATGCCTGCATCGTGATAACCCCCAGCGACCAGTTTGTGCTGAATGAGGAGGCGTTCTATAAGAATATGGACAAAGGCCTGGAGATTGTCGCTGCACAGAACATGGTGCTGACCATGGGAGTGACGCCCACCCGACCGGAACCTGGCTACGGCTACATACAGAAGGGTGAGTTGCAGCCGGACGCGGATGACGTGTTCAGCGTCAAGTCGTTTACGGAAAAGCCCGAGCGTGATTTTGCCCAGATGTTTGTCAATAGTGGCGAGTTTCTATGGAACACGGGTGTGCTGATGGCTTCTGCAGATTATCTGCGTCAGTGTGTGCGATGTATCTATGCCCGTGAGTTCAGCGGGACGCTTCCTGATGGCCGTACCCACACGCTTGACCAGGTGACAGAGTTTGTCAGGAACAACTATTCCTCGCTTCCTAATGTTCCATTGGACAGTGGGGTGCTGGAGATGTGTGACCATGTCTATGTGATGCGTTGCGACTTCGGTTGGGCAGATCTTGGCACCTGGCATGGCATTTATGAATGCATGAGCAAAAACGAGGGGGATAATGTCGTCGTCAATTCGCAGGTCATCATGGAGGACTGTAGCAACAACGTCATCAAGCTGCCCGAGGACCATCTGGCAGTCATTAACGGACTTGATGGCTATATCGTGGCAGAGAAGGATAATGTGTTGCTGATATGTAAGAAGGGTGACTCCTCTGCCCTCATCAGGAAATATGTAAATGAGGTACAGATAAAATACGGCGAGGAGTTCATTTGAACTCCCCGCCTTTTTCTTTGATTATTTGAACTCAGCCTGAATCTTGGCTGCTATTTCCTTGAATTCCTCTTCTGTGAGCTTCAGTTTCTCGCGACGGAAGTCAGCATCGGCCTCGCTCTGCATGGGAATGAGGTGGATGTGGGCGTGGGCTACTTCCAGTCCCAGTACCACTTGTGCCACCTTCTTACAGGGGAATGCCTTCTTGATGGCAATGGCCACGCGCTTGGCAAACTGCTGGTAACGTGCCAGTTCGTCATCATCCATGTCGAAAAAGTAATCAACCTCGCGACGTGGAATCACTAAGGTGTGACCTTTTACCAAAGGATTAATGTCGAGAAAAGCGTAGAATTCTTCTGACTCTGCACACTTGTAGCTGGGAATCTCACCGGCTGCTATTTTGCTGAATATGTCCATATTTGTTGAGTTTAAGTTTTTAGTATAGAATTTGGGTTATGCCAATGAGATATTGTCAATACGAAGCTTGATGGTGCCGCTTGGAATCTTGATCTCTGCCTCTTCGCCGACCTTCTTGCCCAGCAGTCCCTGTGCAATGGGGGTCTTGATGGAGATTTTTCCTTCACGCAGGTTTGCCTCGTTCTCACTAACGATGGTGTAACTCATCTTCGTGTTTGTTGTCAGATTGGTCATCTCCACCTTGGTCAGGATCTGCACCGAATCGGTACTCAGACGTGAGGTGTCAACAATCTTGGCATCCTGGATTGCCAGCTTCAGTTGGTTAATCTTATCTTCGAGGTGGGCCTGGGCCTCTTTCGCTGCGTCGTACTCCGAATTTTCACTCAGGTCTCCCTTGTCTCTTGCCTCTGCGATGGCTGCCGATGCTTTCGGGCGCTCCACGCTTTCAAGGCGTTGTAGTTCGGCTACCATTTTGTCGTAGCCTTCTTGTGACATGTAAGCCATAATTTTTTTGTTATTAAATTATTAATTTTTCTCTTTTTCTCATGAAGGCGTCAAAAAACAAAGAATCCCGACAACGCTCATGTCGGAATCCTCATTTCTCGAATGTCTTACTTTTTGCTTCTGCAAAGGTAAGCATTTTCTGTGAACCTACCAAATTTATGTGTTGAAAAAAGTCTTTTTTGTTTGTTTTTTCCTTAAAAACCGCCTTTTTATGGTTGATTTAAATCAAGAAAGTGTCATTTTTACACTTTTTATGTGTGTTTTTCTTGCATTTTTGTCAAAATCACCCTATCTTTGCAACGTGTTTTTCATAGTATTAGATTTAAGGTTAACAAAGGTTGGGACTTGGCGAAGTCCCTTTTTTTGTGCCCATACATAAAAAATGTTGGCGCTTCCGAGGGAAAGCGCCAACATTTTTGTTGCTAATGAAGTGTCTGGAATTACTTCACCACATATTTCTTGCCATTTTGGATATACAGACCTGTTGCCGGAACCTCGTTCAGACGACGACCGTCAATGCTGTATATTGCACCGTCAGTCTTCTCGGCTTTGATGGTGGAGATGCCGTCGGAAATAAGATTGTACCAGATAATGTCTGACTTTTTGGTCTTGCCACCACCTTTATAAATACTCTGAACACCAACCTTGCTCCAAATACTATTATAATCAAAATTTAAAAAGACTCTCTTATAGCCCTCATATTCATCGAAATCGAAATTATCATTGAACTTATAGGGAATCTCGGTCATTGACTCTTCAAGAGTCACATAAAGAGTTGGTTCAAAAGTATATACTTGCTGGGCACCGCCCTCTTCCTTCCAAATCTGGTAATAAAGCTTATCTTTTCTAATGGGATTATCATTTATATCAACAGTAGGTATGGATAATATAACAACACCGTATTTTTTATCTGCATCATAAGGATGAACTACTTCAAACGAGGGATTAGCTGGTGTAGCAGCAACGTCAGCAATATTATCTGCTGGTTCCAGAATACTATACGGCATAAAGTATGTCGTTAAGTTATAACCTTGATACTGACCTTCAGTAATAATATAAAGCATCCAGTTTATCAGAATAATGCTTCCATCTTCCTGTATCATTCCATACATATCGGTCATATACCATTTTGAATCATCTTCATCATAATAGACTCCAGTCAAATCACACTTACCATAGCTACTAGTATAAGCGAACTGACAAGGTATTGTAATGAGATTGTATGTACTCCCTCCTATTTCTGCGCCAAATTCAACAGTTGCTGTCAGAGTTTCTTGCATCATGCCAATAATTTGTATTTCGTTTTTTGTAGCATCTGAAACAACAATCTGAACGTCTTTACTGTTTGTTTGATAGTCTTCAATAGTAGATAGGTCATCTGCTAATTCTTTTGCAAGATTATAAGTCCATTCGTAGTTACCCGCCAAGTCATTTACAGATGAAATTGCTTTCTTGGGAGCTTTTTTTGATGGATTCAACTTAATTGCATTCTCAGGAATTTGAATCTTTGAAAGATTACGAAGCCCATTTACCGGAGTAGCCGATATGGAAAGGACATTCTCTGATACAGACTCTTTCATATTAGCAGTCTGTGCATTCGCTGCAATGGCAATAAAAGCCATTACGACTAATGTGTAAAGTTTTTTCATAATTATAATGTTTTGTTTGACAATATGTTAATTATATTTCTATATTTAGTTTAAAAACATGGGCAAAGGTACGTTTTTTTTTATAAACTAACAAGAAAAATGCAAAAAATAGAACAATTTATTATTCCTTTGCCAAACGGGTATAGATGAAATGCAGCATCGGGAACAGCAACAGGGCTGACAGCCATCCGCCAATGACATCGATGGCGTAGTGGGCATAGATATAAACGGTAGAAAGACACAAAAGTACGTAGAAGAACATAAGTATCCAGAAAAAGCGGCGGTTCTTGGTCTGCCAGGCTAACAACATGAGGATGGTGGAAACCCCCACATGACTGCTGGGAAATGCTGCTGTGGGACGTTCGCCTGCTGCGTGAGCATCGACGACCATCTGATAGAATATGCCATCAGGATTTCCTGGAGTAGGCAGTGCTTCACGCATCTGGAGGAAATAATCATGCACATTGGGGAATATACCAGCCGCTATCTGGTCTATGCCCACAGCAGGATAGTAATACTGAGGTCCGGCAACGGGTATGAAGATGAATATGACGTAGTAGGCAAAGAACGACCCCAGGATGATAAACGAGGCACGCATATATTGTTCATACCGGAAGAGGAAGAAAAATAGCGTGACAGCGGCAATCAACGGGAAATAGGCTGTGTAGCCCATGTTCATCAATTCGCTAAACAGGAAACTGGGTACCTTTTGCGAAAAGAGCAATGACGGCTGACATCCGAACATCCATTGCTCACAGGCAGCTGCCAGATGGTCGAGGTTGGGCAGTATGCGGTTCATTTCATACGTATCGGGATACCACCACGAGAGCATCGCCATTTGTGCTGTGATGCGGAGGAAGCGTGTTATCCGACAAGGTATCATGCGATAGACGGCCCACATGGCAGCCATGACGGCCAATACCTGGAAGCGTCCCCATAGCATGGAAACGGGGTTCTGTAACTTGGTATAAGTAAAAACCATGAACAGCATGGTGAGCAACATGTAGCCCACAATGACCCACTCTACAGCAAACAGCCCCTTCTTAGGCTTTTTCTCTATCTTGAAAAACTCCTTATACCTCAAACTTTTCACTTGTCACTTATCACTTGTCACTTGAATCAAATCCATCCGTTCTCCTTATACCATGTAACGGCATTGTGTACGCCTTCTTTGAGTTTTACCTTTGGCTCATAGCCCAGTTCGCTACGTGCCGGACCGATGTCACAACGCCAGTTACGCTGTCGCAGGATATTGAACTTGTCGTTATTCAGCGCCGTCATCTTCTTGGTCCAGCGTCCCCAGTACTCACCACAGAACGTGACGATACGCAATACCCAGACAGGAGCTGTGATGCGAATCCACCAGGGACGCCCCAACTCCTCGTGGACATAGTCACTGAAGGTTGCCGACTGATATACCTCACCGTCGCTCAGCAGGTATTTGCGACCCGTCTGCCCTTTCTCGAAGGCCAGGAACACGGCCTGCACCACATCGGTGACGTAGATGAAGGTGATGTCCTGACGCTGGAAACCTACGGCAAAATCAACATGTCCCTTGATGCTCTTGACCTGCAGGAAATAGTCTTTCTCACGCGGTCCATAAACCCCCGTCGGACGCAGGATGACGTAAGGAAAATCCATCTTCTCCAGCCATTGCTCTGCCTCTAGTTTGCTGCGGCCGTAAGCCGTGTTGGGGTGTGGGGTGTCAGTATCGCAGATTTCCTGGTAAGGTTGCTGTTCGTGGATGGCTCCCATGATGCTCAGGCTGCTGATGAAGACAAACCGCTTCAGTGGCATGCCGACAGCCAGCAATGCACTGACCAGGTTCTTCGTCCCTTCGGTATTGATACGGTAGAAGTCCTCCGCATGCAGGCATTTCGTCGCTCCTGCAGCATGTACCACATAGTCGAAGGCGTGGCCGTGCAACTGCTCCTCCAGTTGCTGCTGTGATGAGAGGTTCAGTTCTATGAAGTGGATACGCTCATCCTTCAGGAATTCACGCGAGCTGGACTTCCGCACAGCAGCCCACACATCGTAGCCCTGCTGCAATGCTTCTTCCACAATGTGCGAACCGATGAATCCGCTGGCTCCAGTAACTAATATCTTTTCCACTCTTACCTCTTACTTCTTACCTCTAACCTCTTATTTTTTCACAAATACAATCGGAGTCTTGCTATATTCTGCAAACATACTGTAGATGTCTCGCAGCGCCTCATAGTTCGTGTTGGGATGCGCCACTTTGTTGACATTAAACAGATACTGTACCTGTGCCTTTCCTCCGTACGAAGAGACAGCGTAGCGACCGTTGACGCCCTTGTCAGGTGTTGTTGCTGAGATGGGTTTCGGAGTATTTTCCAAATCGTAGCCCTCAGGCAGCGTGATATTAACGGTAATCTGCTGCAGTTCCTCGCGGGGGAACTCCACAGGCATCAGACGTTTACCGGCCTTGAAGGGGTTCTCTGTGATGGGGACAGCGTAGAAGGGACATACGCTGATCTTGTTGCCGCTGACCTCACCACGAATGGTAAACGGAATAGAATCCGTAGTCTCGGCAATCAGCCCCTTGCGGTGCGTGACCTGCGTACCACTCAGCACACCGTCGGCAGAGAGCGTAGCCTCAACCATCGTCGTTGCCTGTGAACGCGAAATCTTCTGCAGGTTCACCCACTGGCTCTTCTTGTCCTTCAGCAGCAGACGGGCACGCTCCACGAGCAGTGTTGCAGGCAGCACGTTCAGGTAGTCGTCCGTTGACGAAGCATCCACATAGAACTTCGTTCCACCTTGAGGCATTACGCCGACGACAAACGTGGTGAGCTTCTGGAACGAAGGGAAGTTATAAGGCATCATACCCTGGTCGCGGCTGCGGAGCAACACGGGGGCAGCCTCCAGTCCGACATCCTTCAGTGATTGGATGAGCAGCATGTTGATGTCGGCATTGGTGCCCGTTCCCTGCTGGAGTGTCTCTTTGGTAGGCTGTGGCCATAAGTTGTATTTGCCGTTCCACTTGACATGCTTCATCACCAGCTGATAGACGGCAGCAGCACGCTCCTGCACATTGGCAATGTCCTGAATATGGGCATCTTGCAGTGCCTGCTGCAATGGGCTGTGGGCGTTCAGTTGCAGGTTGAAGGGGTCCGATCCGAGAAACAGCTCGTCAATCTGCTCCCATGTCTTAGCAAAGTCCATCTCCGACATGCCTGGAAGACGGTATGTCTTCAGCTCGGCGGTGATGCCTGCACAGTAGTCGTTCACATTCCACACATAGTCATCCTTCGGCATCGCTTTCAGGTCACGGCCAATATATACATAGTGGTTAGTGGTGACAGTCATCGGATTAGACAGCGGGTCGCTGACCAGCTTGAACTTCATGGAACCGGCGGTACAGGTATGGGTCAGGCGCTGAATGCCATGATCCTCGATATTGAAAATCAGGTAGCTGGGGATGTTCATGTCCAGCTTGGCATAGGCCACGGGAATCTCACACTGGGCATACCAGTCGCGCAGCTGCCAGAAGAGCTGGCTGTGGATGTTGTACTCGATATCCACCACAGTACCCTCCTTCACGTCGGGAACGGTGAACTCCACCTGGTAGTTATGTTCGTCAATCTTCTTTCTCACAATGTCGCTTTTCTTTAAGGAGGTCTTCACTACCTTACTGCCATCCAGGTTGAAGGCAATAGCCTTGATGTCCTCCACGATGTCGTCGGCATCAGTACCAAAGACACCTTCCATCATGGAAACACCCTCGCCCTCGAAGTAGGAATCAGAACTGCCGCCGGGCTTTGGAAGAGCCATCGCCGTGACTTTCGTTCCTCCGATACTGTTGATCGAGACCTGCTGCTGATAAGGTATGACCACCTTGGCGAAGCGGGCACCTTCGGGCTTCAACACCTTGATGCGGTACTTCTCCTTGTAATCCAACAGGAAGCTGCTCTGCTGGATGGTATATTCCACATCAGTCAGTCTGCAGAGCACAACGGCCTCTGCCGATTGGTCGGGCTCATAGACTGTCATCTTCAGTTCCTCGTCGGTCGGTTTACCGAACTTCATTTGTTGTGCAACGACTGTCAGACAACTCATTGCCAGCAAACAAAATAGTGATAGTGTTTTCTGTTTCATTTTATTATTGATTTTTTAATTGTTGACTCCTTTTAAGCCTTGTTTTAAGCACTTAATTTCTGCATTTTGCAGTTCGTTTTGATAGTTTCCGACACAAAAGTATTCATTAATTCCATGCAAAATTAAGGAAAAACCCTAAAACATGGTAGGTTTTTCCCTATTTTTTTACACTTTTGCCCTCAAATCACTTGCCACTTGTAACTTTTTGTGTACTTTTGTACCAACTAAAACAAAGAACTATGGGAAAAAAGAAAGGTGGAAAGCGACTCAACAAAAGACAAGTCGTGGAAATGCTGCAGACATTGTTCCAGCAGAATCCGAATGAGACATTTTCGTTCAAACAGATATTCAGGGCTCTGAAGCTTGACACGCACCCCGCCAAGATGCTCGCCATCGACAGTATGGAAGAGATGGCGTGGGACGATTTCCTGTCGAAGGTGTCCGAGACCTCCTATCGTCTGAACACCAAGGGACAGGTGCAGGAGGGCACGTTCATCCGCAAGGCCAACGGCAAGAACTCGTTTATGCCTGACGATGGCGGTAAACCCATCTTCGTCTCCGAGCGTAACTCCATGTTCGCCCTCAACGGCGATCGTGTCCGTGTGTCGCTCATGGCCCGCCGTCAGAACCATATCAAAGAGGCTATGGTGACGGAGATCATCTCTCACAAGATGGATCAGGCCGTCGGCAAGCTGAAGGTCGAGAAGGACTACGCCTTCCTCATCACCGAGGGCAACATCTTCGTCCACGACATCATGGTGCCCAAGAAGAAGCTGAAGGGCGGAAAGACGGGCGACAAGGCCGTGGTGAAGATTACCCAGTGGCCGTCGAAGGACTCGAAGAACATTGTCGGCGAGGTCATCGACATCCTCGGCAAGCAGGGCGAGAACAATGCCGAGATGCATGCCATCCTGGCACAGTACGGACTGCCCTATAAATACCCCAAGTCCGTGGAGGAGGCTGCTTCGAAGATCGATGCCGGCATTACTCCGGAGGAGATATCCCGCCGTGAGGACTTCCGCGACGTATGGACCTGCACCATCGACCCGAAGGATGCCAAGGACTTCGACGATGCCCTAAGCTTCAGGGAAATCGTCAACGGCAAATCGTCAAATGGTAAATTGTATGAGGTTGGCGTCCATATTGCCGACGTTTCTCACTACGTCAAGGAGGGCACTATCATTGACAAGGAGGCCGTCAAGCGAGCCACCAGCGTCTATCTCGTTGACCGTACCATCCCCATGCTGCCCGAACACCTGTGTAACTTCGTCTGCTCCCTGCGTCCCGACGAGGAGAAGCTTTGCTACTCAACCATCTTCGTGCTCGACGAGGAAGCCAACATCAAGTCGTGGCACCTGGCACATACTGTCATCCGCAGTAACAGGAGATATGCCTATGAGGAGGTGCAGGAGATACTGATGGGCAAAGACGGCGACTACACACAAGAACTGCGCACCCTCGACCGTCTGGCCAAGAAACTGCGCGAGCGCCGCTTCAAGGGCGGAGCCGTGAAGTTCGACCGCGAGGAACTGCACTTTGACATCGATGAGAAGGGCAAGCCTACACGCTGCTACTTCAAGAAGTCGAACGATGCCACACAGCTCATCGAGGAGTTCATGCTGCTGGCCAACCGCAGCGTGGCCGAGATGATAGGCAAGGTCAAGAAGGGCCAGAAGGCCAAGACCTTACCCTATCGTGTACACGACCAGCCCGACCCCACCAAGCTTGAGGCACTGCGAGAGTTCGTCGTCAAGTTCGGCTACAAGCTTAAGACCAGCGGCACCAAGGGAGCCATCTCGAAGTCACTCAACTCGCTCATGGACGGTGCCCAGGGCAAGCGTGAGCAGAAACTTATTGAGACCGTTGCCCTGCGTGCCATGATGAAGGCCAAGTACTCCACCCACAACATCGGCCACTACGGACTGGCCTTCGACTACTATACCCACTTCACGTCACCCATCCGCCGCTATCCTGACACCATGGTACACCGCCTGCTGACAAAGTACCAGGACGGTGCCCGTTCAGCTAACCGCGACAAGTACGAAGAGCTCTGCGAACATTGCTCCGACATGGAACAGGTAGCCCAGAATGCCGAGCGCGACAGCATCAAGTACAAGATGGTGGAGTTCATGTCCGACAAGATTGGCGAGGTCTATGATGCCCACATCAGCGGCATCCAGTCGTACGGCATCTACTGCGAGATTGACGACAACCACTGCGAGGGAATGGTACCCATGCACGATCTGGACGATGACTACTACGACTTCGACGAGAAGAACTACTGCCTCGTCGGTCGCCGTCGCCACCACAAGTACCAGTTGGGCGACCCCATCCGCATCCAGGTGGCCCGTGCCAACATCGAGAAGCGTCAGCTTGACTTCACCTTGGCAGAGTAAAATTTTTTCATGACGCAAAATACCCAACCATAATAAAGGCCCGCAAAATGCGGGCCTTTATTTCTATGTGTAGGGGATGTTGTCTTCTTACTGTCTTTCACGCTCGTAGGCCTTGAGGAGCTCGCGGACCTTGTTGTCAATCTGTATTGCCAGCTGACGGTTCTCTGCGTTAAGACCAGGAATGGCCTGGAGGTTACCCATGGCTGAGGGCAGGAGGGTGGCTGCGATTTCTCCACTGTTGACCTCGCTAAGCAGGTAGGTGAGCAGGTCGTGCAATTCGGCATCGGTGACAGCGTGGTTCCACTTGAGGGCCTCCTCGATGCTGACCTGCTGCATGGGCTTGTTGCCTGTCATGTCGATGGGAATGATCTGTACGTCAGGGTATGTCTGCTGGAT
>Ga0265298_10002942_pt1 | contig 23050 bp, 17 predicted proteins | sample AusTroGonzalo_MG_3_FD_193486 | JGI IMG/M metagenome (GOLD analysis project Ga0265298, IMG submission 193486) | Bovine rumen microbial communities from tropical cattle in Woodstock, Queensland, Australia - Gonzalo_01 | ecosystem: Host-associated > Mammals > Digestive system > Stomach > Rumen ...
TTGCCGTAATATCGAACGTTATATCGAAATGTCGTTATATCGAAAAAACTAAATCTTCTTATGCACCTCGTGTCCCTCGACAACAATGGCCGAGAACGGGCGCGACGGACAGACATACTCACAGGCACCGCAGCCGATGCAAGCCTCTTCGTTGACGGCAGGCACCATGGGCGACTCCTCGTCGTCCTCGTTGAGCATCACCATCTCGATGGCTCCCGTCGGACAGTGGCGGGCACAGTTGCCACACTCCACGCCGTCGGTCAGCGGCACGCAATTCTTCTTAATCCACACGGCGTGACCGATATGAATAGCACTCTTCTCGGGTTTGTCGAAAGGCACGATGGCACCGGCAGGACAAACCTCCGAACAGCGCGTACACTCAGGACGACAATAGCCACGCTCGTAGGACATGACGGGCAGCATCAGATGCAGCAAGTCCGTCGAGGGGCGTAACACGCCGTTGGGACACTCCGACACACAGAGCTGGCAGCCCGTACAGCGCTGGGCAAAATGCTGGAACGACAACGAGCCCGGCGGCGTCAGGGGCGTCTGTCGCTCAGGAGCCACCTTGTCCTCCAGCTCAGCCAGTCCGCCGTCCGTCAGTTTCTCTTTCTTCTGCGCCATAGCAGCAGTGGCAGCAAGGGCGGTAGCAAGGAGGAAACTGCGGCGAGAGGAATCTATCGGAGAACTCTGAGGACTCTGAGTACTCGGAGAGCTTTGATTATTCTGATTACTCGTAATACTCTGATTATTCTGAATACTCGGATTGCGCCACCCATACTTCAACGCCCCGAACTGACACGCCTCAATACAGTTGCCGCAAGCCACGCAGCGGCTGTAGTCTACCGTGTGGGTCTTGTAGTCAATGCAGGCAGCCTTGCAGTTCTTCGAGCACTTCGAGCAATTCTTGCACTTATCGGCATCGAAACGCACCTTCAGCCACGAGAAACGAGCCAAGAACGACAGCGCCGTACCGACCGGGCACACCGTGTTACAATAGGTACGTCCGCCGCGCCAAGCCGTCACCGTCAGTACCACCAGCGTCACTAGGGCGATGATGAACACCGGCAGCGACTTCATCCACACATCGACGGTGTAGAAGGCATAGCTGTCGGCACGTTCTGCCACATAGCCCAGCACGTTGTTGGCCAGCATCCACACTGGCTGCAGCACCATCGTAGCGATACGGCCGTAGGCACTATAAGGCGCCAGCAACTGGAACAGCGAGCCAACGCCTGCCACAAACGCAACGATAAACAGCACCAGCACAGGATAGCGCAGCCAGCGCACTTCGCGCGAATAGCCGTACTTATTCTTCTTACGGCGCAGCCGCGCCAGCACATCCTGCAGGATGCCCAGCGGACAGATGACCGAGCAATAGATACGTCCGAAGACAAGCGTCACAACGACAAGCCCGACGATGACAGCCACATTGAGCGCCATCACCGCAGGCAGGAACTGGATTTTCGCCAGCCACGAGAGCCAGTGATGCGCCGTTCCTGTGAAGTCGAGGAACAACAGCGTGATGCCCACGAACGACACCACAGCCAGCGCGATTCTTATTTTTCGAAGCATGCGTTCAGTATTTGTTTAGTTTGTTCTTGGGGCCAAAGGTACAAAAAAGTAAGGAATAAGCCAAACAAAGAAGTGCCATAATTCATGAAAAGACAGAAAAATCACGATAAAGAAACTTTTTCAGCGAAAAAATTTGGCGGTCTCAAAAAATAAGCGTACCTTTGCACCCGCTTTGGAAGAACGGGCGTTTAGCTCAGCTGGTTTAGAGCATCTGCCTTACAAGCAGAGGGTCGGCGGTTCGAATCCGTCAACGCCCACGAACGACAATAAAAAAGTCAATCATAAATTGTCAAAAAGTAAATTGACAAGGGTGTTTTCCAGAGTGGCCAAATGGGGCAGACTGTAAATCTGCTGTCTTTCGACTTCGGTGGTTCGAATCCATCAGCACCCACACACAAGGAAGAAGGCTTGCCAAATCGGCAAGCCTTTTCTTTTTATTATTCACAAAATATTCAGAATTTGACATATTGTAACGTTTTGACGGTTTTTGAGGGCAAAATGTTAGCAAATTGAACAGAATTTAGATACAAAACTTTACACTTTGTAACTTATAAACACTTTTTGAAGACAAAGTGATATGTTTTTTATATTTAATCCGACAGAATGATGTAATTTTGCAGCGTAAACGAAACAAAGTGTTAGCCCAAACAAAATGGGTAAGTATTAATTATTAATAAGGTAAAAAGAGTTATGAAAAAGATTGAAGCAATCATCCGAAAGACGAAATTCGAGGATGTGAAGGAAGCGCTGCTGAGGTCGGACATTGACTGGTTTGAGTACCACAACGTTCACGGCATCGGACAGAGCCGTCAGGAGCGAATCTATCGTGGCGTGCAGTACTCAACGGACGTGATTGAGCGCGTGGCCCTGACCATCGTCTGCCGCGACCCGCTGGTGGAACCGACGGTAAAGGTGATTCTCGAAGTGGCGCACACGGGCGAGGTCGGTGACGGCCGCATCTTCGTGAGCGATGTGATTGACACGTGGAGCATTCGCACTGGCGAGAACGGCGACACCGTATTAAGAGATAAGAAGTAATAAGGTAAAACAGTAAAAGGTAAAAAGATTATGAACGAGATTGGATTATCACTCGATACTGTATGGATGCTATTGGCAGCCATGTTGGTTTTCTGGATGCAGCCGGGCTTTGCGCTGTGTGAGGCTGGTTTCACGCGCGGTAAGAACACGGCAAATATCCTGATGAAGAACTTTGTGGACTTCATGTTCGGTTCACTCCTGTTTTTCTTCATTGGTTTCGGACTTATGTTCGGCGGCGACGTATTGGGCGGTTTCATGGGCATGCCCAACTGGGGGGACCTGTCGTTCTACAAGAGCGATCTGCCCGTTGAGGGCTTCCTGATTTTCGAGACAGTGTTCTGTGCTACGGCTGCCACCATCGTCAGCGGTGCCATGGCTGAGCGCACAAAGTTCTCTATGTACCTGGTTTACAGCGCCGTTATCTCGCTGATTATCTACCCTGTGGAAGGTCATTGGACTTGGGGCGGCGGCTGGCTGATGAGCGACGCAGAGGACGGTTTCATGATGTCGACCTTCGGCGACATATTCCACGACTTTGCCGGCTCTGCCATCGTGCACAGCGTAGGTGGCGTGCTGGCCCTGATTGGCGCTATGGCACTCGGTCCCCGTATCGGCAAATACTCTAAGGAAGGTAAGAGCCGCGCTATTCCCGGCCACAACCTGACAATGGCCGCTCTGGGCGTGTTCATCCTCTGGCTCGGATGGTTCGGCTTCAACCCCGGTTCTCAGCTTGCCGCAAGTGGCGAGGTCAACCGCGTAGCCATCTCTCACGTGTTCCTGACCACGAACCTGGCTGCAGCTGCCGGCGGCGTTGCCACCATGTTCCTGACCATGTTCAAATACGGCAAGCCCTCGCTCTCACTGACACTCAACGGTGTGTTGGCAGGCTTGGTAGGCATCACGGCTGGTTGTGACCTCGTGTCGCCCCTGGGAGCCATCATCATTGGTCTGGTCTGCGGCCTGGTACTGGTTTACGCCATCGAGTTCATTGACCACAAACTGCACATTGACGACCCCGTCGGTGCTTCGTCTGTACACGGTGTCTGTGGCATCTTGGGTACGGTGATGACAGGTCTGTTGGCAACCGAGACTGGTGCCCTCTATGGAGGCGGCTGGGGATTCTTCGGCGCACAGATCTTTGGTGTTCTGGTGATTGACCTCTGGGCAGCAGTCTGCGGATTCATCCTGTTCTTCGGCATCAAGAAGCTGCGCGGACTGCGCGTTGAGAGCCGTGTGGAGGAAGAAGGTCTCGACATCTACGAACACGGTGAAGCATGCTATAACTAAGTTAGAAATCAAGAATTCAAAAATTGAAGAATCGAAGTTAAGAATTAAAAAGGTAAAGGTATGAAAAAGATTGTTTTATTTGCAATGGGAATGGTCATGAGCATGACCACCCTTGCACAGGATGAAGTGGAAACGACGGTTGCCGCCGATGTTGTAAGCAGTTACATCTGGCGCGGACAGGACTTGGGAAGCACGGCCATTCAGCCCACCCTTGGCATTGGCTACAAGGGCCTTTCGCTGACCGCCTGGGGCAGCTACGGCATAGCCGACCCCGCAGACACCAAGGAGTTTGACCTGACGCTGGCCTACTCCACCGGTGGTCTGAACATCGGTATCACTGACTACTGGTTCAACGCGGGACTTGACCCACAGAACCGCTACTTCAAATATGACGCCCACGGAACGAACCACGTGTTTGAGGCTAACATCGGCTACGACTTTGGAGTAGCCAGCGTACAATGGTTCACCAACATCGCGGGCAACGATGGCGTAAACAAGGACGGCGAACGGGCCTACAGCAGTTATGCAGAGGTAGCGGTCCCATTCAAATTAGCTTCCGTCGACTGGACTGCAACGGCTGGAGCCGTTCCTTTCGCCACCGATTTCTACGGTACAACGGGTCTGGCCGTCACCAATCTGTCGCTACGCGCCGACAAAGAAATTAAGGTGACCGACACCTTCTCGATACCTGTCTTCGGACAGGTTGCGGCCAACCCTTGTAGCCAGAAAGCCTACCTGGTTCTTGGTTTCACGCTGCACCCATAATCTTAACCAGGCTGTTCCCTCCCCTTCTCTGTCTCACGGCAGAAAAGGGGAGGCTTTTTTATATATAAACCCACCAGACTTGGCTAAATAAATACTGCATATTTTTTCTCTGAAAATATCAAAATGTTACATTGTGACAGAAAAAGCAAGCTAAAACCAGCAAAAAGACAATAAAACACACGGTCTTACTTTACATTTTGTCACCGTCTTTTATTTTTAACAATCAAAAGGAAAGCAAACCTACGAATAATCTATTAAAACGTATTACCTTTGCACAGCAAACTCAAACAGAAGATAATCGTTATGAAGGTAAAAAGACGTTGGATAATCCTGATGACGGCAATGACACTGATTGCCATAGCAGGTTTAGCGGTAGGGGAGCCTACCTTCGAGTGTGACTGGTCCGTAATCTCGGCTGCCGATGTAGCGTGGCTCATCACCGCCACTATTTTTGTACTGATGATGACGCCCGGACTGTCGTTCTTCTATGGCGGTATGGTGGGAGCCAAGAATGTGATCTCGACCATGTTGCAGTCGTTCATCGCTATGGGACTGATTTCAGTCCTTTGGGTAGTCATCGGCTTCTCGCTGTGCTTTGGCGACGACATTGGCGGTGTCATCGGTAATCCGCTGACGTTCTTCATGTTCCAGAATGTAGGTGCAGAAGTCTACACCACCCCGGCCGGCAATGTCCTGGGCGGAGCAACCATTCCGCTGGCACTGTTTGCCCTGTTCCAGATGAAGTTCGCCATCATCACCCCCTCGCTCATCACGGGTTCCTTCGCCGAGCGTGTACGTTTTTCGGCCTACATGTTCTTCATGATGTTCTTTTTCTTCCTCATCTACTGTCCGTTGGCTCACATGACCTGGCACCCCGAAGGGTTATTCATGCGCTGGGGCGTGGTCGACTTTGCCGGCGGCATCGTGGTACATGCTTCATCGGGCGTAGCAGCACTTGCAGGAGCTATTTTCCTCGGACGGCGTACAGCCGAAACGCGCAAGAGCGAACCGGCCAATATCCCCTTTGTACTTCTGGGTGCGGCTATGTTGTGGCTTGGGTGGTTCGGCTTCAACGCCGGTTCGTCGCTGCATGCCGACGGCACAGCCGTCAAGGCTTTCCTGAACACCAATACAGCATCGGCCACAGCCATGATGACCTGGATATTCTTCGATTGTCTGCGCGGTCGCAAGCCGTCGGCAATGGGTGCCGCCGTGGGCTGCGTGGTCGGTCTGGTTGCCATCACTCCGTCGGCCGGCTATGTCACCGTCGGACAGAGTATCTTTATCGCTTTTGTCATCACACTCATCTGCAATATCGCTGTCTATTGGCGCTCACACTCACGTATCGATGACGCTCTCGACGTATTCCCGACACACGGCACAGGTGGTATCTTCGGTACGGTGCTGACAGGTATCTTCATCCAGGAAGGCCTTGTGGCAGGCACGTGGGACGGCTTCGTCATTTTCCTCTTCCACCTGCTGGCCATCGTCATCGTGTTTGTATATACCTTCGCCATGAGCTGGATGGGCTATAAGCTCATTGACAGCCTCATCCCAATGCGCGTCTCGACCTACAGCGAGAAGGTTGGACTTGACTTCTCACAGCACGATGAGCACTACGGACTGGCTCATATCGGCGAACGCGAACTGGCCGAATACGAAGAACACATCAAGGAAAAAGAAAGAAAATAAAAGAATTAAGGCAAACAATCAAACAAATAGCGTATGGACACAAAATACATCTTCGTCACGGGAGGCGTGGTCTCCTCGCTGGGCAAGGGCATTATCTCAGCCAGCATTGGCAAGCTGCTACAGGCGCGTGGCTACAAAGTCACCATCCAGAAGTTCGATCCCTACATCAACATCGACCCAGGCACACTGAATCCCTACGAACACGGTGAGTGCTACGTCACCGTCGACGGTATGGAGACCGACCTCGACCTGGGGCACTACGAGCGATTCACGGGTATTCACACCACCCGCAACAACTCTATCACCACAGGCCGCATCTACAAGACCGTCATTGACCGCGAACGACACGGCGACTATCTGGGCAAGACCATTCAGGTGGTGCCTCACATCACCGACGAGATTAAACGTCGCATGCTGAGGAAGGACGAGCAGGACGAGCAATTAGACTTCGTCATCACCGAGGTGGGAGGCACTATCGGTGACATTGAGAGCGCACCGTTTATGGAGGCTATCCGACAGCTGCGTTGGCAACTGGGACGCGATGCCGTCTGTGTGCATCTGACCTACGTCCCCTACCTGAAAGCTGCCGAGGAACTGAAAACCAAACCCACCCAGCACTCTGTCAAGGAACTACAGGGAATGGGCATTCAGCCCGACATTCTCGTACTACGAACCGAACGTCACCTCGATAATGCCCTGCGCATGAAGGTGGCGTCGTTCTGTAATGTAGACTTGGAGTGCGTAGTACAAAGCGAGGATATGCCCAGCATATACGAAGTGCCGGTTAGCATGCAGCGTCAAGGACTCGACGCAGCCATCCTCCGAAAAATAGGCATTCCCGTTGGCGAGACACCAACCATGAAGCCTTGGCACGATTTCCTCGACAAGCAGCGTCATGCTACACGCATAGAAAACATCGGACTCGTCGGCAAATACGACTTACAAGATGCGTACAAAAGTATTCGCGAGAGCCTCAACTTGGCCGGCATATACAACGACGTGAAAGTGAAGCTGCACTTCATTAACAGCGAGGAAGTGACCAAGGAAAATGTGGCAAAGAAACTCGAAGGCATGAGCGGCATCGTTGTCTGCCCAGGCTTCGGTAGTCGAGGCATCGAGGGAAAAATCATTGCTGCTGAATATGCAAGAACCAACGACATACCTACATTCGGTATCTGTCTGGGCATGCAGATGATGGTCATTGAGTTTGCCCGCAACGTATTAGGCTACAAAGATGCCAACAGCAGCGAGATGAACGACAAGACGCCACATAACGTCATCGACATGATGGAAGAGCAGAAGAGCATTACCGAGATGGGCGGTACCATGAGATTAGGTGCTTATGAGTGCGAACTCGTGAAAGGCAGCCATGTGTATGAGGCTTATGGAAAGGAATACCTGATTAAGGAACGCCATCGCCATCGTTACGAGTTCAACAACAAATACCAAAAGGAATACGAAGCTGCCGGAATGAAATGCGTGGGTATCAACCCCGCCTCCAACCTCGTGGAAATCGTAGAGATTCCCTCTCTAAAGTGGTATATCGGCACACAGTTCCACCCGGAATATTCATCGACGGTGCTTCATCCACACCCGTTATTCATGTCATTCGTTAAAGCCTGCATCGATGGAACAGCTGAAGCATGAATGCGGCGTGGCGATGATTCGCCTGCTGAAGCCGCTGTCGTACTACGAACAGAAGTACGGCACGTGGCGATACGGACTGAACAAGCTCTACCTGATGATGGAGAAGCAGCACAACAGAGGTCAGGAAGGTGCGGGTGTGGCCTGCGTTAATCTCGATGCACCCGCCGGCGAAGAATACATGTTCCGTGAACGTGCTGAAGGCAAGGATGCCATCACTGAGGTGTTCAAACATGTAGACAAATCGTTTGCAGGACAACTCTATATGGGTCACCTGCGCTACTCCACCACAGGCAAGAGCGGCCTGCAATACGTACACCCGTTCCTGCGCCGCAACAATTGGCGCGCTAAGAACCTCTGTCTATGCGGTAATTTCAATATGACCAACATCGATGAAGTCTTCCACTTTCTTACGGAACAGGGACAGTCGCCGCGTATATACGGCGACTCATACATCACCCTCGAGCTGATGGGGCACCGACTGGACCGTGAGGTGGAGCGGCTGTTTGTTGAGGCAAAGGAGAAAGGCTTGCAGGGAACAAACATCACACGTTACATCGACGACAACGTAGAGATGGCCAACGTGCTGAAGACCACGATGCCGCACTTCGACGGCGGTTACGTGATGTGCGGACTGACGGGCTCAGGCGAGCTGTTTGCTGTGCGCGACCCCTGGGGCATTCGCCCTGCATTCTACTATCAGGATGATGAGGTGGTGGTTCTGGCCAGCGAACGTCCCGTCATCCAAACAACTTTCGACCTGCAAGCTGAGGACATTCACGAACTGCAGCCCGGCCAGTCTATTATTGTCCGCAAGAGAGGCGAAAGCAGTCTGGAACAGATTCTGGCCCCACAAAAGCCGTCGGCCTGCAGCTTTGAGCGCATTTACTTCAGCCGAGGTTCCGACCGCGACATCTACAACGAGCGCAAGCAGTTGGGCGAACAACTTCTGCCTGCCATCATGCAGGCCATCGGAGGCGATGTCGCTCACACGGTATTCTCATATATCCCCAACACGGCAGAGGTGGCTTTCTACGGCATGACCGACGGCGTACGTCGCATGAACCACGAGGTACGTATAGAAAAGGTCGTGTGGAAGGACATCAAGCTACGCACATTCATCACCGAGGGCACCGAGCGTAACGACCTCGCTGCCCACGTGTACGACATTACCTATGGATCACTGACACCTCATGAGGACAATCTCGTCATCATCGACGACTCCATCGTACGCGGTACAACACTCAAAGAGAGCATCTTCAAGATACTCGACCGCCTGCACCCCAAAAAAATCGTGATGGTGTCAAGTTCGCCACAGATACGCTACCCCGACTATTACGGCATCGATATGTCGCGTCTGGAAGAGCTCTGTGCCTTCCGCGCAGCTGTTGCACTCATCAAGGAGCGCGGTATGGAGCAAATCATTGCCGATACTTACCGGAAATGCAAGACAGAACCCATTACCACCAATCATGTCAGGGCCATCTATGCGCCATTCACCGTCGAGGAAATCAACCGGAAAATTGTAGAGATGCTGCGGCCCGAGGGAATGCAGGCGCCCATCGAGTTGGTGTATCAGAGCATCGAGGGCTTGCACAAGGCCTGCCCCAAACATCCAGGCGACTGGTACTTCACAGGTCACTACCCCACCTCAGGCGGCACACGTATGGTGAACCAAGCATTCGTGAATTATGTAGAAAGCGTTTTGAAAAATCAACTATAAAAGAAAGGACAATATTATGTGTGGAATCGTTGCGATATTAGACATTAAAGAGCAGACGCATGCGCTGCGTGAAAAGGCGCTGAAGATGAGTCAGAAAATCCGTCATCGCGGACCAGACTGGAGCGGCATTTACTGTGGCGGCTCGGCCATCCTCGCCCATGAGCGACTGAGCATTGTAGACCCGGAGTCAGGTGGCCAACCTTTGTTCTCCCCCGACCGCAAGCAGGTGCTGGCGGTGAACGGTGAGATTTACAACCATCAGGAGATTCGTCGTCGCTACGCCGGACAGTATGATTTCCAGACGGGCTCTGACTGTGAGGTGATTCTTGCACTTTATCGCGAAAAGGGTATCAACATCCTTGAGGACCTCAGCGGCATCTTTGCCTTCGTGCTCTATGATGAGGAGAAGAACGAGTTCTTGATTGCCCGAGACCCCATTGGCGTGATACCCCTTTATATAGGCTATGACAGTGACGGCAAGGTCTATGTGGCTTCAGAACTGAAAGCCCTTGAAGGGCAGTGTGAACGCTATGAGCCATTCCTTCCTGGTTATTACTATTGGAGCAAAGAACCCGGCATGAAGCGTTACTACCAACGCGACTGGTTTGACTATGCTGCTGTCAAGAATAATCCTGCCTCGGTGGAGGCCATCCATGATGCCCTCGAGGATGCTGTGAAGCGTCAGTTGATGTCCGACGTTCCCTATGGCGTACTACTCTCTGGCGGCCTCGACTCTTCAGTCATTTCCGCCATCGCCGAGAAATATAGCGAGATGCGTATCGAGGACGATTCGCAAACGAAAGCCTACTGGCCTCGACTACACTCCTTCGCTGTGGGACTGAAGGGCGCGCCCGATTTGGCTAAAGCCAAACTCGTAGCCGACCATATCGGTACCGTGCACCACGAAATCAATTACACCATTCAGGAGGGTCTCGACGCTATCCGTGATGTCATCTACTTCATTGAGACCTACGACGTCACTACAGTCCGCGCCTCTACGCCTATGTATCTATTGGCGCGCGTCATCAAGTCGATGGGTATCAAAATGGTACTCTCCGGCGAAGGCGCCGACGAGATTTTCGGTGGTTATCTCTATTTCCACAAGGCTCCTTCAGCAAAAGACTTCCACGACGAGACCGTACGCAAACTGAGCAAGCTCTACATGTACGACTGTCTGCGTGCCAACAAGAGCCTTTCGGCGTGGGGCGTAGAGGGACGTGTGCCGTTCCTCGACAAAGAGTTCCTCGATGTCGCTATGCGCACCAATCCCGAGGCGAAGATGTGTCCGGGCACCACAATGGAAAAGAAAATTGTGCGTGAGGCTTTTGCCGATATGCTGCCTGCCGAAGTAGCCTGGCGACAGAAGGAACAGTTCAGCGACGGTGTCGGTTATTCATGGATTGACACGCTAAAACAGATAACATCAGAAGCCGTCACTGACGAACAGATGGCACACGCTGCCGAGCGGTTCCCCATCAATCCGCCAAAGAACAAGGAGGAATATTACTATCGCTCCATCTTCGCTGAGCACTTCCCATCTGACTCTGCAGCCCTCAGCGTACCCAGTGAAGCCAGCGTGGCTTGCAGTACCGCCATCGCTCTCGAGTGGGATGCCGCTTTCAAAGGCCTAAACGACCCCTCCGGCCGTGCTGTCAAGGGTGTGCATGAGCAGGCTTATTAACAGAAAACAAACTGAAGCGAGGTCAGAAACTGAATGACCGCCACATAGAGAACGAATATCGGGGCCGTTTTGGCAATGCCATACGACAGGGAAGAGACCACATCGTATAGCGTTCCGAAACGGCCCGACATGAGTCCGTAGACTGCGGACACAAGACAGACGCCAAATGCAACTATCGGCACCAAAGCGCGACTGAAGGCCGACGGGAAAAGCTGTCCGGTGGCCGAAAGGAGAACGGCATGAGGAACGGCGGTCAGCGCCATCACCACGACAACATACAACGTTCCTGTGACCACAGCACTTCGTAGAGCTACACGCTGCCGATAAGAGAAGGAACGGAGAGGCTGCGAGACCGAGGAACGGAAATTGCTGAGCAGTCCACTCTGCCACAGACAGCCATAAGCCATAGAGAGCAGCAACAGCCAAACCAGCCACTGCGATGACAGCATAGACACGAACGAGCCGAAGAACCAACGCATACCCTCGCCAGAGAGCATAGAGCGTACCCCCTCTGTCATCGTTGCCGACAAGAGCCACGAAAACAGTACCAACAGCAATTCGGCCACTGCCAGTCCCACAATCAGATAGCTATACAATTTCTTCACGTTCTCCTATTCTCAGTCTTCGTCGGGTTCCAGATTATCTATATCAAGGATGCGCAGTTCCAAGGCCCTCACGACCAGTCGCGTTGCATTGACGCCCACGCCCGCATTGCCTGAAGGGAAGAGCTTGCGCATGAGCTCTGCCTGGCGCTTCTCGAGGCTCTTGACGCCAAAGGGCATACCACGCAGACCCGTTATCTGCTCCTTAGTGTAACCGAGTGCCAGATGACGCAGGAAGCGCTCGTCGTACTCGTCGATTTCGTAGTTGACCAGCGCCTCCTGTTTGGCAAGCTGGGCGTTGACAGCACGCTTGAAGCGCTCAACAATCTTGCGCAGGATGGGCTCGTTGAACACTAATTGTTTGCCGTCCATGACGCTCTGCACGTCGTGGCGCGTCAGCAGTTCGCCGGTCTTGAGGATGATGCCGTCGGCGCCGGCATCGAGCACATCGACCCACAGTTTCTCGTTGAGTATCTCGCCGGTAAAAATCAGCACTTTGACATCGGGGTGCATCTCCTTCGTGGAACGGCAGATCTCGACGCCGATGGTGGTGGAGCCTCCCAGTCCGAGGTCAAGTAGCAGCAGGTCTGGCAGTCCCTGTTTCAGTACACGCCAGTATTCAGCTTCATTGGTGGCCGTGCCGATGACCTCGGCCTCGGGAATATCGTTACGGATAATGCCCAGCGTACCTTTCAGTTCGAGGGGCACGTCTTCGACGATGATAACTTTAAATTTTTCCATAAGCAGGTAGTATGATAATCATGTTAGTTACGTTGTCATGTTGCTCCTCGCGTACGCTGCAGGCACGGCGATGAGCAGCCTCTCCGTGGTCGCGCAGAATCTGGCGGCACAGCAGGTGGTCGATAGGTGCCAGAGGCGTGGTGAGGGGCACGGTGATTTCCACATATTTCTCGTCAACGCTGCGGCAGCTGATGGCGTGCTCCTGATGGTCACTGTGGCGACGGAGTATCTCGAAGAGGTAGCGCAGCAGCGTCTCGTCGCCCAGCACGGCAGGTGCCGACGAAGGCAGGCGTAACGCTGCCGGTGCTATCTGCGTAAGATGGAGTTTCGTGCGTTCCACCTGTCCCTGTGCCTGTTCGCTCAGCAGGCCGTAGAGTTCGCGGTAGTAGGCCGTCACCTCGGGCAGCGACTGACGGTCGTCCTGGTCAACGAGCAGACGAATGCGCGACGGGTAGTACATCGTCTCGTGTTTCAGCGTCGAAAGACAATTGTCAAGCACCGCATTCGACACATGCAGATTGGCCAGTTCAAGGTCTGTACGATGGATATCGTCCTCCAACGACTCCACATTCTCACGCTGCCTGCGCTCCGCCATATAGCGGTCGTAGAGACGGTGGCGCAGATAGAGAAAATAGTAGGCCGGGATAATGGCGATAAACACCAGTACCAACAAGATAATAGCGATAGTACGGTCGGTCTGTGACTGCTGCATCTGACGACAATAGGCCGGCAGAGTGCTGTCAGCCGACAACTCCTTGAACAGTTGGGTATAGATGCGGTTATTGTAGGCATAAAGCTGCCACTCATGCAGTGCCAGTGCGGCTACTGCACTTTCATTCCTGATATCGAGAATCAAGGTATAGTTGGTCTCCACAGAATCGTGAAGCCACAGAATCTCCGGTGGCAGCGGCGACGTATCGCCCTGCATCATCAGGAGCACCTGTCCCTTCGGACACTGATGCAGATAGTGTTCGTTCAGGCACTGACGGCAAGAGTCGGCATAGAGTAGTGTACGCTCAAAATGGCCGTTGACATTCGAATAATAGGCAGAGTCCGCATATATTTGGGCACGGTCGAGCGGACTATTGGCTGATGGCTGCCGACTATTGGCAGGCTGCGAAGTGCCAAGCGCCAAAAGCAAAAGCCCCAAAGCCAGCACCTTGCCTTTTGGCAGACGGAACAGGAAACGGCTCCCCTGCCCTTTCTGGCTCTCAGCCTGCAGAACACAGACGGAGAATATCTGACTCAGTTTACGATACTTCTCGATGATACCCTTGCAGTTAAGCAGTCCGAAGCCGTGACCACCCTCCACCTTGTGTTCAAAGACGTGGGCCAGCTGTTCCTCGTCCATGCCAACACCGGTATCTGTGACTGACACTTCAACGTAATCATCTGTCTCTGCGGCTGTAATGTCAATCTTTCCACCTTCTGACGTAAACTTACGGGCATTATCCGCCAGCGTGTTAATCATGAAAAGCGTCAAGATACGGTCGGCCTTGACTACGGCCTCAGTAGGTTCGACGTCAAGCGTAAGTCCTTTCAGCAGGAAGCTCATGCGTCCACGGGCCACGATATCGAAGACCGACTGTAGCGGGAAACTCTCGATATGCAGGCTCAGCTCACCCTGTCGCAACTGTATCCACTGAGTCAGCAGCGTATTGTCATTCTCTATCTGTTCCGTCAACTCCCGGATATACTCAAGACGTTCCTGACTCTCCGACGAGTCCAGTCTGTTCACCTCGTGAAGCATGCGGTCAATGAGCGGCGTAATACTGTTGACAAGCGAGATTTTCGCACGCTGTTCCAGATTCAGGCGCTCAGCCTTCTCCAGATGCAGGCGCTTCATGGCCAGCTCCTCACGTTTCTCCTCAAGCAGATCGTCAAGAACAGCATTCTTCCGTTGTTTTTTGTTCAGGTGATTGAAAAGCCACAGGAGGAAAAGCAGTAGCACAATAGCCGCAACGACGGCCACAAGAATCCAGTTCAACTGACTCACCGTACGGTCGAACTGAGCTGCACGGGCCTCTAACTGACGGTCCTGACGGGTCTGTTCCTGCAGGTCAAGATAGAGGTTGCGGTTGTGGTCGCTGGCAGGTTTGTCGTCAATGGCCGCATAGGCCACAGAGAGTTGTTCGCGAATACTGGCAACCAGGTCGGGGGCTTGCAGGATGAGCGAATCGCTAAGCGACTGTTCTAGATTGAACAGGGCCGACTCATTATCGCCCATCGCACGATAGCAAGAGGCCAACGTACGATAAGCACCTGCAATTTGGTAAACATCACCATATTCCACAAAGATAGCCAAAGCATTGTCCGCCAGCCAAATAGGTAGCAGCTCTTCATCCACTCCTTCAGGATTGACAAGTTGCAGTGCCGGCAAGTTGTCATCTATCAGCTGCCGACGATCGTCAGGGTCTATCAGATGTTCGGCCAGCGCCTCAAGGGCGTTCGCAGCAAAATAAGGATAGTCATATTGACGGGCTATCTGGAAGCAACGAATCAGACAGTCAAACTCCTGCTGACGGATATCGGCAGCCGTACCATCGGTGATAATGCCGCCAGCACCCATGTTGTAGAGATAGTTCAGGAACTGCGCCGTGTCCTGCTTCACCTCATCGGGCATTTGTTGCAGTTCATCGACACTCTGCTGCTCCAGACCAATATAATAATAATAGGTAGAACTGACGATGGCCAGTTCCGACTCTGCATAAATCAGTCGCTGGCGCTGTCGGTCGTTCAGGGTTTCGGGAGCTTCATTAACGCGTTTCAAAGCCGCCATAGCCCGTTCCCGGAAGTCATAGAACTCGCGGTTACTTGAACGGCGCTGACAGAGACGCATCTGCTGAACATCGGCGATAAGCAACTCGAGTTGATTGTCGGTAATACCCGGAATAGAGTCCAGCAGACGGCTGGCCTCATTGTAACGCATACGGATAGTACTGACAAAGGCGAGGTTATTGAGGGCCTCAGCACGTCCGTCGCTGTAGCCGTCGGCCAAGCGGTATGCCTCTCGGGCATAATGCTCTACAGAGTCAATAGAACGGTAATGATAGGCGTACGAAAGCGAATTCAGCTTGTCCACCTGCTGCCTATCAGAGGGTGAACAAGCTGAAAGAACAAGTATGCTTAACAGCAGTTTAAGCGCGTGCCTTAGCCACATAACCGAGTGCCTCCTTGCACTTATCGGTCACATACTGCCAGTCGCCGGCTTTCACCTTGTCACTTGGGAAGAGCTTTGAGCCCATGCCTACGCAGAAGACGCCAGCCTTAAACCACTTCGTCAGGTTCTCCTCCTCGGGAGCCACGCCGCCGGTCACCATAATCTTCGACCAAGGCATGGGAGCCTTCAGGCCTTTCACCATATTGGGACCAACAACATCGCCGGGGAACACCTTCGTCAGGTCGCACCCCAGCTCCTGAGCCTTGCCAATCTCACTGACAGTCATGCAGCCGGGGCAGTAAGGCACCAGACGACGGTTGCAGACGGGAGCGATGTCGGGATTGAACAACGGACCCACGACGAAGCAGGCGCCCAACTGGATGTAAAGGGCTGCGGTGGGAGCATCGACAACGGAGCCAATGCCGAGAGCCAGCTCGGGACACTCCTTGTCAGCCCACTTTACCAACTCGCCGAAGACCTCCTGAGCGAAGTCGCCGCGGTTAGTAAACTCGAAAGCACGGACACCGCCCTCGTAGCAGGCCTTGACCACGTTCTTACAAGTCTCCAGGTCCTTGTTATAGAATACAGGCACCATACCCGTATCGCCAATCTTCTTCAATACTGCAATTTTGTCAAACTTTGCCATAATTGTCAATTATCAATTTTCAATTATCTATTAGTATTAGCGCTGTACACGACCATTTGCACTACCACCGGCCAGAGCCTCTACTTCCTCTGTGCTCACCAAGTTGAAGTCACCATTAATGGTGTGCTTCAGGGCCGAGGCAGCCACGGCGAACTCCAGGGCCTCGCCCTGAGTAGCCTTCGTCAGCAGACCGTGGATGAGACCGCCTGAGAAGGAGTCGCCACCACCGACGCGGTCGATAATGGGGTTAATCTCGTAACGCTTTGACTGATAGAACTCCTTGCCATTATAGATAAGGGCTTTCCAGCCGTTGAACGTAGCACTATAGCTCTCGCGAAGTGTAGAAACGACATACTTGAAGCCGAACTCCTGCATCATCTGCTTGAAGATGCCCTCGTAACCGGCAGCGTCAGTCTGGCCACCCTCAACGTCTGCGTCGGGCTTGAAGCCAAGGCAGAGCTCTGCATCCTCCTCATTGCCGATGCATACATCGACATACTTCATCAGCGGACGCATGATGGAGATAGCCTTCTCGCTCGTCCACAGCTTCTTGCGGAAGTTCAGGTCGACACTGATGGTGACGTCGTGACGCTTGGCAGCCTCACAAGCCAGACGAGTCAGTTCGGCAGCCTTGTCGCTGATAGCGGGCGTAATGCCGCTCCAGTGGAACCAGGCAGCACCTTCCATAATCTTATCGAAGTCGAAATCCTGAGGATCGGCCTCGGCGATAGCACTGTGAGCACGGTCATAAATAACCTTTGAGGGACGCATCGAAGCACCCGTCTCAGCATAGTATAGACCGACGCGGTCACCACCACGGGCGATAAAGTCGGTATTGACGCCATAGCGGCGCATAGCGTTGACAGCAATCTGGCCAATCTCATGCTTCGGCAGCTTCGTCACGAAATATGCCTCATGGCCGTAGTTAGCCACAGAAATAGCCACATTAGCCTCACCACCACCGGGGATGATGCGGAATGACTCACTCTGAATGAAACGATCGTTTCCCTGCGGGGAGAGGCGAAGCATAATCTCGCCCAATGTTACAATCTTTGCCATTGTACTTGTTTTGATTTAGTTCTTATAGATTAATCGCATTCTATTTTTGCTGGGCAAAGTTACGACTATTTTTCCATTCCTCCAAACAAAGCAGACAAAAATCTTCCGTAACCGATTTCGTCACGAGGAAAATTTGGCGGTATCAAAGTTTTTGCTTACCTTTGCATCTGCATTCATAACTACATTTATGGCAAAGGAAAATATAAGAATAAAGGATATTGCCGAACGCGCCGGAGTCAGCGTCGGAACAGTGGACCGCGTACTGCACAATCGTCCCAATGTGTCAAAAAAAGCGTTGGAGAAAGTCAACAAGGCGCTGGAAGAGATGGACTACAAGCCCAACATGTATGCCTCGGCGCTGGCCTACAACAAGTCGTACACCTTCTACTGCATCCTGCCGAAGCATGAGTCGGAGGCCTATTGGGAGGAGATTGAGGAAGGAGCGATGGCTTCATGCGAACACCGCCGTGACTTCGGCATCTCCGTCAAGTTCATGTACTATCGCCGTTTTGACGCCAAGACGTTCGAGGAGGTCACGTCACAATGCATGAGCCTCAATCCCGACGGCGTCATCGTGGTGCCGGCCTCGCTGGAGATGACGCGCAACTTCACCGACCAGCTGCACGCCAAGCAGATTCCCTTCATTCTTCTCGACTCCTACATGCCCGACCTGCGTCCGCTGTCGTTCTACGGCCAGGACTCTTTCCAGAGCGGATACTTCGCAGCCCGCATGCTGATGCTCATCGCCTCCAAGGAGAAGGAGATTATGTTGATGAAGCAGATGCGCGACGGCAACGTCGCCTCCAAGCAGCAGGAGAACCGCGAGACGGGCTTCCGCCACTACATGCGCGACCACTTCCCGAAGATTAAAATTACAGAGGTGAACCTGCCTCTGGACGAGCAGCGCGAGAACTACGACGACATTCTGGAGCAGTTCTTCAGCCAGCATCCGCAGGTGCACCATTGCATCACGTTCAACTCGAAGGCCCACCTCGTCGGCGAGTTCCTGGCACGCTCCAATCGCCGCGACATTCAGATTATGGGCTACGACATGGTGCCCAAGAACGAGGAGTGCGTCAAGGACGGCAGCATCTCCTTCCTCATCGCCCAGCACGCCTACCGTCAGGGCTACTCATGCATCGAGTCACTCTTCGAGGCCATCGTGCTGAAGAAGAAGGTGAACCCCGTGAACTATATGCCCATCGAGATTCTGACCAAGGAGAACGTGGCTTTCTACCGCCGTACGTTCAGAGGCTAAACGCTCATTTTAACGTCATAACAGAATAACGACAAACAAGACAACGGAAATAACGACAAACGAAACAAATACTAATCTACTATGGAACAAGCAACATTTCTGAAAATCAACCCCGCCGACTCGGTGGTGGTTTGCCTGCAGCCCAAGCAGAAGGGCGACGTGATTGAGATTGACGGACTGGCCATTACTGTCAATCAGGACACGCCGGCAGGACACAAAGTGCTCATCCGCGACGTCCGTCAGGGTGAAGACATCATCAAGTACGGCTATCCCATCGGCCACGCCCGTCAGGACCTCAAGGCCGGCGACTGGGTGAACGAGGACAACCTGCAGACCAACCTCTCGGGAACGCTGGAGTACAGCTACAAGCCCGTTGGCGAGGAACTGAGCATCAAGCGCGAGAACCGCACGTTCATGGGCTACCGCCGCAAGAACGGCGATGTCGGCGTGCGCAACGAGATATGGATTGTGCCCACCGTGGGCTGCGTCAACGGCGTTGCCGAGCGACTGGTCCACCTGCTGAGCAAGGAGACTGGCTGCGAGGGCATCGACGCCATCCACGCCTGGCACCACAACTACGGCTGCTCACAGCTGTCGGAGGACCACGAGAACACCCGCAAGGTGCTGCGCGACATCTGCCTGCACCCCAATGCCGGTGCCGTGCTGGTGCTGAGCCTCGGCTGTGAGAACAACCAGCCCGACGACTTCATGAAGATGCTGGGCGACTACGACAAGCAGCGCATCCGCCTGCTCGTCACACAGAAGGTGGAGGACGAGATTGAGGCTGGCATGCAGACACTGCGCGAGCTCTACGCCATTGCCCGTCAGGACAAGCGCGAGGCCGTGCCCGTCAGCGAGCTGCGCGTCGGTCTGAAGTGTGGCGGCAGCGACGGCTTCAGCGGCATCACCGCCAACCCACTGGTCGGCGAGTTCAGCGACTGGCTCGTGGCCCAGGGCGGCACCAGCGTGCTGACCGAGGTGCCCGAGATGTTCGGCGCCGAGACCATCCTGATGAACCGCTGCCGCACCGAGGAGCTGTTCCAGCAGACGGTCTCGATGATTAACAACTTCAAGAACTATTTCCTCTCCCACGGCGAACCCGTCGGCGAGAACCCGTCGCCAGGCAACAAGGCCGGCGGCATATCCACCCTCGAGGACAAGGCGCTGGGCTGCACCCAGAAGTGCGGCAAGGCCCCGGTGAGCGGTGTCATGGAGTATGGCGACCGTCTCACGGCCAAGGGTCTCAACCTGCTGTCGGCTCCAGGCAACGACCTCGTCGCCGCCACCGCCCTGGCTTCCTGCGGCTGCCACCTGGTGCTGTTCACGACGGGACGCGGCACGCCCTTCGGCACCTTCGTCCCCACCATGAAGATAGCCACCAACCCCACGCTGGCCAAGAACAAGCCCGGCTGGGTGGACTTCTCCGCCGGACAGCTCATCGAGGGCCGCACCATGCAGGAGCTGGTGCCCGAGTTCATCGACAAGGTGTTAGCCGTGGCCAGCGGCGAACAGGCCCGCAACGAGGAGAACGGCTATCAGGAAATCAGCATCTTCAAGAACGGAGTCACGCTGTAAGAAATGAGAGATGAGAGAGGAGAAATGAGAGATATGATTACATGGAAGGATGTAAGATGAGAAATAAGAGATGAAAAAAGGTCTGTTAGCATTGTCACCGCTGGCGGTGTTCATCGTTCTGTATTTAGTCACGAGCATCATTGCCCGTGACTTCTACAAAGTGCCCATCACCGTCGCTTTCATGGTGACGAGCATCTACGCCATTGCCGTCACACGCGGCAAGCTGCGTCGGCGCATCAACGTGTTCAGCCGCGGTGCCGGCAGTCCCGAGATGATGCTCATGCTCTGGATCTTCGTGCTGGCAGGCGCCTTCGCCAACTCCGCCAAGGTCATGGGCTCCATCGACGCTACGGTGAACCTGACGCTGTCCGTCCTGCCGTCGCAGATGCTGCTGGCAGGACTCTTTCTGGCCGCCTGCTTCATCTCGCTCAGCATCGGCACATCTGTGGGCACCATCGTGGCGCTGACGCCCATAGCGGCGGGCGTAGCCACCCAGACGGGCTCGTCGGTGGCACTCATGACGGCGGTGGTCGTCGGCGGCTCGTTCTTCGGCGACAACCTCTCGTTCATCAGCGACACCACCATCATCGCCACGCAGACGCAGGGCTGCAAGCTCTCAGACAAGTTCCGCGTCAACTCGTTCATCGTCATTCCCGCCGCCCTCGTCATACTGGCCGTTTACGTCTTCATGGGACAAGGCATGACCGCCCCCACCGCCGTGCCCTCCGTGGAACCGCTGAAGGTACTCCCCTACCTCGTCGTCCTGCTGACGGCCATCTTTGGTCTTAACGTCATGGCCGTGCTGGCGCTGGGCATCCTGCTGACGGGCATCATCAGCCTGACCAGCGGCGCCTTCGACATCTACGGTTGGCTGCAGGCCATGGGCGACGGCATCATCGGCATGGGCGAGCTCATCATCATCACCCTCATGGCAGGCGGACTGCTCGAGGTCATCAAGCACAACGGCGGCATCGACTTCATCATCCGCCAGCAGACACGCCACATCCACAGCAAGCGCGGCGCGGAGCTCACCATCGGGGCGCTGGTGGGCATCGTCGACATCTGCACCGCCAACAACACCGTGGCCATCATCACCGTCGGCGGCATAGCCCGCAAGATTGGCGAGAAGTACGGCATCGACCCGCGCAAGTGCGCCTCGCTGCTCGACACCTTCTCCTGCTTCACCCAGGGACTGCTGCCCTACGGCGCACAGCTGCTCATGGCCGCCGGACTGGCCAGCCTCAATCCCGTCAGCATCGTGCCCTACCTCTACTATCCCCTGGCCATCGGCATCGCCGCCCTGCTGGCCATCCTGCTGCGCTATCCACGACGATATTCGTAAAGATAAAAAAGTAAAAAGGTAAAAAGTAAGAAGGTGAACATCATCGACAGAAACTTCTACCGCCTGCTGCGCGCCGGTGCCTTCAATGCCGAAGAACACATTGAAGCGCTGTCGGCATGGAAATGGAACCGTCTCTACCAACTGGCCGAGATGCACGACGTGGCTCCCGTCATATATAAAGGTATAGAGCGCTGCCGCGACCAGTTCTTCCTGCAGGTGCCGCAGCCGCTGATGGACGAGTGGCAGCAAGCCACCAGCCACGACGATGACGACGACAACCCCCTGCTGACCGCCGACCACCTGACCAACCCCATGCTGAACCACAAGCTGCAGGCCATCCTCGACGACGACCACTCTAACACCGAGACGCGCACCCTGCTGCTCCACCTGCTGGGCATCGCCCGCTTCATCATGAACGCCGGCATCCCCGTCAAGCGCGTCGTCCAGCTGGGTGTCTTCCTCCGTCAGACCAAGGGCCGCATCGACTACGAGAAGCTGCAGTCGTGGACCCAAAGTCTGCAACTCTCGCCCATGGTGCAGCTGTCGGCCATCATGCTGGTGAAGCTGCTGCACTTCTCCCCCGACGAGCTGCCCTTCATGGAGCCCATCAACGAAGAGCGCATGAACCGCCAGGTCCGCGACATCTTCCAGCAGAAGAACTCCCACGCCGAGGAGTGGTACTTCTCGCAGGGCAAGAACATCTTTGTCCACACCTCCAACCCCTCGGCCATGATGTGGCACGTACGGCGCTCAGCCCGCAACCTGCGCTACTACCCCTCCGAGACGCTCACCAACTTCTTCACCACCTTCCTGCACTCCCTCTCTCATATTGAGGAATAAACAAATGTCCGATGTCCGATTCGCCACTTCCGCAGTGTTTACTGCGTATAGCGGCGATTTCACACTACTCACCTAAATGTCCGTTTCAACAAGAAAGCCGCCCTGTCGTCATAACAGAGCGGCCAATCTTTTGCCACAGATTATTTATATCGTAATCTCTATCTGAATACCTTCCGGCCCGAGATTACTATTTCTTCACCCAATCCTCCAAATCTTTCTTCGATGCTCTATTCAATAACTTTCCTTCCTTCCAATTGATGTCAGGATATGTGGCTTTCAGGTCTTCGCAGGCTTTCTTGATGCTACTGCCGCCAGAGGTGGCGAAGGGGATGACGGTCTTGCCCTTGAAGTCGTATGCCTCCATAAAGGTATTGATAATTGTGGGGCACGTGTACCACCAGATCGGGAAACCGACATAGATG
>Ga0265298_10002943_pt1 | contig 23046 bp, 15 predicted proteins | sample AusTroGonzalo_MG_3_FD_193486 | JGI IMG/M metagenome (GOLD analysis project Ga0265298, IMG submission 193486) | Bovine rumen microbial communities from tropical cattle in Woodstock, Queensland, Australia - Gonzalo_01 | ecosystem: Host-associated > Mammals > Digestive system > Stomach > Rumen ...
AAGGACTGGCTGCAAATTCAGGGACTGGAGCGAACTCATTTTATGCTTTTGTTAAAGGAACCAATAGGTAACGCCGAGCTTGAACATCATCGTGTGGGCGCCCTTCAAGTTGATGAGGGACCACTTGTATTTGTCTCTATCGCTAGGAAGGAAGTCGTCGTCGAAGTAGTACTTCACGTCGGGGAAGACTTCATTGAAGCCCATGTACCAGTTGAATGCGATGCTGACTTGCTTGTGGACGAACATGCCGATGCCGATGTTGATGCCGATTTCAGCCGGAGTTTGTTCGATCTTTTCCTTGAAGCCGCCGTCTTCATTGATCTTGACGTCGCTGCTAGTGTTGATGGCGATTTGCGGACCGACTTCAAGATAAAGTGTCTTGCCGATAAAGCCGCGCATGAAGAGCGTAAAGTCAAGGAAGGTTTGATTGTAGTATCTGGTGAAACCTTCGTCATCATGGTTCAGGTTGAAAATGCGGAACATGATTTCAGGGGCGAAATGGAGTCCTTCCAAAATAACGAAACTGGCCTTAACGCCGAATTCGCCACCGAAACCAGTGGGATCTTCCAAGTCATCGTTCTTGAGGCCTTCAAATCCGAAGAACCTGCCGTAGATAAAGGAAGCGCCTACACCGAAGTTTACGATATTTTTCTTTTTCGGGGCGGGGGTGTATGCGGGCACGGGCTGTTCGGTTGTGGCCTGAGCCTCGTTGTTGACGGCGCTTGTCGGCGCGCTTGCGGTTTGCTGCGGCTCTGTTTGTGCAGCCGGCTGAGCATTGTTAAAAGCCGGTTGCTGGATTTCGGCTTGTGCGGTCGGATAAATTTGATCTGTAGGCTGGTCGATAGGCTGTGCGATAGAAATCGCGGTGCTGCAGAGGACGGTCAAAAGACCTGCTGCAAATTTCTTCATAAAAACTCCTTTTTAATAAGTTCCTTTGGGAACTTTCCTTGCTTGTAATGAAAATATAATAAAGCGTGGGTCCCGTTTTGGCGGAGTTTGCTCCAAATGGCCTGTAATTTGATGTATTTATCTTGACAATAACTATGAAAATATGTATATATGAATTGTTGTTCATATATTTAAACTATTAAAAAAGAGAACAAGTATGTGCAAGGCATCGAATATGCAAAACATTTCAATCGATACGCTGTTTGAACTTTCGGAATTTTTCAAGTTCTTTGGTGATACGACACGCATCCGTGTGATTCATCTTTTGCTTTCGGGCGAGATGTCGGTAAGCGCTATTGCTGAAAAGTTGAACCTCGAACAGTCTGTGGTAAGTCACCAGCTGCGAATCCTGCGTACGGCGAATCTGGTGAAGCCGACTCGTGACGGTCGCAAGATTTATTACTCGCTCGATGACGAACATATCGGCGAAATTTTTAACACGGGTCTTGCACACATTTTGCATAAGAAGAAGGCTTAATCATGGAATACGTATCTGTTTTTATTCACGAATTTATCACGCTCTTTTCGGAGATGGCGCCATTTTTGCTGCTCGGTTTTTTACTTGCGGGAATTTTGCATGTGTGGGTGCCGAACCGCATTTATGTGCCTAAGATTTCGAAGCCGAATTTTGCGTCTGTGCTTTGGGCGTCGTTGTTTGGCGTGCCGCTCCCGATTTGTAGTTGCGGTGTAATCCCAACGGCGATTGCGCTTAGGCGAGAAGGCGCAAGCAAGGGCGCTAGCGTGAGCTTTTTGATTTCGACTCCTGCGACGGGCGTGGACTCCATTTTGGCGACGTATTCCCTGCTGGGGCTTCCGTTTGCCATTCTGCGCCCGATCGCCGCTTTTGTGACGGCTATGTTTGGCGGTGTGCTGACGAACTTTGCTTCGCGTAACGAAGAGGCGGGTGCTGCTGTGGCGGAACACAAGGAAACTCACAAGCATCACGATCATGAACATTGCGGCTGCGACGATCACGAACATCATGAACATCACGATCATTGCGAATGCGGGGCTTCGGTGGGTGCGGCTGCGCAAAAAACTTTTGTTCAAAAAGTCCGCGAAACCATCGAATACGGCCTCGTCAATATGGTGGGCGATGTAAGCAAGTGGCTCATGATCGGTCTGTTGCTCGGTGCATTAATTTCTGCATTCGTGCCGAACGAACTGTTCCTTGCCTTGCGTGAATACCCGATTCTTGGTATGGTCTGCGTGTTGCTCTTGGCAATGCCGATGTACACGTGTGCGACGGGTTCTATTCCGCTGGCCTTAGCGCTTGTGGCGAAGGGAATTACGCCGGGAGCTGCTCTTGTGCTTTTGATGGCGGGCCCAGCAACGAGTATCGCTTCGATGCTTGTGGTCGGCAAGGCTTTCGGTAAGCGTACGCTTGCGGCTTATCTGTTCTCGATTGCATTTGGCGCGATGTTCTTTGGCTTTATCGTCGATACGTTCTTCATGGATACGTTCCTTTCGGCGATGCTCCCGCAGGGGGCTGCGGAATGCCACGGCCATGGTGCGTTAGGCGTTTTCGATTACATTTGCGCTGGGCTTTTGGCGGTGTTCATGCTTTATGCCAAGTTTGTGCATAAAGGTTGCGATGGCCATTGCGGCTGTGGTTGTGGCGAGTCTCATTGCGGTTGCTGCGAAGATCATTGCGACTGCGACGATCATGAACACAATGAACGCGATCATCATGATGGCGAAGGTCACGACCACGATTACGACACTTCGACGGGCTCAGTGACCGTGGAACATCATGCGGAGCCAAAAACGAAGACTTACAAAGTCTTTGGCATGACCTGTAGCCACTGCAAGGCTTGTGTCGAAAAGGCTGCATTTGCGCTGGATGGCGTTGTCTATGCGGTCGCGAACGTTGCAAAAAAAGAACTCGTCATCGAGGGTTCCGTTGACGAGTCTGCGTTAAAGGCAACTATCGAAGAGGCCGGTTTTGAATTTGGCGGCGAAGCCTGATTCTAGGCAGGGCCTAGAATTTGTGTTCCCAACTGAGAAGTAAACAGTCAAAGAACCATTCTCGGCCCGACTTTACAAGGTAAGGTTCTTCCTTACTTTCTTTATGGTCGGTCGCAAAGCTTCTGCGGCTAGATACGTACGCTCCGATTATCAGGGAATTCGTTTTGTTAAAGGCGAGTTCCGCAAAAACGCTAAGTTCGATGGTCATGAATTTGCCGTACGTGCTTGCGATATCCCCATAATCCTTGCTGCTGTATTGTCCGTAGAAGTCGGCTGTAAAGCCGATCATGTCGACAAACAAGGGCATCTTGTAAGCGAGAACCGTATAGATGTCATAGCCAAGGCCGTTGATGTATCCGTCAGTATTTTGCCATGCCCAGAGTTGTCCTTTGTCAAGTCCGGTGATGCCTTGATAAAACATTTCGTAGGTGGCCATCATGATAACATGGTTCCAGTCGCCTTCGAAAATTTCTCCGAAATCGAACTGCAATGTTGCATTGACCCAATGATTGTGATAGTATTGGGTGAAGGGCGTTATGTCTCTATAGTCCCCGTTTTTGTATTTGCAGAATCCTTCAAAGCCAAGCATATTCCAACCAGTACCGATTGAAGATCCAACTTCGAAGACCAAGAAGGGGAGCGGGGTAAAGTCAATGCTGAAAATCGGACGGATTGTGAGAGGAGAAATTTCCAAACTGCCTTTGAATTCTACGTTCGCCTCGGAAAGGAGTTCGCTCTGCCCAAGGGGGGTCGGGAGCGTGTAGGTGGCATTTAAGGTTCCTCTGGCGAGAACACCGTCATAAGGCCCTGTGGGTTCTGCGAAATGGCTCTTGCCTTTTTGGTAATCGCTTTCGATGTAGTAAGCTCCATCGACTTTTAATGAATATGAAAAACCTTTTGTTTCTTCAGCAAAAATAGAATTAGACAAGGCTAAAATTGAACAGACGAAAAAGAGATTTTTTACCATACTGGTTGCCCTCCGCTTTTAAATGTACCATTTTTTACGCTTCACCGATACGAGAAAGTTTTAAAAGTGGCATTCCCGCTTCACGGCTTTCGTCAAGATTGACCGTAAAATCGATGCTCCAGTCGTTAAATCCTTCTTCGTCCTGCAACATTTGCTGGATTTGCATGATGTTGCCGTCGTAGGTCACGATGGTGTGGGTGAGGGAACGGCCTTCCACGTCCATGCGGAATCTGTGGTGTTCGGCGGTGTAGGCGGCCATGATTTCGATGAGGCGTTTCTCGGTCCACGGCGTTCCTTCGGCATCCGCCAAGAGTTCGCCTTCGGCAAGGTCGTCGGCGAGGCTGTCCAGTACGTCGTTGAAGTCCTGCTTTGAGAGGCTCATCATAATCTGGAAAATGCGCTGACGCACCAAGTTGAGGAAACGCTTCTTGTCGTAAGTGATGTCTGCTGCGGCCTTGTCGGCACCGAACGCCTTTTCGGCTTCGTCTTCGGCGGTTCCTTCGTCCAAGCGCTTCTGGTAATCTTCTGGGTGCGCCATCTTTTCCCATTCTTCCAGGAGGCTCGAGTCCACGCGGCGGATCATTTCGCCGAGGTAGTCCTGCATTTCCAAAAGTTCTTCGTTCTTGTAGCCGTCGGGCACGGTCTGCGAAAGCACCTTGTAGACACCGTTCAGGTGGCGGAGCAAAATAGCTTCCATGCGCTGCAAGTTGTACTGCTTCACGTAGCCGCTGAACGTGCTGAAGTTTTCGAACATTTCGCGCACGATAGACTTGGGTTCGATGTTCTCGTCGACCCACGGGTGGATTTCGGCAAAGTCGTCGAACGTGTCGTAAATAAAGTCACGGAGCGGCTTGGGGTATTCGACTTTTTCAAGTTCTTCTAGGCGCTGGTTGTATTCCATGCCTTGAGCCTTGAGCTCGTTCATGCGGGCGTCGCGGGCCCTGCTCTGTTGGATGCGCAGAATCGCGTCGGGGTTTTCGAGAATGCTCTCGCACAAGGTGATGACGTCCAATGCGTATTCGGGACTGTCGCGGTCGAGTTTCGGGAGCGTGTCGAGCAGGTACAGCGAAAGAGGCTGGTTCATCGAAAAATCGTCTTGCAGGTCCATGTTCACACGCAGGTGGCTGTAACCTTCGGCGACGGCCGGCACGAATTCGATGATCTTCTTTTCGACAAGACTGCGGAACAGGAGGAAGGCTCGGTGCTGTAATTGCTTTTTGCTGGAAGCGCTTTCGTGGCAGTCCTTGAGGAGGTTGCGCATGGCGCGGCAACCGTCTGTCGGGCGGCTCAAGATGTTGAGTAGCATCCCGTGGTTCACCTGGAAACTTGATGTGAGCGGTTCCGGGGCAGATTCAATCAATCGCTTGAACGTGTTTTCGTCAAACGGAATGTAACCGTGTTCAGGCGGTTTGCGCTTCTGGAATTTTTTGCCGGTCGTGCGGGACTTGGCTTCGAGCTTCAAGTTCTCGATGACGTGTTCCGGTGCTTGTGCGACCACGTAACCGACATTGTCAAAACCTTTTCGGCCTGCGCGTCCTGCAATCTGATGGAAGTCGCGGGCGGTAAGGATGGCGGTCTTGTCGCCACTGTACTTGCAGAGCTGCGTAAAGAGGACGGTGCGGATAGGAACGTTCACGCCCACGCCGAGCGTGTCCGTACCGCAGATGACCTTGAGCAAACCTTGTTGGGCGAGCTTTTCGCAGAGGATGCGGTACTTAGGCAAAAGACCTGCGTGGTGGATGCCGATGCCTTGCTTGAGCCAGCGCTTGACATCCGGACCGTACGGGCTTGAAAAACGGATTTCTTTAATCGCTTCGTTAATCTTGACTTTTTCTTCTTTAGTGCAGAGATCCAGACTCATGAAGTTCTGGGCGTTGCTGGCGGCGGCGGCCTGCGTAAAGTGGACAACGTAAACGGGAGCCTTGCCTTCGTTCACGAGCTTTTGCACTTCGGTCGAAATTTCGGTGGTGCTGTAGCTGAAGTCCAAAGGCACCGGACGCTGTGTGGAACGGACGGTCACGGATTCACGACCCGTGTGCTTGGTCATGTCGCGTTCGAAAAATTCGGTGGCACCGACGGTCGCGCTCATCAAGAGGAATCGAGACTGCGGGAGCGTCAAAAGCGGAACCTGCCAGGCGACACCGCGTTCGCGGTCGGAGTAGTAATGGAACTCGTCCATCACGATGTCGGTGATGGTGAGCGATTCGCCTTCGCAGAGCGCCATGTTCGAAAGAATTTCAGCCGTGCAGCAGATGATGGGCGCATCGCGATTGACGGTCGCGTCACCGGTCGAAAGTCCGACGTTCTCGGCGCCGAATTCCTTGCAGAGCGCCATCCACTTTTCGTTCACCAACGCCTTGATGGGACAGGTGTAAACGCTTCGGCGATTATGAACAAGGCTGTCGAAATGGAGGGCTAGTGCAACCATCGACTTTCCGCTTCCGGTTGGCGTGTTGAGAATGACATTCTTGCCGTCCAAAAGTTCAAGAATCGCTTCTTCCTGGGCAGGGTAAAGCGTTGTTCCGCGGGCTTCTGCCCACATCATAAATTGTTCTAGAACGTCTTCGGACGATATATCAGAACGGTGTCCGTTGACCTTTTCGAGAAGTTCATTCAAAAAATCTTTAAGAATACGCTTGTTTTGCTCTGCCATAATGCGCTAAAGATAACTTTTTGCAAGAAGTTTTCTATTTTCAAATTCATAGGAGATTTGTTATGAAAGGAATCGTACTTGCTGGAGGATCCGGCACGCGTCTCTATCCGCTGACGATGGTCACGTCGAAGCAGCTTTTGCCGGTCTATGACAAGCCGATGATTTATTATCCGCTTTCGACCTTGATGTTGGCGGGTATTCGCGACATTCTCATCATTTCGACGCCGACGGACTTGCCAAACTTTGAACGCTTGCTTGGCGATGGTTCTGCAATGGGCCTCAACTTGAGCTATAAGGTGCAACCGAGCCCGGATGGACTTGCACAGGCGTTTATCCTTGGCGAGGAATTCATTGGTGATGACTGCTGTGCGATGGTCCTTGGCGACAATATCTTTTACGGGAACGGTTTTAGCCCGCTCTTGAAGGCTGCCGTGAAAAACGCCGAAGAAAACGGACGTGCCAGCGTGTTCGGTTACTATGTCGAAGATCCGGAACGCTTTGGCGTCGTGGAATTCGATAAGGACGGCAAGGTGATTTCGGTCGAAGAAAAACCGAAGGAACCGAAGAGCAATTACGCTATTACGGGTCTCTATTTCTACGACAACCGCGTTGCGAAATTTGCAAAGGCTCAAAAGCCGAGCGCTCGTGGCGAACTTGAAATTACGGACCTCAACAAGACTTATCTCGACAAGGGCGAATTGGACGTGAAACTCTTGGGTCGTGGCTTTGCCTGGCTCGATACAGGCACGATGGACAGCCTCATCGAAGCGGGCGAGTTCGTGAAAATGGTCGAAAACCGCCAGGGCATCCAGATTTCTGCAGTTGAAGAAATCGCCTACATCAACGGCTGGATCAGCAAGGAAAAGTTGCTGGAATCGGCTGCCAAGTACGGTAAGTCCCCTTACGGTCAGCACCTCAAGAAGGTTGCCGAAGGTAAAATTCATTACTAATATATACTTTATATAAATGTTTATGAGCCAGATTCGAAAGAGCCTGGCTTTTTTTGTATGGTGTTGCTTTGAGTGATTTTTATTAATATAAATTATATAAAAAAGTTGTATGTAATTTTAAATTTTACGTATTATGAATAAGATAATGTTAGTTTATTTTATGTATAACTTTTTTTTGAAAGGAGATAAATATGAAAAAAGTTACTCTATCTGCCGCTCTCTTGGCATTAATGATGATGGGCTGCTCTGATGTTGGCCTTGATAATTCTGTCGCTTCTATCAATGAAGTGAAAAGTGAACCGGCTTTCTTGGCTAAGTCCGGTTATGTTTGGCCGACGCACGCCTTGGCTGTACAAGAACCGTTACAAAAGGTTGATGCGAATAATTATGTATATCATTCCTATAATACAGGCATCAAAATTAACGCTGGAACATGGGTAGATCAAGGTTCCAACAATGGCGTTGGTTGGTTTAAGATGCACAGAGAAGGAAGCCAAACAAGTCCAGATTATATCCGTCTTATAGTTCTTCCTCTTTATAATTGCCACTGGGCTAATTATAATCAAACTAATCAAACGGCTAGCTGCGTCACTAACTATAACTATTTTAAGGTTGCCCAAACGCTTCCGCCTCCTTATCCTAAAGTTGATGAGCTTACGGCTATGACGGATACGGATTTGATTTTCCATGAAGGAAATGGTTTCCAGTATCAACAGCAGAATGTGATGACTTATTACATTGCTGTTTGGAGTGAAGGTCAGCCGAATCAGGTTGTTTTGGCCGGCACTATTTACAATGGCAATCAGCTCAAAAACAATGCCCTTTTGGCACAAAGAGTGTATGAGCAGATTTTCATACCCTCTCTTAATGAGTATGTTGCCCATCACTAGTTCTTGCTACCTTCATATTGATCACTTCGAACTCGGCTTTCTTTGCCGGGTTCTTTTTTATCCCGTGTTTGTTCTTTTCTATATTGTTCCTGAATAATTGGAGAAATGCATGAAACGTTCAATCGTGATTACAGGTGGTGCGGGCTTCATTGGAAGCCACGTGGTGCGCCTGTTTGTGAATAAGTACCCCGAATACAAAATCATTAACCTCGATAAGCTTACCTATGCGGGTAATCTTGCAAACCTCAAGGACATCGAAGGCAAGCCGAACTACAAGTTCGTAAAGATGGATATCTGTGATTTTGATGCGTTCTACAAGCTCATGCAGGACGAACAGGTCGATGGCATTATCCACCTTGCTGCCGAAAGCCACGTGGACCGTTCCATCAAGGATCCGTTCACCTTCGCGAAGACGAACGTCATGGGTACGCTTTCGCTTTTGCAGGCCGCCAAACTCTACTGGGAAAGCCTCCCGGAAAAGTACGAAGGCAAACGTTTCTACCACATTTCGACCGACGAAGTTTATGGTGCGCTCAAGATGAACCATCCGGAAGGCATCACGCCTCCATTCACGACGACCGCTTCTAGCTCGGAACACCACTTGGCTTACGGTGACGATTTCTTCTACGAAACGACCAAGTACACGCCGCACAGCCCGTATTCCGCTTCGAAGGCTGGCTCCGACCACTTTGTACGTGCGTTCCACGATACCTACGGCATGCCGACCATCGTGACGAACTGCTCCAACAACTACGGTCCGTACCAGTTCCCCGAAAAGCTCATCCCGCTCTTCATCAACAACATCCGCCACAAGAAGCCGCTCCCGGTTTACGGTAAGGGCGAAAACGTCCGCGACTGGCTTTTTGTCGAAGACCACGCCCGCGCGATTGACGTGATTTTCCATAACGGTAAGATTGCCGAAACCTATAACATCGGTGGCTTCAACGAATGGAAGAACATCGACATCATCAAGGTCGTCATCAAGACCGTCGACAAGCTCCTGGGCCGTGCCGAAGGCGAAGACCTGAACCTCATCACTTACGTGACGGACCGCCTGGGCCACGACGCCCGCTACGCTATCGACTCCACCAAGCTCCAGAAGGAACTTGGCTGGGAACCGTCGTTGCAGTTCGAAGAGGGCATCGAAAAGACGGTGCGCTGGTACCTCGACAACCAGGAATGGCTCGATAACATCACGAGCGGCGACTACGAAAAGTATTACGAAACGATGTATAAGAATAGGTAAGAGATGTCTAAGTTTAACTTTATAGATACAGAAATCGAAGGTGTGAAGATTATCGAACCGACCGTGTTTGGCGATGCCCGCGGTTATTTTATGGAAACCTACAGCAGACGTGACTTTGCCGAAGGCGGCATCGACGTGGATTTCGTGCAAGATAACGAATCCCGCTCTCGCAAGGGCGTGCTCCGCGGTCTCCATTTCCAGAAGCAGAATCCGCAGGGCAAGCTCGTCCGCGTGATCGAAGGCGAAGTCTTTGACGTGGCTGTGGACCTCCGCAAGAACAGCAAGACCTTTGGCAAGTGGGTCGGTGTAACGCTCTCTGCCGAAAACAAGAAGCAGTTCTATATTCCGGAAGGCTTTGCCCATGGTTTCGTGGTGCTCTCCGAAACGGCTTCGTTTGTTTACAAGTGTACGCGTTTTTATGCCCCGGGCGATGAAGGTGGCCTGATGTGGAACGACCCGGAAATCGGCATCAAGTGGCCGGTGGGCGAGGGCTTTGAACCGCTCCTTTCCGAAAAGGATACCAAGAATCCGCTCCTTAAGGATTTGAACTTCGCATTTGATCTTTAGTTGGTTTAACTTATTTTTCTATTATTACACTGTTATGAAAAATATTTTAGTTGTTTGTACTGGGAACATTTGTCGTAGCCCAACTGGGGAATATCTCCTGAAGAAGGAACTTGGTCCTGGTTTTAATGTGATGAGTGCTGGTCTTGGCGCTTTGGTGGATAATCCAGCTCACGAAATCTCCCAGAAAATAGCCTTGCAGCATGGTATTGACATGAGTGCGCATAGGGCTCGTCAAATCAATTTGGATATCCTTAAATGGGCCGATTTGATTCTGGTGATGGAAAACGGTCACAAAAGGGAACTTTTGCACAAGTATCCGTGGCTTGATGGTAAGGTTTTCCGTTATGGAGAATCTCATCAGGTCGATATTCCTGACCCGTACAGGCGTCCGGAAAATGCATTTGTCCTGGCTTGGAATTTTATTTCTAAGCTGACTCCGTATTGGGTAGAAAAGATTAGGCAAAGTGAAGCCGCAAAATAATTCTAAAAAGGTAACGTATGAACAAAATAGGTATAGCACTATGTGGTGTCGCTGCAGTTATTCTGAATGGCTGCTTTGCTGCTCCTCAGATGCAAATGGAAGTTTCCTCGGACTCCACTGTCTATAATGGAGTCACGTTCAAACTGCATTCCATTGAAAAGGGTGATATGGGTGAACCGGTTCAGGTTCCCCAAAATCCGTCCGAAGGTAACTTGGCGGAGTTGATGGTCGACACCCTTCCTAATTTGGAATACCATATCGGTCCTCTGGATATGGTCCAGATTGTGGTTTGGGAACATCCGGAGCTGACGTCTCCGATGGGCCAGTATCAGCCGGCAGGTCAGAAGGTGACTACCGATGGTAAGCTTTTCTACCCGTATGCGGGTGAAATCCAGGTGGCTGGCCTTACCGCTCAGGAACTCCGTGCCGAAATTACCAAGCGTCTCTCGGACAAGATCCTTAACGATCCTCAGGTCGATGTGCGCGTGACGGGTTATCATAGCCGTAGGGCTTTGGTATCCGGTGCCGTGAACAAGCCTGGCTACGTCAACTTTGATGAAAATCCGAAGACCATTCCCGACATGATTGCCGAATCGGGTGGTTTCGACGAAAAGGCTGATCCTGCATACGTCCAGCTTCGTCGTGGCGACAAACTCTATAACATTGACTACGTTCGCGCATTCAAGGAAAACATCCCTATCGAGCGAATCCTTGTTCAGCCGGGTGACCAGCTCTTTGTGCCGCAAAGGTCTGAAACCGAAAGAGATAGAAAGGTCTATGTCCTTGGCGAAGTGAACAGAAGCGGTATTGTCCGCATGGACCATTCTTTATCCTTGGCTGAAGCGATTGCGGCTTCTGGTGGTCTTAATGTGATGTACGCCTCTCCGAAGGATATCTATGTTATTAGAAATACTTCTGAAAGCAGGATCGATATTTATCAGTTGGATGCAAAGAATGCGATGGCCCTTGCTATGGCAGACCGCTTTGATATGAATCCTCGCGATATTGTGTTTGTGGATGCTTCTGGTATTGGAACATGGAACCGCCTTATCAGCTTGATTACGCCGACTATGGGCTTGATTAAACAGGGTATTGATATGGGTTACTATGTTCAGCAAATCCATAATACCGGCTGGAAGTAATAGAGTATAGGTTGAATAATGATTAACTTGATTTTGTGTGGTGGTAGCGGCACGCGTTTGTGGCCGATTAGCCGCTCCCTTATGCCGAAACAGTTCGCCCGTCTTTTTGACGGTGCATCCTTGTTCCAGCGTACGGTTAAAACAAACTCTCGCATTTGCAGCGCCCAGTACATCGTGAGCAATGCAGAACAGTACTTCTTGGCCAAGGACCAGCTCGAAGAAGTCAATGCCAATAATGCACGTTTCCTCCTGGAACCTGTGGGCCGCAATACGGCTCCGGCAATCGCTTTGGCTTGCCTCGGCTTGAATCCGGACGATATCGTTCTCGTGTCTCCTTCGGACCATGTGATTCGCAAGGCTGATGCTTACGAAGCCTGCCTCCGCAAGGCAGAAACCTTTGCAGAACAGGGTTACTTGGTGACGTTTGGCATTACGCCGACGGGCCCGGAAACGGGTTACGGCTACATCGAAGCGAATGGCGACGATGTCAAGCGCTTTGTGGAAAAGCCGAATCTCGAGACGGCTAAGAAGTATGTTGAATCCGGAAGGTTCTTCTGGAATAGCGGTATCTTCTGCTTCAAGGTCTCGACATTCCTTAGCGAACTGGAAGCTTTCTCTCCGGATATCTTGAGCGCCGCAAAGGTGGCTTACGAAAACGCCAAGAAGGAAAATAGGGATTCCCTGATTCGCGTCGATCACGAAGACATGATGAACATCCCGTCGAACTCCATCGACTACGCTGTGATGGAAAAGTCCTCCAAGGTGAAGGTCGTGCCGAGTGATATCGGTTGGTCTGACCTTGGCGCATTCGATTCCCTTTACGGTGAATTCGACCACGACGAAAACGGCAACAACGTGAACGCCAAGCATTTGGCTGTCGGTTCCAAGAACTCTCTCGTGCTCGGTAGTCAGCGTCAGATTTGCACCATCGATCTCGACAACATGCTGATCGTGGATACGCCGGACGCTCTCTTGGTGGCTCCGCTTGCCAGCAGCCAGAAGGTCAAGAAGGTGGTCGACGAACTCAAGGCTCGCGGCTCTGACTTGCCGACGGTTCCGCAGACGGTCAACCGTCCGTGGGGCACGTACTCCGTGCTCGAATCTTCGGATCGCTACAAGATGAAGCGCATCGTTGTCCGTCCGGGCGAACGCCTCTCTTTGCAGAAGCACTTGCACCGTTCGGAACACTGGGTCGTTGTGAGCGGTACCGCTACAGTGACTGTTGGCGACAAGGTGTTCTACGTGCGTCCGAACGAATCGACCTACATCCCGTCGGGCACCATCCATCGTTTGCAGAACGAAGGTAAGCTCCCGCTCGTGATCGTTGAAGTCCAGGTCGGCGAATACACCGGCGAAGATGACATCATTCGCGTGCAGGACGACTACAGCCGTTGCGGCAACTAGCTTGTGGACGTCGCGCATTTATCGCGCGATAACTGATGAAAAAAGACGGAGTTCAATCCGTCTTTTTTCTTTTTAATAAACTGTTTATACAAAAAGTCCCGGTCATTTTGAACCGGGACTTTTTAAACTAATGAGCAGAGTTTAGAACTGGCTGAGGAAGCGCTGGTCGTTTGCCGTCAAAAGTCCGATTTCCGGAATCTCGTGGCGGAGCATGGCGATACGGTCGAGACCGAAGCCGAATGCAAAACCGGTGTACTTTTCAGAGTCGATGCCGCAGTTCTTGAACACGTTCGGGTCCACAGAGCCGCAACCACCGATTTCCATCCAGCCGGTGCCCTTGCAACGGCGGCAGCCCTTGCCACCGCAGAACACGCAGCTCACGTCCATTTCTGCGGACGGTTCCGTGAACGGGAAGAAGCTCGGACGGAAGCGGGTCTTGACGCCAGCGCCAAAGAGTTTGTTCATGAACACCTGGAGCACGCCTTTGAGGTCGGCGAAGCTGATGTTTTCGTCTACTACGAGACCTTCGCACTGCTGGAACATCGGGGCGTGGGTGGCGTCGTTATCCACGCGGAACACATGGCCCGGAGCGATCATGCGGAACGGCGGCTTGTGCGTTTCCATGTAGTGAATCTGGGTGCCCGACGTGTGCGTACGGAGCATGACCTTGTTGTCCACGTAGAACGTGTCCTGCATGTCGCGGCTCGGATGGTCAGGCGGAGTGTTAAGAGCTTCGAAATTGTACCAGTCGGTTTCAATGTCGCGACCGAAGTCCACGTCAAAACCCATCTGAGCAAAGAAGTCGATGATTTCTTCGCGAACGTCGTACAGCGGGTGCGTAGAACCTGCGGCGATGCCTGCGCCCGGGAGCGTGATATCGACGGCACCGCTGGCGAGCTTCTTCTGGAGGGCTGCCTGGTTGGCGGTTTCGATGGCCTTGTCGATAGCTTCGGAAACGGCAACCTTCAGTTCGTTGACGAGCTTACCGTAAGCGGGACGTTCTTCGGCGGAAAGCGTGCCCATCTGCTTCATGAGGTCGGTAACGACGCCCTTCTTGCCGAGGTACTTTACGCGGAGGTTGTTGACTGCTTCTTGATTTTCGAGGTCCGTTTGTGCAAGTTCTGCATCAAAGGCCTGCTTGACATTGTTAATAGCTTCACTCATAGTATGGCGAAATTTAGAAAAATAACGGTTTAGCTGCACTAGTTTTGCTGAAAAAAACATCAAATTGCACTAGAAGCAATAAAGCTCCCCGGTGGGGGAGCTTGTAGAATGGTTCAGCAAAAGGCGTTGCGGACTGTTAATCCACCCAGCACGCAATGTGCCCGTTGCAAGAGGTCCTGACGACTCGTTCGCAGAGGCCACTTCCGGCAAGGCACAGGCGGAGTTCGGCGGTACCGCAGTTGTTGTTATTGCATGTGTTCGAAGACGAACCGATACCGTCGCCATTGATGGTAATTCTTACGGTAGGATCGTAGCTTCTGCAGTTGATCTTGCGGTCCTGATTACCGTCGACCGATACGAATATGGAGTCGTTACAAGATAGGTATTTGTTGTAATCCCTATTGCCAATAAACTTAATGGTTTCACCCGCAGTGGTGACCTGGAATGAGCAAGAACCATTGGGATTGCCATTGACGTTCAATGCATAAGTCTTTGTACCGGATTCATTTGATGCATAGAATGTTTCTGACATGGGGCTATTGACAGCGCATTGTACTTGGGAGACATTCGATCCGTCGATACTAATCCACGAGTAGTAGCAATCATTGCCATGATACGTTCCGGACATGGAAAGTTTTGATCCTGTCAGAATCTTTTTCTTTTCAATTTCGCAACCATCGACGGCTTTCTCGTAGACTTCAAGTGTTGCAGAACAAATGGCCTTTGGAATATTTGTCTTTGAGTCATCTGTATACAAGGTGTATGTTCCTGCGGGGGTCGAACCGGGATCGAATGTAATTGTGGCATCCGAATTTTGGTTAAACCAGAAGTTACCTGTTTTGAACCCGTCGCTTCTTTTCAAGTAGAAGTTTAGACCGGATTCCATGCCTCTTAGGTTTGTCACTCGGAACTTGGCGTAGTTTGCTCCTACAGCGATCTTCCTTTCGAATGCGCACGTCGCTTTGATTCCGGAGGAGTTGCTTTCTATGGTTGCCGAAGAACTGCTGGATTTTTCGGAGCTACTCGACGATTCTTCTGAACTACTCGATTCTTCCGGGGTGACGGAGGAACTGCTAGAAGCGCCTTCCTTGATGTAGGTAATGGCAGGGCACTGAGGATCGCTAGAACCGTTCAAGAACAACTTTACAGAATAGGTTCCTGCAGGGAGGTCCTTGGTGGGAACGCCGTGGCTGTAGCTTTCACCGTGTCCTTTATGGACATGCGTTTCTTTGACAACTTGCGATAGTGCGTTAAGAACAACGACTTGAATACCCCATTCGGCATCGCTCGGGACCGGCGACACATCGGCTGTATATTTTAGGTCTCCGTTGGGTTCTTCGCTTATGCTACAGTTCGATACTTGCGTCGGAGTGGGTTCGACAACAGTGACGGTACCGCAGTTAGTCGTTTCTCCGAAGATGGTAATGTTGTAGGGGTATTGGCCCGCACTCAGAGCCGGGAGAACGTTGGCGGTTGGTGTCCAGTAACCACCCACGGCGCTATTTCCTGTCTGGGTTTCTTCCGTGCCGAGCGTTAGGGTGTAATCGCAACCGGAAGATGGACAATCGGTAAAGTTGAATGCCAGCGTCGGCATTTCGGAGCCCTTGGTCACTTCGGTTTCGGAGAGGCTACATGTCACACCAACAGGGGATATCGTGATGGGGTTGGTCGTGCAGCTGACTTCGCCACCATCAATGCTCTTGGCCTTGATTTCGAAAGTGCGCGTTTCTGCCGTTTGGTTCGTATTGATTCTGTTGTACAGATCGGTTTCGTTAAAGGCGAAGACGCCGTTTTCGGGGCAGGCGATATCCGTCAGTTCTTCGACTCCGACAACGGTACAGCCGTTAATGGCGGCGCCTTCCAGGTTCGTAATGGTCGAGGTCAATCTCCAGGAGATGCCGTTGAAGGTGGCCGCGCAGTTGAAGATGTTCAAGGCGTACGGGCACGAAGACAGGATGGAATTGACGTGGTAATTGCTATAGGTGCTCTTGAAGATGAGGGACTTGATCGCTTGTGGATTAAAGTCTGACAAGTTCGACATGACGTTCACATCGAAGGATTGCATCCCATTCGAGCGGATTTCTCTGGGAATGCTGAGATGGTTGTTTTCGTCCTTCAAGTACAAGACAATCTTGTCGTCTTCGGATTCCGTGAAGTCAGAAATGTCAATCCACAAAGTTGTACCGCGAAGGTTGAGGACTCCGTCTGCATCATCCACAGGAACTTGGAGTTCTAAGCCTGCGTAACCGTCTATCGCTGTAGCTGAAGAGTTCAGAATTTCAGCGTTCTGCGAACAACGTGTGATTTCACCGACCCAGAACGATCCGCAACTGGCCCATGTGCCATCGAGACTTGTCTGGTCCGTACAAGAAATCTTAACCTTTGCATCGTTGAGGGCTCTTGTCACAGTCATTGTTCCACCGAATGTATTGTAGGTGTACGTTTGTGTGTTACCGTGAATCCCTTCGTTCGTAAAGTGATAGTTGTTGCTCGAAAGCGTCTTTCCGAAATACGTTCCGTCGCTGTTGTATTCGTCTTGCCATGAATTGTACCAGCCCCAGTTGAAATTGGAGCCTTCGCATCCCCAGGTGGAGTTGCCGGTATTGTTGTCGCAACCGTTGTAGTAGAATGACAAGGTGCAGTTGTGTTCTTCGAACCAGCTAGAAATACCGACCCACGGAGAAACGTCTCGGTTCTGCGGCACAAGACCACCGAGGTAGTTGGCTGCAAAGGAACAGCTGATTCTCGGGTTTTCAAAGCATTCGCCGATAAAGTAAGTACTGCTCCAGCCAATATCGTATATCTTGAACGACGGGTCCGAAACGTCAAAGCCTACGTAATGGCTATGTTCGTCACGAGACCTCAAGAACGTAGAAATGTCGATTTCTGCGGAAGCCATTTTGGAATCGACTGTTGCATTGATCTTAAGCCTGTTTTCCAAGGTGAGTTCTATTCTCAACTTGATCACATCTTCGGAATTGATGGTGAGCGTTTTGGCGCTTGCGTCCTTGAACGTCACGTTTGTACATTGATCTGTCCTGATGGTGTTGGCGGAACTTGTACCTTCGCAAACACGTGCGGTTAACGCATTGCCGTTGCTGCCGTTTCCGTAAATATTCAGGATGGTGAAAGAACTTGCCGTTGCATCCGAACTGAAAATAAAGCCAGAATTCAAGCCCTTGCTTTGGTCTTCGAGAATCGTTGTTTGGAGCATGGTCGTCATGATACCGTGAATACCGGCTTCTTTTGTACTGAGGATAATCGTAGATTTGTCGTTCTGGGGCGTTCCAGACGTGATGTATCCGTCTTTAATCGTCGGAGGAATGCTTGCGCCACTTCCGTTGTTCGGGTACATGAGCTGCCATTCGGCAAGGGCGCCAGACACCGTGCAAGATGCTCCGCTTCCGCCTTCGCAGGTGTTGATGCATTTCGTTTCGTCACCGGAGCAGAAGGCGGTAAGTTCCGTAAAGTCTTCGTAGAAGCAGTGATTGTCCCTGTCGTTAAAGATGGCCGAAATCGTATTGTCCGACGAAATGACGCCGAGTTCGTATTCGGCTTGCTGTATGGATGGAGTGGGACAGTTGTTGCCGGTACATTCCCAACGGGAGAACTTGTCTCCTCCAGACAACGTGTAAGAAGTCTTGACGTGCCATCCTGCATAAACTTTGCAAACAAGATCTCCATCGCTGTTCTTTTTGCAAAGGGATGAAGATGCCGGTATTTCCGTATAGTTGTCCGGGGTATCTCCGTACCAGACGGAAACGCCCGTGTTGCTGCTGTTGGCGCCTTCTGTTTTGACCGTCAGTTCATAAGATTTTCTCTTTAAGGACGCATAAAGCGTGTAGGTCATGTTTTGCTGCGCTTGCGTAATGGAGTTGTTTTCTGTCGGAATGATGAGTTCGCAGTATTCCGGCACATTATGCTGGTCTTTTAAGTAGATGGATGTGTTGGTACCGACGCTCCACTTGTTGTTCTCTTCGCTGACGGTCACGTTTGTACCGGAGGCTCGGACCCATTCTCCAGAGACGAGGTCTTCGCAACTTAATGCGTTGACTTTTTTGTCGTAGCCTTTTTCTTGGCAAATGGTGGGGTTGTCACTGCAGTATTGGCTAATCTCTTCTCTTTCGACGTTCACGTAGCCTGTCATGAGAACGATTTCCGTAGACGGCGGGGTCAACGTCACACCGGTCATAGGCGCTCTGAAATAGAAGTTTGCTTGACCGCGTGCTGCGGAGGGCGATGTGGTCACCTTGAACAAATCGATCGTGGATACGGTCGGCGTCATTTTTAACGTATAAACGTCTTCGATGTCGGAACTTTCGCGCAGCGTGAGGAGCGTGGTGGAAAGAGGGGTGATGGTCCATCCGCTCGGCGGCGTGGATACGGAAATATCGATGGATATTTCTTGCGCGTGGGAGGATTCCTCGATTTCTGCAGAAACGGTAACTTCGTCGCTGGTCGTGATTTCGGCAATATCGTCCGTGAACTTGATCGTGGGTGTTTCGCCGGTGGTTCCGCTGACGACGACAAAGAACGGGATGTCGCCACTGTTGTCGCTATCGTAAGTGCAGTTGTAAACTTCTTCGGAAAGCAGGTTGCCGTTCTGGAAAAGTCGTCCATGCGTGTTCAGTGTCGGGTTACAAGAAACCTTCGATGCATCCGTCCTTTCGTTCGAACCGTTTAAGTTGACGAGCCTGTAGTAATCGGAAAGCGCACCGACGGGGTTTCGCGTCAAGTAAATGATGCGGGGAAGAATGATGGCTGATGGCGCAATCGCGACAGAGGCGTTGGCTCCGGATTCATCAATACTTTCTCTTGTTTCATATTGGGATTCCAGTTCTATGCTAAGTCTAGACGAATTGGCAATGTAATAGGAATCGTATAACGTAGATGTTGTCGATGTGGAAGATTCGATGACTTCTTCGTCTTCGTTTGACATTTTGGTGTAGGCCGGGTTTTCTTTAATGATGCCCGCGCTTGCCAAAGATTTCAGAACGCTGCCGTCGAACTCGAGGTTGTTTTGCCCTTGATACTTGGTAAGTTTTTTCCCGTTCGCCATGACGACGCTTCCCTTGAAGTGGAAGCCGTTGATTTCGTTGATGTCGTCCAATGAATAAACTAAGTAGTTATAGGTGGCGCCGCTGCGGCCCTTGAGCTGGCCTGTCGCACCCTTTTCGAGATACAGGAATACAATACTGCCGTTGGCTGTGGCCGGCAAGTTTGCGTTTCCAAGAGCGGTGGTCACGTCAAAGACGAATTTTCCGACGAGTTCCTTCGAAACATACTTGTCTTCTTGGTATTGCCATTCGATAATCAAGTATTCGTCGTTGTAGAGTTTTCCTTGAGACTTGGCGTTGATGTAGCACATGTTGAGTTTATCAACAAAGTTATCGTCAATGTAGAACTTGTCTCCGATACCGCAGAATGAGTTTGCCTTGGCCTGTTTCCATGCGGTTTCGTTTTTGATCTGGATCGGATCGGGAACGCTTGGCGGAGTCGTGGTCTTGTCGATCATTCGTCCATATCTGTTCATCTTATTGATATGGGACCAGTAGTTGTCACCGATATTCTTGAGAACATTGTCGGTTTCGCTCCATTCGGAAACTTGTTCGTTCGGCAGGGAATGAGCCTTGAACGAGAAGAAACGGGCGCGTTTGCAGTTCGTAGGGTCGTCCGAACATCTATCGTAGCTTGCGTTGGTGAAATTGATCTTGTAATAATTCTCCATGTAGGCACCGTAGGGGTATTCGGGATGGGCCCCTTGTTCCTGGAGAACATACGTTGTTGAATTGTGCTTGTAGACTTTACCCTGGACTGTGAAAACGCGTTTGCCGTCGCTGTCGCCGCAGTTATCACTGGATGAACAGTAGGACTTGATTTTGTAAGGGAGGTATAGGTTTTTGCCGACAGAGAAGTTTGTGTTGTTATTGACGTATGATGTCAATTCGAGCTGTTCCTGGATTCTGTTGGTGAAGACCCAGTTCTTTCCGACGTTCACTTCATAGTCGTTCTCTCTGGTGATGAGACCGCCTATGGTCAGGTTTCCTGCGACACGGACTTTACAGTTCTTGCTGATGTTTCCGTTGACGTACAAGTCGCCATAGACTGTGATAGGCTGACCGTTGGGGCATTCTACGTTTCCGCCGATATAAATGTTGGTCGTATCAAGGCCTTCGGTACCGTAAATGGTTTCGCCTGCCTTGTTGATCATGTTACCGCCAAGGTAAAAGTCTCCGTAGTGGTGGACCGTACCGCCGTATTCGGCGTTTCCGGTCACGAGCATGTCGCCTTTGACGACAGGCGTGTTGCTGTAAGCCCAGTTTCCGTTGATGTTGCCGGAACCGATGGTGTCGTTACCCGTAATACCGTCACTTGCGCCATGGAAGGCCTTGTTGAAGGAAAAGTTTTCGCTGTTCTGGGGAACTTTGATGCGGTAAAGGCCGTCGACCTTGATGATGGCGGCTTCTGTGTGCGAAGTCCCGTTTCGAGCGGTTCCCTGGGAGAGCAATTTTAACTTATAGGTGTTCTTGGAGGCGTCTACGCCGGTCAGCCAAATCGTGTAATCTTGCCCGGCACGTCCCATGGGGGTCAAAACGGAGTTGAGGCGGATAGGCTTTTTTTGCCCTTCAAAGTATTGCTTGATGATGGCGCCGACTTCGTTTGCATGTGTGGACATCCATGCTCTGGCATTGTCTATGCCGGTCGTTGCACTTTGGTAAGCTTCCTGGCGCAACATTCTTGACGAACTGGAACGGTTCTCCGAAGTCAACCACTTAAAAGTGGCTGTAGCGGCAATGGTTGCGACAAGCATTAACAGAAGGACAGTTATTAAAGAAACACCTTTTTTAGAATAGAACATAACTCCTCCACTAATCCCTGATTCCATTGCTGGGAATAGGAATGTTCACTGAAAGAATGCTGCTTTCTCCACGGACGTTGATCGCCAGGTTTACGCGCATCGCTTTGACATTTTTCTTTTCGGGAATATCAATATCACCATCGTTGAAAACGTAGTTTGCCGTTTCCACTTTCTTCAAGGTGACGTTGCTAAGGGTTATTTTGCCGCTAGCCGCAGACGGCGAGTAAGTGGCGAACGTGAATGCGAGGCAAACATCCGGCACTGTATTCTTGACGCTGAATCTGAATTTGCGGGTGCCTTCGGAAGCGCCTGCCGATGCTGGCGGGTAAAACATAAAGTCGCTGATTTCGCTCGGGCGTGCCGCATCGTTGACATAGCGGAACCCGACGCCCATGTAATCGCGCCCCGGACAGAACAACCTGCTGTTGTCGCTGGAGTAACCCATAGAAAACGAGATTTCGTATTCGGTATTGGTGTTGAGCGTTATTTTTTTGCAGAGGGCCTTCCAGTTGCCGGAGTTTCCGTTGGACGGTGCAAGGAATACCTGGTTTGCGTTTCGACCGTCTAGAACAGGTTCTTGAGACTCGTAGTTGTAGTTCGTCGCAAATCCGCTCAGTTCCACGTTGGCTTCGCCTTCGTAAGGTTCGACGGTCGTGTACGATAGGTTGTCATCGCCATAGCGGGGCACGAGTCTGAACTTATGGATGCTCGTGTCGCTGGAGGGCAAAATATGGGACGTCAATTCGGTAGAACCGGGTTCGGCCGGTATGACGGTGAATTTCTGGACGCCTTCGGCAATCGTAATGACGTTCGCATGGGCCGTTGGGCATAAGGATCCGTCTTCTGTTCCCGAGAGGGTTTGGCAACCTCTTTTAAGTTCGTTGTCTTCGACATACCATGTGATTTCTTCAACGGCAACGTAATGGCCGTTCTGGTCGTAACGCATGCGGCGGAACGCGATGGAATCGAGGTCTGGGCCGCCTTGGTCCTTAGTGATGTTAAAAGAAGAGGAGTCTTTTTTGTCGTTGTCGGCGTCGTCCGGGTTCATGAATACGTCATGAATATGGTCCGTGCTGAAAACGTCCATGGAAGAGGCGTCACTTGCTTCTTGTGAACTCTTGGCGCCGATCTGAGCAAAGTCTTCTTTGATGAGAAAGCTAACATTCCCGGCGATTTGCGAGGCCTGCAACATACTCTGCGTACGGACGCGCATCTTGGTGCTGTCGCTGAAGGCCTGACCTGCGATGATGACGATAACCCCAAGTAGGGCTATGTATATCATCAGCTCCATGAGGGTAAAACCATTTTTCGACTTAAAATTCATTTCGATTCCTCATCACCACAACGTTTTTTACTATTAAAGATACGTTTTTTGGAAATGAAATGAAAAAAAATCTTTTCAGCGTGTTCTGTATTACGCTAATAAAAAAGGAACCCTTTCGGGTTCCCTTTTTAATTCGTTGCGAAAACGACTTACTTGATGATGAGCATCGAGTCGTCCCAGGCTTCGTGCTTTTCGAGGCCGAGGAGGTTTGCCGTTGTTGCAGCGATGTTGGAAAGACCCCAGTCGCCTTCCTTGAGGCCGAGCTTGCCGCCAGTAACGTTATCGTAGAGGATGCAAGGAACCTTGTTGAGGGTGTGGCTGGTCTTGGCCTTGAAGGAACCGTCCTTGTTGACCTTCGGCATGCCGGTCTTCTTGTCGATTTCGTACATTTCGTCGGCGTTACCGTGGTCAGCCGTGATGATAGCAACACCACCGAGGGCGTCGATCACCGGGAGCAAACGGGCAAGTCCGATGTCCACAGCT
>Ga0265298_10002944_pt1 | contig 23023 bp, 22 predicted proteins | sample AusTroGonzalo_MG_3_FD_193486 | JGI IMG/M metagenome (GOLD analysis project Ga0265298, IMG submission 193486) | Bovine rumen microbial communities from tropical cattle in Woodstock, Queensland, Australia - Gonzalo_01 | ecosystem: Host-associated > Mammals > Digestive system > Stomach > Rumen ...
GGCGCAAGAACGTGTTGGTAACCATCACTACTTTTTGTTGCGTGTGGCAGGTGGACAGCAAGCTGATAAACTGAAAAACCTGTTTGATAACAAGACGCTGTTTGGCGCGCAGATAGCTTACTACTATGACACCTTTTTTGGTCCTGTAGGGGCTACACTTGGCTATAGTAACCATACCAAGAAAACCTATTTCTTCTTGAATCTGGGATTTGAGTTCTGATATGGTATTATGAAAAACTGGTTTGATAGTATCAGAATCTATCATCTGTTGATTGACAGATTCAACGGAGGCTGGCAGGTACCCCCAAAGAGTGAGAATGTATTCTGTGGTGGAAACTTGAAGGGTGTTGTTGAGAAGCTGGACTATATCAAAGGTCTTGGTTTCAATGCTATAATGCTTTCACCCATCTTCAAGTCGCAAAACTATCATGGATATCATACCTTGAGTTTTGACGAGGTTGATCCACACTTCGGCACTTGGAAGGACTATCAGTTATTACTTGACCAGGCTCACGAAAAGGGACTGAAAATTATCTGTGACTTTGTGCCAAATCATTGTTGGTATCAGGCACCGATTTTTAAGGAGTCACTCCTGAAGTATGGTGGCAAGCATCGCGACTGGTTCTTCTTTCCTAAGGCTGACAGCGATGAATTTGTTTCGTTCTTAGGTTTTGGCGACATGCCCAAATTCAACTTGACTAACCCCGAGGTGGTGAGTTTCATGACTGAGAAAGCCGAACGACTTGTTCGTATGGGTGTGGATGCTTTCCGCATAGATCATGCTTTAGGACAGCCGCATTGCTTCCTGCGGAGTTTGCGACAAAGTCTGGAGGCCATTCGCAGTGATGTTGTTGTTTTTGGTGAGGTGTGGGGCTGCGGCATTAGTCCGCAGTTGACAGGACAGCTGTATTTTAAGACAAAAAACAGACTGAATGAGTTTTTGCAACAAGAAACCAAACCGTTTAGTCAGGACTCGCTTCAGGCTGATTATGTGGGTACGCTTGATGGAGTGTTTGATTTTGTTTATCGCGATATCATCTTGGAGGAAATACGTGCTGGAAGAGGTATAAAAGGGAACCAGACCTTACGTAGTAAAATTGCTGACCACTTTGCCAACTATCCTGCTGACTTCAAGCTGATTTTGTTCTTGGATAATCATGATACCGATAGGTTCCTGTTTGACTGCCACGATGATGTTAAGTTAATGCAGGAAGCTATCGACTTTACGATGGAGCTGCCAAAACCGTTCTCTTTCCTTTATGGAACCGAACAACAGATGAGCATCAAGTCAACCATTTTCAACGCTGAGCCCTATGCCGACCTTCGTGTACGCAACTGTATGGATTGGTCGAAATAATCTGAGTTCATAAAACTTCTGGTTTACATCTTGGTTTACATGAAGTCCTTAAAAACGCCAAAAATGGGAGTGTTTTTGAGATAGGTGAAAAAAGAAAGCCTTCAACATCTAACCAAGTAGAAGTCAAAGGCTTGTTCTTAGAGCGGAAGACGGGGCTCAAACCCGCGACCCTCAGCTTGGAAGGCTAATGCTCTATCAACTGAGCTACTTCCGCGTGGGCAAAGATGGATTCGAACCACCGAAGGCGTACGCCAGCAGATTTACAGTCTGCCCCATTTGGCCACTCTGGTATTTGCCCAAACCAATATGTGTAACTCCTGAAGGAGTTTTGCGATTGCAAAGTTACAACTATTTTTGTAAACTGCAAGCGAAATTAATCATTTTTATTGCAGTCTCCGCACATTCACTGCCTTTATTGCCCAGTTTGCCACCAGCTCTTTCCTCTGCCTGCTCCATGTTGTCGGTAGTCAGGACTCCGAAAATAACGGGTATATCACCCATGGCATTCAGTTGTGCAATGCCTTGTGTCACACCTTGACAAACATAATCGAAGTGGGGTGTTTCGCCTCGTACTACACTGCCCAACACAATCACTGCATCTACTTCTCCCTGGTTTATGAAGGCTGCTGCTCCAAAGGTTAGTTCAAAACTGCCTGGAACAAACTTAACTGTGATGTCTTCTTCATCAACGCCATGTTCTAGCAGGGTGGCAACAGCACCCTCGCAGAGTGAAGCAGTGATATTGCTGTTCCATTCAGACACTACGATAGCAAACTTCTTACCTTCAGCATCGAGATTAACCTCGAAACTGTCGTGCTGGATGTGATATGCGGTAGCCATGTTATTATTTGCTGTTCTTCATCAACTTAGCTGCCTCTAAGAAGCGGTCGATGTCCATTGACTGGTAAGAGTTGAAGTACTTGTCCTTGATGGTCTGGTATGCCTCAATGGCCTCGTCGTACTTGCCTTCCTTTATCAGCAACTCACCTGCCTGCTGCAAGAATACAGGACTCAATGTGTTGTTGTCGGCCTCCTTAGCAGCTGCCTGCAATAGTGAGATAGCCTTGCTGATGTTACCCAGCTCAACATATACATTACCCATAGCACCCTTGATGGCTGGGGCAATCATCTCGTCATTAGCGCTGAACTTATCCAAGTATTTCACAGCTTCTTCGTTCATGCCCAGGTGTGCGTAACTCAAACCAGCGTATGCGTTGGCCAGGTTAGCTGCCTTGGTGCCACTGAACTCGTCAGCTACCTTCAGAAAACCGTTATAGCCGATGCTATCACCATTGATAGCCAAGTCGAACTGCTCGTTCTCGAAATACTGCTCACCCTTGAACAGAGCTGCATAGGCCTTCTTCTCACGAGGAGCCTTATACAGGTGGTTGTAAGCAAAAATGCCTGCAATGATAACTACCAGTGCTACGATAACACCTACAATGGTCTTCTTGTTCTTTAAGATAAATGCCTCTGATGTTGAGAGGACTTCTTCTACATTTAAGGCTTCGTCCTTTTTCTTTTGATTTGCCATATCTATTGAAAGTTTTATATTTTTTCCGCTTTTATAGTTTTCGACCCGCAAAATTACAGCTTTTTGTACTATCTGCGAAATTTCAAGGCATCTTTTTTTGCATAACCCACACAAAACATCAAAATTTTGGCTACTTTTGCCTAGTAAAATGACATTGGTATGATATTAAACCGTATCTCCATACTGAATTACAAGAATATCGCGCAGACCGACCTGACGTTTTCTTCCAAGCTGAACTGTTTCTTCGGACAGAACGGCATGGGTAAGACTAACTTACTGGATGCCATCTACTATCTTTCGTTCTGTAAGAGTGCCGGCAACCCCATAGACTCTCAGAATATGATGCATACGGCTGAGTTCTTTATGATACATGGCGAGTATGCAACCGACGATGGTCGACCGGAGGAAATTTATTGCGGCATGAAGCGCAAGCAGAAGAAGCAGTTCAAGCGCAACAAGAAAGAATATCAACGATTGTCGGATCACATTGGCCTTATCCCTTTGGTGATGGTGTCACCTGATGATGCAACCCTGATAGCTGGAGGTAGCGAGGAACGACGTAGGTTTATGGATGTGGTGATTTCTCAATATGATAAAGAGTACTTAGAGTCACTGATACGCTATAACAAGGCATTGGCACAACGAAATACCCTCTTGAAGAAGGAAGAGACCGTGGATGATGAGATGCTGGCCATTTGGGAAGAGATGATGGCGCGGGAAGGGGAGGTGGTATTCCGTAAGCGTGAAGCTTTTATTCAGGAGTTTATTCCGATATTTCAGCAGTTTTATTCTTATATTTCCGAGGACAAAGAGCAGGTGGGACTTACGTATGAGAGTCATGCGAGAAATAATTCTTTGAAGGATGTGTTGAAGGCAAGCCGAGCAAAGGATCGCATCATGGGTTTCTCATTGCATGGTATTCATAAAGACGACTTGGAGATGCAGTTGGGTGGTTATCCGTTGAAACGCGAAGGGTCGCAAGGACAGAACAAAACCTATCTGATAGCCCTGAAGTTGGCACAGTTTGATTTCTTGAAACGTATTGGTACCGTGCCTTTACTGCTGCTGGACGACATCTTCGACAAGCTGGATGTGCACCGTGTGGAACAGATTGTCAAGTTGGTGGGCGGCGATCGCTTCGGACAGATATTTATTACCGACACTAACCGCGAGAACTTAGACAGGATATTGGAAAAGACACAGGTGGATTATAGCCTATTCAGTGTGACTAATGGGGTAGTGACACCTATAAATTGATGTGACTATGAGAAGGAATGATGCAGAATCTGTGGGAATGCTTATTCGCAAATTTCTTCGTCAGGAGGGTTTGGAGACGCCGCTGAACGAGAAGCGACTGATGGATGCCTGGGGCGAGGTGATGGGTCCTGCTATTGCTGCCCTCTCGAAGCCACAGTATATCAAAAATCAGACGCTATATGTGGAGGTTAATTCGGCACCTTTGCGCCAACAGCTGATGATGGGACGCCAGCAACTGGTAACCAAGATGAATCAGCACGTGGGTGCGCAGGTAATAACTAATATTGTCTTTAGGTAAACTTTAGTAAATAACAGTATCCATTTGGATATCAGTTTGTTCTACTGGTACAAAATCTACCACTTGATAAGGGAAACAGATGCCGGCTTTGTAGGCGTTGGTGAGATGGGGCAATAGGCGGTCGTAATAGCCTTTGCCCCTGCCTAAACGGTTGCCGTTTTTGTCGAATGCCATACCTGGTACGGCCACAAAATCAATCTTTTCATAGTCGGTGAACAAAGACCCGGTAGGTTCTGCAATGCCGAAGGCTCCCATCTTCAGTTCATGAGCACCCTGATAGCTCCTCAGCTCTAAATCATCGCCTACCACCACAGGCAAGAGTACTTGCTTTTGTGTGCACCACTCTTCGATAAAAGGGTGGGTGTTGACCTCATCACCCAACGAGTGATACAACAGGACGGTCTTGGCACGCAGGAAATGAGCATCATGCGCTATTAACTGCATAATCCGCTCGGAATCTGCATCTGATGTTGATTGGTGCAGCGCTTTTAGTTCCTTGATGTATTTCCTAAGTTCACTCTTGTTCATTTTTCTGTGGCGCTTTGGGGAATGCCTCGTCTTTCTCCAACACCTCGACAGCTTTCAGCACCGTTTTGTCGTCACGGTTCCAGTACTGGATATAGGGTTGCGTACCGAGTACATTGCTGATGATATTGGCACAGAGGTATTTCTCCAATAATTTGTGCGACTTGTTGATCAGCAGGTTGCGACGCTTCACTCCCTTGCTGTCGCAATAGCGGATAAACTGTCCGGTGATGTCCTGCTTCGACAGATAGCTGGCCAGCTTCTCTGGGTCGTTCATCTCGGCCAACTTCTCACGGTTCTTGTCGCTATAGGCAAAGCCAAAACGAGAAATCAGTCCTTTATTGCTCACCTCAATCAGATAAGACGTTACGCCAATGGTATCCTGTGGCACAAAGATATCGGGCATGATACCGCCACCAGCATATACCGGACGACCTAGGGTAGTGAAATACTCCTCATCGGTGTTCAGCTTGATGCTGTCTTCCGAGAAGAATTCACCATGTTCATAGCGGTTGATCCAGTCTGTGTCATACTCAGGATCCTTTCCATTCTCGTATGGGCGCTGGATGCAACGGCCTGAAGGGGTGTAATACCTAGCTACAGTGAGTCGGATGGATGAGCCATCGCTGAACTCTATGGGTTGCTGCACCAAGCCTTTGCCAAACGAACGGCGACCAATAATGATACCACGGTCGTTATCTTGGATGGCACCGGCAAAAATTTCACTGGCAGAAGCAGAACTCTCATTAATCAGTACCACTAACGGCATGCGCTGACAACTACCTGTACCAGTTGCATATTCCTCCATACGAGGATATTTGCGCCCTTGTGCGAAGAGCATCAAACGCCCCTCTGGCAGAAACTCGTTCACCATACGCAGAGCGGCATCCATATAACCACCAGTATTGTCGCGCAAGTCGATAATCAATCCCTTGCAATTCTGGTGACTTAGTTGGGCGATGGCATTCAGCAATTCCACATGGGTGGTGCGTGCGAACTTATCGATTTTTATATAGCCCAATTCATCAGTGATCATGTAAGCGGCATTGATGGAGTTCTGTGGAATGTCACCTCTCACCACGATGAAATCCAATAGGTCAGGCTCTCCAGAACGCAAAACCGATATCTTCACTTCCGAGCCTTTCGGTCCTTTTAGATGCTCTTTGGCAGTGCGTTCGTTCACCTCTTTTCCAACGAATAAACTGTCGTTCACCTTGATGATGCGGTCGCCTGCCAAGATACCCACTTTCTCTGAAGGTCCGCCTTCAATAACGCTATTGATATGAATCGTATCATCTTGAATTACAAATTGTATTCCGATTCCGCTAAAGCTTCCCTCTAACTCAGAATTCACTTCCTCAGCATCCTGTGCAGGGATATAAGTCGAGTGGGGATCGAGCTGAGCCAGGATTTGTGGCAAAGCACCTTCCACCACATCACCCATGTCGATGGTATCCACATACTGGTCTTCCACAATGCGCATTAATGCATTTATCTTGTTAGACGAACCGTTGATGATACCCAGTCGGTTTCCTCCATAGTGCTTGCTATAGAAAGTACCAATCAGAATGCCACCAATGATGCTGATGGCAATAATCAGCGGTATAAATCTTGTAGTCTTGTTGCTATTTGCCATATTCTCTCAAAATCTTCAATTCTCAATTTCCATAAACACTACCTCGATGCCAGCTTTTTTGAGCAATTGTATTCCGTCGTCCAGTCTGTACTGACGAGAATAGACCACCCTTTTAATGCCAGCCTGGATAATCAGTTTTGCACACTCGATGCAGGGGGAATCGGTAACATAGAGCGTAGCGCCCTCGCTGTTGTTATTGGAACGTGCGATCTTGGTAATAGCGTTTGCTTCGGCATGCAGCACGTAAGGATATGTCACATTGTTCTCATCCTCGCAAACGTTCTCAAACCCTGAAGGTGTGCCGTTATAGCCGTCGGAGATAATCATCTTGTCCTTCACTATCAGTGCTCCCACCTGACGGCGTTTGCAATAGGAATTTTCCGACCAGATTCTTGCCATGCGCAAGTATCTTTTATCCAGCGCGATTTTCTTTTCTATAGTATTCATTTTCTGTTCTTGGGTAATAAAGCCATTACATAAGTCACTTCACCATCTTTATAGTAGAGATACAAGGCGTTAGAATCACCACTGTATTTGAAGGTTGTATCCATACATTTCTGAAATTGCTTGGCCAACACGTCACTCTCATTGCCAGTCCATCTCATGTCGTAAGTGCTCATAACGCGTTTCTCAGCATCGGCTCTCCAAGTGCCGGTAAATGATGACTTTACTCCTTTGCCAGAGAATGCACCAGTGAAAGCGCCATCGATGTTAGCCCCCGTAAACTCCAACTCATAGTTGCCATCAAGCTTTTGTGTGGCAATACTCTCTGCTTCCGCTTCCCTGTCGTCACCCCAGAAATTAACATAAGCCTTGGGGTCTCCTTCACGGAAGATATAACTCATCTTCCAGGTCTTGCCGGTAAAGATAACTTTCAAATCGTCTCCCTTCTCGCACCCACATAATGAAGGTATTGTCAGCATGGCAAGCATGACCAAACTAATATAAATGAGGAATCTCTTCATTGCTTAATTCCGTTACGGGTTAATAATGCGTCGATGGTAGGTTCTTGTCCTCTAAAGCGTTTGTACAGCGTCATAGGATGCTCTGTGCCACCTTTTGACAAAATGTTTTCTCGGAATGAGGCAGCTGTAGCAGTGTCGAAGATACCATGCTCCTTGAACAGAGCGAAAGCATCGGCATCCAGCACTTCTGCCCATTTGTAGCTATAGTAGCCAGCTGCATATCCACCTGCAAAGATGTGCGAGAACTGAACGCTCATGCAGGTGCCATCCACCTGTGGTAATATTTGTGCCTGCTCCCAAGCCTTGCGTTCATAGGAAGCAACATCGCCGTCGAACGCCTCTTGACGGGTGTACCAGGCCATATCGAGCAGTCCGAAGCTCACTTGTCGCAGACAAGCATAGGCCACATTGAAGTTCTGTGCCTCGATAATGCTTTGCAGCAATTCGTCAGGCAATAACTCATCGGTCTTGTAATGACGTGCAAAGGTATGCAGGAAATCTTTCTCCACAGCATAGTTCTCCATGAATTGAGAAGGCAGTTCTACGAAATCCCAGAACACATTGGTGCCACTCAGACTCTCGTAGGTAGTATTGGCAAACATGCCGTGCAGACTGTGACCAAACTCATGAAGGAAGGTATTCACTTCGCCATGTGTTAGCAGGGCTGGCTTTTCCTTGGTGGGCTTGCTAAAGTTCATCACCAGGGAAATATGTGGGCGACTGTTCTCGCCAGTTTTACCGTCTATCCATTGGTCTTTGTACGAGGTCATCCACGCACCGCCTTGTTTCCCTTCTCTAGGGTGGAAGTCGGTGTAGAGTACCGCCAGATAGGTGCCGTCCTTGTCGTACACCTCGTAAGCATCTACATCGGGATGATATACAGGTATGTCTTTGTTCTTTTTAAAGGTAATGCCATACAGGCGAGTGGCCAAGCCAAATACCCCTTCCTTTACTCTGCTCAGTTCGAAGTAGGGGCGCAGTTTCTCACTGTCAAGGTTAAACTTGCGCTCCTTTAGCTTGTGCGCATAATATGCCAAATCCCACGGCATGAAAGCAAAATCATCGCCTTCCAATTCACGTGCCAGTGCCACCATCTCAGCTACTTCTTGGTGAGCAGTAGGGGAATAAGCTGTCAACAGGTCGTTCAATAACTGATACACATGTGCCTGGTCTTGTGCCATACGTCTTTCCAGCGCATAGTCGGCATAAGTCTTGTAGCCCAGCAGCTGTGCCACCTGCATACGCAGGTTCACCAACTGCTTCACTACCTCCATGTTGTTCTGTGCATTGTCGTGGGCACAACGGGTGTGGTAGGCCATATACAGCTGTTTGCGCAACTCCCTGTTATCTGCATACATCATGAAAGGTCCGAATGACGGACTGTGCAGGGTGAAAATCCATCCTTCCAATCCTTTTTCCTCCGCTGCCTCTTTAGCCGCTTCAACAGCACTGGCAGGCAATCCTTTCAGGTCGTTTTCATCCGTCAGATGCAACTTAAAATCGTTGGTTTCTTTCAGCAGATTGTTGCTGAACTGCAATGATAACAGACTTAACTGCTTGGTCAGTTCGCGAAATGTTGCCTTCTGCTCATCGTTCAGGTTGGCGCCGTTTCGAGTAAAGCCAATGTAGATATCTTCCAGTAGCTTCTGTTGTTCTGGGTTCAGTGCCTCTTTGTCCCTGTTGTCATATACTTGCTTGATACGGGCAAACAACAGTTCATTTAGACAAATATCATTCTCATGCTCGCTCAGCATCGGCATCAGCTTGTTGGCTAACTCCTGCAACGCATCACAGGTGTTGGCACTTAGCTGGTTGGAGAAAACGGTAGTCGTACGTTGCAGCATCTTGCCCGACAGTTCGTAGGGCTCAATGGTATTGGCAAAGGTAGGTGCCTCGGGATTATTCACAATAGCATCTATCTCAGCCTTTTGCTGTGCCATACCCTCCACGATGGCTGGTTCGTAGTGTTCCAGCTTTATTTGGTCAAAAGGCACAGTACCACGAGGCGTGTTATATGGGCTAAAAAAAGGATTCATCTTTTCATTTGCTTATTTAGCCGACAAAGATAGTGTATTTTTAGCTAACTCGCGTTATGTGAAGTCGTAAATAATATTAATGAAACAAAACAAATGGCATGGTAAACTCACTTCTTTCATACAGCCTAAATTGCCTGTTTACCATTTTGAGGTAAATAGGGTAGGCGATATGACAAGCGAGAACCATCCCCAGTGGGCATGTTTTCCGGCATTTTCCTTTTTAAGAATAGCCATTGTATCCGTACCTTTCATGTAAGTATAGCTCGCCGTGAGACTGATGTCTTTCGTAAACTGATAACTTGCCTCCAGTTCGATGCTGTGCCCTAATGTACGGTCAAAATCCTGGAGTTTAGTAGCTGTGGCCAGATAATGATAGGTAGCTTTGCAATTCAGGTTCTTGATGGGATTGCCGAATACGCTAACATACGCGTTTTGCAAGCCAGGTGTGAATCCATGGACGTATGCACTCTCATAGAAATAGTCCAAGATGCCATAGAACTCGGTTCGAGAGCCATAAATAGGACTGAAACCTTTATCTACATCGTGATGAACTAATCCCCATCCATCGTAGGTTACTGGTACATAGTCGTCTCCGCTTAGAAAATCGTAACCCAGTATGAAACCGTATTTGTCAGTAGGTTGGATGGTGGCCTTTCCGCTTGCCATCCAAGCCCTTATCGGTCCGTGTTGCTTGTACATATCCACCTGTTGGCCCGTCTGTCGGTAATAGGCACCTTCCAATGTCAGGTACTTTGGACTATATTTGAAGTAACCACCCCACATCTGCTGGTATTGAACAGAGGGTGGATTGTAATTATCATCCTCTTTGCCTGCCTGTATGCCCATATTCATGAAAAGCAGTGAAACGCCCAGTGGAAACGTAGGCACATCGTAGTGATACCATACGGTCTGCATGGTCTTATAATACTGTGCCCCGTCAACATAGTAGGTATTGGCATACACTCTCTCTGCATTCTGGTTGTAGCCCAGTATGGCGTGCACCTTATGGCCATGCCCCTCGTAACCTGCTCGCAAAACGTCGTGCGACAGAGCAGCAGTTGCAAAGTCGTTGGTGCCAATAATGCGCTCATCGTCATACGACAAAGCTATACGTCCTACCTGAGCAAAGAGACCATTACGGGCCGACATCTTTACCCATCCTTCGTATAGATTAAGTGCCTGATTGCCTTTCGAGCCCCAAACAGTTTTGTTTTGAATCACTGCATGAGCTTGCAAACCACTCCGCTGATAGTCCATAATGATGCGGGTACGTCCTAAAATAAAACTGGAATTGTTTCCAATAGGAGTACTTTTCTCAGCGGGTCTGGGTAGTCCTCCTGCACAGATTTCTCCATGAGCCAAGAAGTTCAAGCTGAGGCCAAAATTGTTTAGTTTTACTGTCTCGGTCTGTGCCCAACCACTTGTTGATGCCAACAACGATAGCAATAATATAGAAAACTTTCTCATAAGCAAAGCTGTTTATCATATTATTTATGATTACAAAGATACATCTATTTCTGAAATAACCAATCCTTGATGAGAAAATATTAATAAATAGGTGGGCGCATTCTTCAAGTTATTCATAAAAAATGGCGGCTATATCTGTCACAGACACCAGCCGCCAAATCACACATGAGTTGTACAATGGTAGAAAAGAAAAAATTAATTACAATTCATATTACAATAGCCTAATTACAATATTCCATTACTTCCTAATACTATCAGCATCAAGTAGCCCAGTACCAAACCGATGATGCCCATGATTGCACCAGCCTTCATCATGTCCTTCTGACTGATAAAGCCGGTAGAGTGCGCCATCGCGTTAGGAGGCGTACTGATAGGCAGCAGCATCGCCATCGACGAGCTGAGAGCGATACCAATCAGCAGGGTAGAAACACCACCCAGATGATCCAGTTGGTCACCCATGCTGGTACCCACAATCGCCAATATCGGAACCAACAACGTAGCCGTAGCCGTATTGCTGATGAAGTTGGACAAGATGTAGCACAGCAAGCCAGAGCCAATGATGATAGCCAATGCAGGCCAGGTGTCGAATGGGATAGCATTAATCAGGTGCATCGCCAAGCCCGACTCTTCAAGAGCTACACCCAAGGCAAAACCACCAGCTACCATCCACAGCACGCTCCAGTTCAACTCTTCCAAATCGCGCTTGCCAATGATGCCGGTAAGGGCAAACACACCCACAGGTATCATTGCCACCGCATTGGCATTCACGCCTGTATATTTATCGAGCACCCACATGCTTACCGTCACACAGAAGGTGATATACACCACCCAGTCGCGCCAGCTCTGCTTGTGCTCATGCTGAATGTTCAACACAATCTTCTTTTGCTTGAAGGGGAATATATTGAGCAGCAATACCCATGCAATAAGCAAAATCACGATAACGAATGGGAACATCACCATCATCCATTCACCGAAACCGATGTTCAGGTTCAATCCATCAGGGTTGTTCAGGTAACGCAGGGCGATAGCGTTAGGAGGCGTACCGATAGGGGTACCGATACCACCCAGGTTGGCAGCTATAGGGATAGACATTGCCAAGGCAATCTTTCCTTTGCCATCGGCAGGTAATGACTTCATCACAGGAGTCAGGAAGGTAAGCATCATGGCGGCAGTGGCGGTGTTGCTAATGAACATCGAGAACCAAGCCGTAAGTAGGATGAAGCCCAGCAGCACAAAACGACTCTGTGTGCCGAAAGGCTTGAGCATCACCTTTGCCAAGGTAGCATCCAACCCGCTCTTCGAAGTAGCGATGGCCATGATGAAACCACCGATGAACAACATGATGATGGGGTCGGAGAAACTGTTGAGGATTGACTTGTAATGGATGAAATCACCCAAAGGCTGGTTAGGCAGGTCGTTACGCATGAACCATAGCGAACTGTCGCTGCATGTAAGCAATAACAACACTACAACACCCATCGAGGTGGTCCATGCCGGCACAGGCTCCAAGAGCCACATAAGGGTGGCAAATACAAAGATGGCAATCACTCGTTGCTCTACCAGTGTAAGATCAGGTATGCCGAAAGTGCTGACTGGTAAAAACAACATTAAAAACGTACAACTGATAATGATAATCAGTTTGATAGCAGTTACAGAAAGGCGATACTTAAAGCTCTTACGCTCTCTGCGCTCTCGCTTCCATGCTTGATATTGTTCAAACATGCCGAAGCCATGAAAGTTTTTAAACATAAAAACAGTACATGTAAAAGAAAAACATTCTTTTCGTACTACGCGCCTAACCCACGAGGCGGATAGCCTTTAATGAATGGCAGGTCTTCTGACTGACTCGCTCTCTGACGCCTTCCCAACTTTTCATGGTTAGATTTGTTAGTGGCAATTAGCATGTGCCAGAGAGCATTAACGAGCTTCACAGCAGCGGGACTGTCCAGGACTTACACCTGATTCCCTTTTAATCCGAAGCAGCGATACGCCCCATCGGAACCAATTCTGGGTGCAAAATTATATCATTCCTAAATGATATCAAAATAGTTTTTTATTTATTTCTAAAAAAATGCCTATCTTTGTCACCCGAAATTTAAAAAATATATATATGAAAATAAGGTATATCATACTCGTTTTGCTGTATGTATGTACAACATTGTCAGCACAAAACAACACAAAGATACACGAACAGCCCGAAGACTCTACCGATGTGTTCTACCGTCATTTACAACTCAACGAACTGACGGTAACAGGTGTGGCTGGTGATACGAAACTCAAGCACTCCACCGCCCCCATAAGCATTGTCTCCCCACAGGAATTACGCTCAACAGCATCTTCCAATATCATCGATGCCATTGCCCACCAACCAGGAGTCAGTCAGCTCACCACAGGTAGCGGCATTTCCAAGCCCATCATCCGCGGATTGGGTTATAACCGTGTGGTGGTGATAAGCGAGGGTGTCCGACAGGAAGGTCAGCAGTGGGGTGACGAACACGGAGTAGAGGTAGATGGCAGTAGTGTTAACTCAGTCGAGATACTGAAAGGTCCTGCCTCACTGATGTATGGCTCTGATGCGATGGCAGGTGTGGTCATCCTGCATGCCCAACCCACTCCTGCAGAAGGCGAGATACACGCCAATGTCAGTACGGAGTACCAGACCAACAACGGACTTTTTGCCTATAACCTCTCGTTGTCTGGCAACAAAAAAGGCTTCGTTTGGGATGCCCGTTTTAGCGACAAGATGGCTCATGCCTATAAGAACAAGTACGATGGCTATGTGCCCGGCTCTCAGTTCCGTGAACGTGCAGGACGCTTGATGTTAGGCATCAACAAGGCTTGGGGACACTCACACCTTTTATGGACCTCCTATCACCTGACCCCCAGCATCGTGGAGGGTGAGCGCGATAAGCAGACAGGCGAGTTGGAACATGCCGATGGCTGGACGGGGCACCAATATGCCAAGTCGCTTCCTTTCCAGCAAGTGAAGCACTACAAGGCTGTGTGGGACAACTCCCTCAATCTCCCTTTTGGCAACCTCAAGGCCATCATTGGCTATCAGCAAAACCGTCGCCAGGAGTTTGAGGAGAGTGCAGATGAATATGAGATGTTTTTCAAGTTGCATACGCTGACCTACGACCTGCGTTTGTTGACTAACGAGTGGAGTGGGTGGCGCATATCTACCGGAATAGGCGGTATGTATCAGAACTCAAGTAATTTAGGCGAGGAATATCTGATACCTGATTATCGCCTGTTTGATGTGGGTGTCTATGCAACGGCAACTAAAACATTGGGCGACCGTTGGACACTGAATGGAGGTGTCCGTTATGATCATCGGCGCCTGCACGGTGATGCTTTGGAAGAAGACGAAGAAATGCGCTTTACCGACTTCATCCGTCATTATAACGGACTGACAGGCAGTATAGGGGCCATTTTCAATGTCAACGATCATTTCAACCTACGCCTGAATGTGGCTCGAGGATTCCGTTCTCCCAACATGAGCGAACTGGCTTCGAATGGTGTGCATGAAGGTTCCCTGCGCTATGAGATAGGCTCTCAGCAACTGAAGGCCGAATACAGTTGGCAGGCCGATTTGGGACTTGATTTCACCTCTCGCTATGTGTCGGCACAGTTGGCCCTCTTTGCCAACCGCATCAACAACTATATCTTTACCCATAGGATAGAGGAAGTTATCGAACCAGGTTACCTTACTTATATTTACACGCAAGGTGATGCCCGTTTGTTGGGCTTTGAGGCAAGTGTCGATTTTCATCCCATCCATTCCATCCACTTCGCCAATACCTTCTCGTATGTTGATGCCCAGTTGTTGCATGCAACCCCAGATACTAAGTACCTGCCCTTTACCCCAGCGCCACGTTGGTCGTCCGAACTGAAGTGGGAGCTTTTCCACCATACGCACAGTACGGTCAGCACGCATGCCCTCCACGAATACCGTCATACCCATCCCAAACAAGGACTGACGCTGAACAACACCTACATTGCTGCTGGTGTCGATTATTACCTGCCTCAGAATCATATTTACAGGGCTGATGACACCGAGACGGAAACGCCTGGTTATGCCTTGCTCAGTCTGTCAGCTGGTACCGATATCCAAGTGAAAGGGAAAAAAGTGGCAGAGGTATATATCACAGCCTACAACCTGTTGAACACCGCCTACCAGCACCACTTAAGTCGTCTGAAATATACCGATGTCAATGTAGTGACTGGTCGTCGTGGCGTCTATAATATGGGACGCAACGTCACATTTAAAATAGTCTTCCCATTTGTTTTTTAGCTAACCACCTCGACGTAGAAGCTAAACGGACGGAACCCGTCGTTGCAGCTAATCATGGCACTCATGGGGTTCTGCATCCATCCGTCGTAGAAATTGCCCTCACCACGTGCCAGCGACTCCACAAACTCTTTCATGGAGTACCAAGCTGCAGGACACATCCCCTCTGGGCATTGTCCGTCGATGGATATCCATTGCTGTCCCTCCTTCACATCACAAGTGTGCTCGATGGGATTCTCATATTTCGCCATCAGGTCGGGATAGACCGTTTGGCGTAAGGCAGTGATTCTAACTTTATTCATCTTTGTTATTTTTAGCAAATATACTACATATTATATTAATTACAATCATTAGACTAAGATAACGCTGTGTTTTTATAAAAAAATATTGAGTTTATTTTGTTCTATACACAACTTGCACTATCTTTGTTCCGCTAAAGTTATACATTTTAAATTAACGAAGTTATGAAGAAAATTCTTTTTTTGGCATTTGCTGCTATGATGGCAGTAGGTGCAAGTGCTCAGGAGTTGGCTAATTTCAGCCGTGGAGCACAGCAAATCGTATCACCTGAGATTAAGGGTGATTCAGTTACCTTCCGTCTGAGTGCCAACTATGCTACCGTAGTCAACCTCTATGGCAACTGGATGGCAAATTACACTGATGTAGTGCCTTTGAAGAAAGGCAATGACGGCGTTTGGGAAGTAACCATCGCTGCTCCGGAACCAGAAATTTATACCTACAACTTCATCGTTGACGGTGTAAGTGTGAACGACCCACGCAACTATATGGTACAGCGTGACGGTACCCGTTATCTGAACATGCTGTTAGTGCCAGGCGAGCGTTCAGCTAACTATAACGAGACATTGGCACATCGTGGCACTGTAAGCTACCGTTGGTACGATAGCAATATCCTCGGCATCAACCGCCGCGTTACTGTTTACACCCCTTACGGCTACGAGAACAGCAAGCAGAAGTACCCAGTGCTCTATCTGTTGCATGGTGCAGGTGGCGACGAGGAAGCATGGTCAAGCATGGGCCGCACCGCTCAGATTCTTGACAACCTCATCGAGCAGGGCAAGGCTGTTCCAATGATTGTGGTAATGCCTAATGGTAATCCTGGTCAGCAGGCAGCAAACACTATGGGCTTGCCAGTGAAGAACCTTGACCTTCGTGCTCCTGAGAACGCTAATATCTATGTAAGAAGCTTGGTAGAAGAGCTTGTCCCATTCATCGAGAAAGAATACCGTGCCATTCCTAAGAAAGCATCACGTGCCATCGCAGGTTTGTCAATGGGTGGTGGTCACACCTTCGCTGCCAGCACACTGTATCCTGACAAGTTCGACTATATCTGCCCAATGAGTGCAGGTGCACGTGAGAGCGACACACTGGATCAGCAGCTGCAAGGCATCAAGAAGGCAGGCTACAAGCTCTACTGGATTGGCTGCGGTACTGCAGACTTCGCATATCCTAACAACCAGGTGCTCGACAAGGCCCTGACCCGCAACGGCATGGCTCATACATTCTTTGAGAGCACAGGCGGTCACGAGTGGAAGAACTGGCGCCTGTACCTGAACACCTTTGCACCATTGTTGTTCAAATAAGAGATAACTTAAACTCTATTATGTCAAAAGCTCCTTCTCATCAGAGGGAGCTTTTGATTATTATTTGATATAATAATTCAATCAGTTTTTCATTCAATAAACAACATTGGCAGGCTTCTGCACTTTCGTCCAATCTATATCTTCCAGATATTGACCATAGCCAAGGATATACAGAGGCACGTATTTTATCATCATGTTAGCATCGGCCATGTTTGCAGGTTCCTTGTCGGCTACGATAGTGTTGACGCTGCCTTGTAGGCCCCCCACCACAAAGTCGTTCAAGAAACGGTATTGTTCTTCCTGATATCTGGTCAGTGCCAGCATTGCTATCACATGGTCGGCTCCCTCGCTAATGAAACGCCAGTAGGGTACATCCATCTCTTTCAGTTGACGTGCTATGTATTCGGTGCCATGATAATTGCAAGGCTCACCCACATCTAAGACCACAATCTTCTCTTTCTCCAATGGTACCATTGTGTCGTTACTGCCATGCATCAGCATTATTGGGCAAGGCTTTGATTTCCAAACCAATTCTTCTTGTTCCTGTGGCGTGGCGATAGTACCCGATTGTGAGAGTACGCCTGCATATTTGAAACCCTGTGGTAAAGCTTTTGTGTAAGGCTCACCATTGCACCAGTCGTATTCCAATTGCAGCGAGGTAGCAGCCCCCGCACTGCCTCCAGCCAGAACAATCTGCTGGGGGTTAATCTTCCACTTGGTCTGCTTTAGCAGGTAGTTCGTTGCGTCAATGGCATCTGCACAGGCCATGCGGATAGCTTCCAGATTACCCTTCACACCATAAGGATTATTTACCTTTCCTTCTGCATCGGCTTGAAGTCCTGCAAGTCGGTAGTTGATGGCAGCCACCAGCCAGCCCTGATTGGCCATGTAGTGGAAATACACCTGCTGGGCAGCATTTATGCGACTGCCCACTGTAAAGCCACCTCCATGTATATAAATCATCACAGGACGACCTTCAGCTTTCACCTCCGTTTGAGGGTTTACATACACATCTACTTTCAGCGTATCCTTTCCCTTGATAGAATACACTTCTGTTTCTCTTTGAATGGCATTCTGGGCCATCAATATTGATACACCAGCCATCAGCATTAAGGCAAATGAAAAGATTCTTTTTTGCATATTATCTCGTTTTATCATTTATTCAGTTGCAAAATTAGTGCTTTCGTTTGGATGATTTTTAAACTAATCAGCCTGTAAGCTGTACTTTTTCTGAACAAATGGAGGATTTGTTGATTATTTACCCTATTTTTGTGAAGTAAAAGTGCAAAGTCATGAAAGAAATATACCAGCAAACGACTCTCTCATCGATACCTGACTTACCAGCAACGGCAGTTTTGGAGAATGCATTATACCTGATGGACAACTTGGACAAGGCTGTATCGATTGATGAAGAAAAGAGGCACACTTACATGAACAATCCTATACAATATGTATCCACCATGTCACTCATGGTGTGCATTCATGGCACCATTGACCTGAATATAGGTTTACAGGCGTGTACGATGCAAGACAACGATGTGCTTTTCCTGAAGAGTGGTGTCATCTGTGAAGTAACGAATATGGATTTGGATACCATATTTTTTACCCTTACTTTAGATGAAGCTTTTTATTATCCCATTTTCAGTGAAATGGATATGTCAATCTTGCAGAGAGCCTTGATAAGCCAGCCCATCTGCCACATGGACCACAGGCGTATGGAAGAGTGCAAAGCTATTTATAAACTGATGAAGGAGAGGTTGCTGGAAGGTGCTAATGGGCAGCTTCACACTGACATACTGAAAGGTTATCTGCAAGCCTTGCTGTTCAACGTATATGAGGTATATCTGCAACAAGACCAGCAGATAATGTATAAGGGCAAGCCATCTCGACAACAGGAACTATTTAATCGCTTTATGGAGCTGCTGCAAAAAGACTATCGCAAAGAACGTAACATCAGCCATTATGCCAATGAGCTGTGTGTTACTCCTGTTTATCTCTCTCGTGTGGTGAGGGCACAGAGTGGTCATACCGCCAGTGAGCATATAGATAACTTTATCATTACAGAAGCCAAACAACTGATTCGCAGTAAGCAATACACCATACTGCAAATTAGTGAGATGCTTAACTTTACCTGCCAATCTTTCTTTGGCCGTTATTTCAAAAAGCATACAGGCTTTTCACCTACAGCTTATCAACAACTCTCCCTTTTCTAATAACTGATAAACCATGAACATTATTTTCGAAAAAGCCACTAAGGCAGACATAGACGAACTGATACGTTTGCGTTTGGAGTTCATTGCCGACGATCATGGACCTATAGCGCCCCAAGACAAAGCCAGTATAGAACAGCAGTTGCGTTCCTTCTTTGACAGGAAGCTTGGCACCGAACTGGTGGCATTGGTGGCAAGAGACGCAGGCAGCATTGTATCTGTAGCCTATCTCAGCATTTTGGAGATGCCCGCCAACTGTCGTTTGCTAAACGGCCTCTACGGCGAGGTGTTCAGTGTCTATACCCTTCCGTCCTATCGAGGCAGAGGCATCTGCACCACCTTGATGCGGCAATTGGTGGCAGAAGCCAAATCCAGAGGCTTAAGCTGCATCGACCTCCGTGCCACCAAAGACGGCTATCCCATCTACAAGAAACTTGGCTTTGTGGAGAAAGAGCAGCACTATACCGATATGCGGCTGGAGCTGTAATGAAATCTTTGATTGGCAACGGACAGGAAGATAACAGAAGAATCATTCGTTTCTTAAAGCAGATAAAGCGTAAATTGGTACAACTTTTATCAGATGGTTGTTATGTATATAGGAAGAGATGTTCTCAAGCGAGGTGCGGATGCCATATGCAGATCCATGTTTCTCCATAAAGAAATGGAGACTCTGCATCTTCCCCTGGGTGTTGGCTTTAACCTCGATGGGAATAATCTTTCCACCAATGACTGTAAGATAGTCTATCTCACTTTGCGTTCCTTTATCCGTATTCTGCCAATAGAACATTTCGGCCTTGACAAAGCTGTCGTGATCCTTGAGAAGTTCCAGTCCAGCAAACATCTCAGATGCAGCTCCCTTGTTGACAAAATCCACTTCGGATGCCAGCAGGATATCTTCAGCCGGCAACCCAAGAAGAGTTTGCATCAGTCCTAGGTCCAGAAAGAGATATTTGTTATATTTCTCGTTTTCTTCTGCACCCAATGGGACGCCATTGGCAGCAGTATGTTTGACAGGTTTGATGAGGCCTGCCAGCGTCAACAGTCTGAGGCAGTTCTTGACAGATGCGGCAGGGACTTCGCGACTGGCTTGTGCAAAGACAAACTTAGTGCCAGCCTGAAGAGCCACAGAACGCAGTACCTGTCGGAGCAGATCAGGCGAGACGCGTTTCTTGTACTTGGAGAAATCTTGCTGGTAGGTATCAAGGATATCGCTATGTACATGCTTGCAATCCAGAAAACTCTGCGAGGAAATCCATGTGCTGACGGCCTCTGGCATACCACCCACAATATAGAAAGTACGCAACTGCTCCACGAGTTGCTTGTGAATAGGTCCTGGCAGAGGGGTGCCGTTAATGACGGAATTCTTCTTGAACTGTATGAGTGCATCCAGTCCCTGAGCAGAGAGGAAATCGTCGAAAGAGAACGGATACAGATAGAAAGAGCGGATGCGCCCAACAGCAAACGAGGGGAGATCTTCGAGTGCGAACTCAAGCAGCGAACCAGCCGCTATAACATGCAGTTCAGGAAAGTCTTCTCGAAAATAGCGAAGCGCACGAATGGCATTCTGACACGATTGTATCTCATCGATGAAGAGCAGCGTCTCGCCTGGAACAACAGGAATGCCAGTACTAACGCTCAGCAGTTGGCATGTACGCTTCACGTCGATATTGTCAGGAAAGAACTGATGCAGGTCGGACTGTTTCTCAAGATTAATTTCCAGATAGTACTTGAACGCTCTGCCCAACTGACGGACAGCCGTCGATTTGCCAACTTGGCGTGCGCCTCGGATGAGCAGCGGCTTGTGGTTGGAACTGCGATGCCACTCCTCCAGATATTCGTCTATATTTCTCTTGTAATATGCCATTATTACGTTACTAATTTCTCGGCAAAGATACTAAAAATTATAAAAGAAAGACCAAAAAAGAATGGTATTTTAACAAAAGAAAGACCAAAAATTATCTATTTTTTGATAAAATACAGAGCTAAAAGATATAAAACAGTATAAAGGATAGAACAAAATGGACAAACAACAGCCATACCTTGTAAATAATAATCGAATAGTATTTAGTAAATTGCCAGTTATTTTGAGTTTTAGCGACTTGGGAATATGGCACTCGCGAGTACCAAATCTTACCTGGACGCATTTCCGGATGATACTAGACTCTGGTGGCTGCTTATGAGGGCGTAGGCAAAAACGGCTATCCCATTTACACCTTTGTGAATGTAAATAATAATTGAAGAGTGTGCCTCGGTAATAATTAGTGGTGTACTATTCGTAGTGCCGAAAAAAGACGAGCAAACATTGGGTAGTTGGAAATAAAGCACTATCTTTGCGTCCGATATTCTAATTGTATAACCTTTTAATTCATTCATAACAGATGAACGACTTAGAAATAATCCAGAATAAAATTTATGAGATTCGAGGTCAGCGAGTGATGCTGGACTTCGATTTGGCTGAAGCTTATGGTGTAGAAACCGCACAACTCAAAAGGCAAGTGCGTCGCAACATGGAGCGCTTTGAAGGTGATGATTTTATGTTTGAATTAACCCACGACGAACTTTCAAGATGCCAAATTGGCACCTTGAACAAGAAGAGAGGCCAAAACATAAAGTATCTTCCTTTCGCTTTTACAGAACTTGGAGTAGCGATGTTGAGTAGTGTGTTAAAATCATCATCAGCAATAAGAGTTAATCGTGGTATTATGCGGGCTTTCGTGTCTCTTCGTCATTTGACGAATATGCCTAATACGAATGACAGAATTATCAAAATTGAGCATGAGCTTGAGTTGATAAAAGAAAATATGAACACTTCACTTGCTGACCAGAATGATATCAACGAAGATACTCGTGCTCAACTGGATGCCATCAGTACGGCATTGGCAGAGCTGCAAGCCAAAGAGCCTGTAAAGAAAGAACGAAAGCCCATAGGATTTATTCAGCCAAAGAATGACTAAAAAGCAAAGCCCCCGCTTGATAGCGAGGGCGTTTGTCTTACATAAAGATAGGACCATGTCCCATGCACGAAGTAGTGCTCATGGCAGTCAATGCTGCGGTCATTATTGAGATGGCGAACTGTATCACCGTCTTCCAAAAGTTCTTGTTTTTCATAATACTTTAGTTTAGGTCTAGGAAAATTACTTTGCTTTTTACCCCTCAAGCTGCTCCCCTTGATTTAGGGGAGCTGTCCGAAGGACTGAGGGGTTCATTATGCATTATCCATTATGCATTCTCCATTCTTTAGATCTGCATGTCGTCGCCACCATCGCCACCGTCACCGCCGTTGCCTCCGGTGTTACCGCCAGTGTTGCCACCAGTATTACCACCAGTATTGGTGCCAGAGCCTGAGTTAGAGCCACCACTTTCACCACCAGCGCGAGTGATAGCCACTGCGGTAGAGATAGGAGTGAGGGTTTGCATCTTCTTCAGCTTGCCGTTCACGCTTACCTCCTGAGTATCCACAATGTTGCGCAGTTCCAGAGAGCATGACTCCTTGAATGCCTTGCCGCTGATGTTGTCCAGCTTCGAGGTGTCAGGCAGGAATCGAATGTGGATGGCCTCCACGATGTTGTTAGGGTTCAGGCCGTCCATTGCCGCGATGCTGCTTACGCCTGCATCTTTCTTCACCTGGGCGGTAGGGTAGAAAGTACCCAGTCCGTCGAGCTGCACAGGCACGCCCTGTGAAACCAGTTCAGGAAGACATTCGGTAATCTTGATCAACACAGCCTCCAATACATCACGTCCGAACATGCTGCCATGATCCGTCATGTGTTTCGCGAAGCCTCGCAATGAGAGGGTTTTCTGTACATCTACCTCAGGGTAGTACTTGCCGTAGCCGGCGTTTCCAGT
>Ga0265298_10002946_pt1 | contig 23014 bp, 17 predicted proteins | sample AusTroGonzalo_MG_3_FD_193486 | JGI IMG/M metagenome (GOLD analysis project Ga0265298, IMG submission 193486) | Bovine rumen microbial communities from tropical cattle in Woodstock, Queensland, Australia - Gonzalo_01 | ecosystem: Host-associated > Mammals > Digestive system > Stomach > Rumen ...
GTTTTAAAGAATTGAAAAGATCCAACGTAAAAATCCTACCTTATGATTATTTTGATATAAAATGAGGTCTCAGTAGATAATGAGAAAGACTGCCCATGTAATTGTATAACTTTAGGCCGACTGTTTGAGGCGGTCCCTTTTATATTACTATTCAAACCTTCATTTGGTTATTGTGCCGAAAATATGTTCGCACTATTTGTGCGTTGTGACGATTTTATAGAAAATGCCTTCAGTTCATTGACAGAACGGATGTTCTGTGGTGGAATAATTGTTACAAACAGATGAGTGATGAGGCGTATGTATAGGACAAGTGTATATGTGTATTGACCTCAATAATGCCGAAAAAATAGTAATGCCGAAAAAATTCTAAAATCCTCGATTATTCATTTAAATTCTCTATAAAAATTCAGCATTATTTGTTATACTTAACAGACTAAGTATAACAAGGAGGCATATATATGCTGAAAATCGTAGATGCAGTTGATGGTGTTTTCGAGCAGCTGAAAGAACACGGATTAGCTGAATATACTCTTCAACAGAATATGTGGAGTGTGTATCGTGCAATAATCAAGTACCACTTTGCCAACGGAACCGATGAGTATTCGTCGCAACTTGTTACGAAGCTATGTGAGATACAACGTAAGCGGTACGAAAATGGAGAGATCAGCCGCAAGTTTTATCGTTCATTTGTCACAGCGGAATTTCGCATCCGTACTTATGTAGAGTTTGGAAAAGTGGACTTTTCTATTGTAAAGGATTTCCGTCGCTTTAAGCCTTCCGAGACTTATATGGAGTTATCAGAAACAATTTTGAACAGCAACGGCCTGACAGAAAGTATGCGAGTAAGGCTGTCCCATACTGTCAGAAAGTTTTTCTGTTTTTGTGAAGAAAAAGGGCGTCCTATCGAGCAGGTCACTGATAAAGTTTTTCTTGATTTTGTTTCAGAAGCCGCGAAATCCACTCCCGGAAATATGACCATTGTAATGCGTGCACTTAAAATCATTGCTGATTATATTAGGAGAAATGGTATCGCTGATTTACAATTAAATCTCAGCCTTTTCCGACCTCAAACGGCTTCGAGACAGATGATCTCCGGCTATTCTCAGGAAGAGATATCTAAAATTCTATCTGTAATAAATGAGGAAACCTCAAGAACTCCCAAAAGAGACCGCGCAATGATCCTCTTATCATTCAACGCCGGATTTAGGGGCGTTGATGTCAGAGCCGTACTGCTTTCGGATATGAACTGGAAAACAGGTGAGATAAGGATAGTTCAGCATAAAACAGGAGAGCCTTTATCAGCCTCCTTGAACGGCGTGACATTAAACGCTATTGCCGATTATATTCTGAATGAACGTCCGAAAAGCAAGTATCAGAATATTTTTCTGAAATACGGACCTCCGTTTTCGCCGTTAAAAACAACCGCCCCCTTAGATTATGCGATAGATAAATATTGCAGGCTTTCCGGAGTTTCCAAAAAGAAGAACAGGGCTTTTCATGGTTTGCGCCGCGGTTATGCCATTGAACTTGCCGAAGCCGAAGTATCGCTGACGACTATTTCTCAAATGCTCGGTCATCGTGACTTTTCGTCTGATAAGGCATATCTGACCTTCAACAGAACGCAGACAAGTCTATGTGCTCTGGATTTCTCCGATGTACCTATATCAAACGGATTCTACGCAGGTATATTTTCATCTACGCCTTCCGAGAACTTGAAGGGCGGTGATACGGAGTGAACTTCAAATCCGAAATGATGTCGCACTACAACGATATGCTTGATCTTAAAGAATCGTTGGGATTCAGCAGGCAAACTTACAGCGCACATATCGTTCAATTTATTGAATATTGTTCTGAAAATTATCTCGATGCCGATACGATAACGAAGGAAATGGTTGACAGCTGGCTTGCCGCCCACAATTTTAAGGCAGAAAACACCCGCAGGCTTGCCGTGATAAATATCCGACATTTTACCAAATATCTTCGTGTGATAGGCAAGGACGCTTTTATTCCGAACAGTGATTACAATGTTAAAACCAAGCGTTTTGTGCCATATATATTTTCCGACGAACAGCTTAAGCGACTTTTTGATTCGATAGACAACGTAAGCCCCGACTCCGAAACTCATGCTGAAATGATACTCCCTGTTATTCTACGACTGGAACTTTGCTGCGGTATGCGTCCCAATGAACCGCTTGCTCTCAAAATCGAAGACGTTGATCTGAAAAGCGGCGATATATTTATCAGAAAGTCCAAACGAGGAAAAGATCGCCATATCATTATTTCGGAAGATATGAGACATCTTTGTGAAATATATGACGCAGCTGCCGGAGAGCGTGATTATTTCTTTCCTTTTTGGGCTGGCAAGCAAATACCTACAACATGGGTACGATATCAATTCAGCAAAGCATGGATAAGAAGCAATCCGGATTCTGCAAGTAAAATCATTCCCAGACCTTATGATCTTCGGCATAATTTTGCAACAAGAACGCTCATGCGGTGGATCGACGAAAAACACGATGTAATGACGCTGATGCCTTTTTTGAGTGAGTATATGGGACACGTCAGCCTTTCGGAAACATTATATTATGTACATCTGCTTCCCGAACGATTAAAAAAGTCTCCGAATATTGACTGGGACATGATGAAAGATATTTATCCTCATCAGGAAGAGGAGGGCTGACAGCATGAAGATCAGAGACCCTCGTCTGTACGAAAAAATCAAAAGCTTTCTTTCTGACCATATGCTGAAACTCCGAAAGAAAAGTATAAATACAGTAGATTCTTACAAATATACCATAAATTTGTTCCTTGAATTTATCGGTGAGAAATACGGGAAATGCCTTGCTGATATTGAACTGAACGATTTTGAGCAGAGCAATATTATGGCATTTACCGAATGGCTCACGGAAAAGCGCGAAAACAAAGTATCGACCGTAAATCTGCGTCTTACTCACATGAGAAATTTCTGCCGTTATCTTTTACAAGACGATCCGCAGCGCATTGCACAGCTCTCCGCGATACAGGATATTGCAAAACAGAAAGATCCGGACGGGAATAAGCTCATCTATCTCTCAGTAGAGGAAACAAAGCTGGTTCTGTCGCAGCCGGATATTCATGATCTGCATGGTATCCGCGACAGATTTTTTATGTATCTGATGTATGACAGCGGCTGCCGTGTTCAGGAAATGCTTGATCTGAAAACAGATTCCTTTGAGATAGGAAAAACCGGCGCAATGCTTCATGTGATCGGAAAAGGCAATAAATACCGTGTTGTACCTGTTTCTGACGAACTGATACCGATGTACACCGAATATTGTCAAAAGTATCATGGTTCAAACATTGATACCGATCTGCTGTTTTACACTAAGCGAAAAGGATTGTACTCAAAAATGTCATCTGATAATGTGAGGACATTTGTTGAACAATACGGCGCGGAAGCAAGGAAAAAACTGCCGTCTATCCCTCGCATAAAACCGCATCTTTTCAGGCACACCCGGGCTATGCATCTGTATATGGCGGGAATGCCGCTGGAACTTATTTCACAGTGGCTCGGACACTCTCAGATGGAAACGACCCTGATATATGCAAGCGCTACCGCCGAAATGAAGCGCAAAGAGGTTGAGAAGATCTACAAGAAAGAAAACTCTGTATTCAAAGAAGACGAGAAATTCAAGTATGAAAATGATGACGAGGTCATCAAGCGGCTGTATGGATTGATGTAGTTCAAGAAAAAAGTAATGCCGAATTGTTTTGCGAGGAGCTATATGAAATATGTGGATTTGAGATATTTTTCGGCATTACTATTTTTTCGGCATTATTGAGGTAATGACGAATTCGTCATTATCTCAAAAGCTTTTACGCTTCAGTCGAATGTGTCGCCAGAGGCTATCAAGGCACTTATGGCTGATCTTAAGAAGGTCTATACCGCTGCTACAGAGGAAGCTGCTCTGGACTCTCTTGACGAATTTGCCGCTGTCTGGGACGGCAAATATCCCAAGATCTCAAAGTCATGGTACGAAAACCGGCCTAATCTCAGCACATATTTCAAGTTCCCGCAGGAGCTTCGGAAGCTGATTTATACGACCAATACCATTGAAGGCTTTAACCGTCAGCTCAAGAAAGTTACCAAAGCGAAATCCGTATTTCCGACTGATGACAGCCTTTTCAAGATACTGTATCTGGCTATGAAGGACATCACGAAAAAGTGGACGGGGCGTCGTCAGGACTGGAGCAGTATATACGCTCAGCTTGTGATCTATTACGGAGACAGGATACCTGAATAATACTTTTATCTTGACAATCAAATAATCATGTGCTAATATGCAGATAAGACCGACTGCTTTCACAATCGGTCTCATCATATACTCTTATATTACACTATTTGCCGTTTACACATAATTTGGGATTGACTCGGTAATGCTTTTCGCTGAGAGGTATATTTTTGCAATCATTGACAATAAATGCCATTTCAAGAGCATTGAACTGCCAGTTCAGCTGGCGGCAATGCTTTGCAACATCCCGTGAGTTTAGATACTTATAATTTTCCATATCAGTCTTCCTTCTGTTCATTAACGACATTATCCCGAAGGAGCGGCTTTGTTTATTATCTGTTTGCTTGAAATGTTCATATTTAAGGAGTAAAATGAAAGTATAGCATATATCTGTGTATTCTGATTGACTGTTTCTTACTTATGTGCTATAATGCAGAGTAGTACAGGCTATATTGGGGAGGTGTGCTGAGAATTTATGAAGCATGAGAAGCTGAGAGAATTTCTGAAACCGGATGCGATGAAGCGATTATGCCGGGACTATGTGCTCGAACATAAAAATCCGACATTTCTTTCATGGGATGAAGTGATTGAAAACGGAAAAGAATGGGATGATGATATCGACTATGATTATAACGGATACAGGATATGTGATGTATCCGGCGAAAAAGAAATTCCGTTTACCGGATTGCTGTATGAACTGTTTCCAGACGGAAGCCTTTTGTGGTATAATAACTATGAAGACGGATTCGGAGCAGGACCTAATGTTGCTTTCTTTCCTTCGGGAGAACTGAGAGAGTATGCATGTTATGAATGGTACGAAACAGGTCAGATCAAGAGATATACTATCATTCAAAAGAATGCCGGAGTCTGGGAATCATATGAATGGTATGAAAGCGGAATGATAAAAAAGTATACATGCTACGATAATCGCAGTTTCCCCATTAAGCACATCGAGTATGATGAGGAAGGAAACATCACGAAGGAAATCACAGGGTAATTCACTATGCATTGGAGGTGGTTTGAGATGTTTATAAAACCACAACATGAGAATCCAAAACCGAAACAAAAACCAGAAAAACAGTTAGATCCGACTCTGTTATCCCGTGACTATTTGCTTGAAAATGGCAAAATGACTATACTCCCCGTAGATTATGTAATTGAGCACGGCAAGAATTTTGATGATGAAGATATCAATCGGGATAATATATGGGGAGATTATAAATGCTATCCTGACGGGAGGCATTTCAGTGGATTATTATATGAATTATATATCAATGATACTCTTGCATATTATTCATTTCATGAAAACGGCATAGAAAACGGAATAACAATATGCTTTTATCCTTCAGGAGAAATCAAGAGTTATCGTGTCTATAATAAAGGAAGACCGGTAAGGGAATCATATGAATGGTATGAAACCGGAGAGATTAAAGTTTATAATTGCTGCTATAGACGCGGTTACTGTATGAAGTGCACTGAATAAGATCGGGCAGGAAACATCACAAAGTGTATCGACCGAACAAAAAAAGCTTCAGCTCAATTATACATGGGAGAATGATCGTGAAAATGCTCGATATAGATTTTGTGCCGGGGAATTGTTGTATAAAGGCTTTGTATAAATAATAATTGTTCCCCGAAAACTATGTAGGATTGTGGAATAATGTTCAGCGCAATATTGGGCGTTAGAAGGAGACGTAGTTTCCCCTTGTTCCGGATTACTGGGAGCCTGGTGAATGCACAAATTTAACAAGCTCTGCAGCGATATTTTCAATCGCTTGTCTGCGGAGATAGATTCGAGACGTAAGCAGTATGAATACTATCGGGATAAGCTGTTGCACATTGACGAAATATTAAGAAAAATCAAGAAAACACATGGATAAACAATTCATGAGGAGAGCGGTTTAATAATTCAAATCTGATCTACGAGGGAGAAACTGACGGCGAGCATAAGATTATTTTTGAGTGGAATCCATGATGCTGGGAGAATTATTATGAAAAAAACAACACTATTATTACTCGCTTTATCAGCTATTGTCTCATTATATAGCTGCGGAAATAATAAAGCAGCTACTTCTACCGAATATAAAAAGCCATCCGTAACTGAAGAGGTCGGCGCAGAGCCTACAACTGCTGAGGCAGAGACGACCACTTCCGCACCCAAAGACTATGTTCACGTCGAGGACGGATACTTCAACCTGATTGAAGAATACCCAGAGATCAAGTTGAAAGAACAGATAGGCGGTACTTGCTGGGTTTTCTCGGCGGCAAACTGTATGGAAACAGCTTATGCTGTGAAGAATAGCTCATACATCACCATAGATCCGATGGAACTGCTTGACCGAATTTATATTAACGAGAAAAAAGAAGGATTTTTCCTTAACGAAGGTGAAGCTGCCAGAGATATAGGTGGCTGGCAGTGGATGGTGACGGAGACTCTGTCTAATGGATTTGGTGACCTTACTTTAGACAGCAGCGTAATACTTGATAAAGACGACCGAGAAGCTATAAAGGAAAATCTGCATACACGCGGATCTGTATCCATAGGAGTAAATGATACTAACGATAAATATCATGGCTTCCACGGTAATTATTTTACACTCAATTACTCAGATAAAAATTTCGACCATGCTATTACTATCGTTGGATACGACGACCATTTTCCCAAGGAATACTTCAATATCCCTGCCGCTTCGGATGGTGCGTGGATAACCTATAACAGCCAGTGTAAATCGAGATATGAGTATCTCTCCTATTGCGCTCCGATCGATTATGCAATAGCCCATTCGCTCACTGATGAGTATTCAGAGGTAATTGGCTATGACGCAGGAAATGAGGATGACAGGTTTATCAAAACAGGTGATTCCACCAAAGTTGCAAACGTATTCCACAAGGCTGGAAAGCTTACGGCAGTTGGTACATACAATGACTTTGACGAACAGGATATAAAGATAGAAGTTTATGACAGCAGCTTCACGAACCTTATGTATTCTCAGGATGCAGTCCTTGATTATCACGGATATCATACCATAAAGCTTGATACGCCTGTTGATGTTACCGACTGCGCCGTTGCGATAACATATTCAAAGGGAGCTCCCGTCGAGGGGGAGACCATTGAAACCTTTATGGGCAGCTACGAGACGTCAATAGAAAAAGGTCAGTCATTCGTGCTTGTTGACGGCAAGTGGAAGGATATGGCTGATAGTGATATAAAAACTGTACTTGAAACTGATATAGGTCAGCCGCTTCAACTAAGCGAGAACGGTGAATTGAAGAATTACTTGACCGACAGTGAAATAGAGGCTATGTCCAATACGGATTTTGAGCCGGGAAATTGCTGCATAAAGGCTCTGTATCAATAACCATGTATATTTAGATTATGGAAAAAACTGCAAAAAATAGAGCATATTTTCATCTTCCGGGACTGTTTGAATTCTATGACCTGTATAGTGTATTTCTGCCGCTGTACCGTGAGCACCGGGAATATTTCTACGACTGGTGCGAAATCGCATCTGTCTATGGTGCTCCTGCTGACTGTATCTGGGGCGGGGGACGAGTTGGTTTTGGCGAATGTAAAGCTGAAGATGTACTCGCGCTTATGAATGAATACGGTATTTCTTCAAGGCTCACTTTCAGCAATTCGCTTTTAAAACCTGAACACCTCACCGACAAAAAATGCAACGCCCTGTGTGAGTTTTTCGCCGGAAGCAAAGGTGTACAGAATGGCGTGGTAATACACTCGGATCTTCTGCTTGAGCACATAAAGAATAATTATCCCAGCCTTTATTTTGTTTCCTCGACTACAAAGGTCCAGACTGATTTTGATCAGTTTTTAAAGGAAACAGACCGGAGCGATTTTAAATATGTTATCCCTGATTTCAGGCTGAATAAGCTATACGATAAACTTTATAAACTCTCACAGGACCAGAAAGATAAAGTTGAATTTCTGTGCAATGAATGCTGCTCATTTTACTGTAAAGAAAGAAAAGCTTGCTATGAAAATGTAAGCCGGAAAAACCTCGGAGAAGACTGTCCCGAGCATATCTGTACTGCACCTGATGCAGGGGACGGATACCGCTTTTCAAAGGCAATGAAAAATCCGGGATTTATCAGTATAGATGACATTATCAACACCTATCTGCCCTTCGGCTTTTCTAATTTCAAAATAGAAGGCAGAGGACTTGGAAGTGCGGTCAATCTCGAATTTATGCTTTATTATCTCACAAAGCCGGAATATCAACTTAATGTCCGTGAAGAGGTTTATCTTGACAGTATGCTGGATCTTTTCTAAGCTCCTTAAATCTTCGAAATGTCAACATATTTATCTTTCTGAATGTGATTACATAAGCTGTTGATTATGTAGATTTAACATTAACACTACCGTTTTTAGGGCAATAAAGAACACCTATGATCTAATAGAGTTTACTGAAATGGACAGCATCCTCAATTTTACGAAGAAGATGATCCTGCAGTACAAAACTGTCAATGCAGAAAAACTCCATTTTATCTCGTTCGACTTTGTTTTCTCTCAGCTCCCTTACTTTATATTTACCACAAAAACGAGAAAAAGTCCAGTTTTCACTGGACCTTTTTCGACATTCTGGCAGCTCTCAAGAGGGAGCTGCCTTTTTGTGTATTAGCCGGAAAGCTGTATTACTCGGGGAGCTTAGGAATGAGATTAAGTTTGAATCTCTGTATCGCAAGGGCATCCTTGTTGGTAACACCGTCGTTATTTCCGCTGACGTCGGCGTTCTTTGCGCCCTGTGCTGTGAGCTTGTACTTATCCGGGTTAGTAATGGACTGCATTATGATAACAGCATCAGCCAGATTTACTGAACTGTCGCAGTTGGCATCGCCGTAATTTATGGTATCTGCTTTCTGTATCTTGGATTTAACTGAACCGCTGAGATTTACAGTATCAGCGTTAACATCCGTTTTTACCGTGAAGGTCTTGGTACCGCTGAGTTCGTTCCTTGATAGAACATATCCGCCGCCGTAGTATATGGTATCACCGAAAAACAGCACCTCAGATTCATCGTTTGAGAACGCGGTGATAACGCCGTAGGCGATATGTTTGCCGTTATCCTTCAGTTCGTAGATAGGTATATCGTTCGGAGAGCTCAGAGAATAAACAGATTGTGTTTTTTCCATGATTCCCTTTATGAATGCTGACATCTCATTGAAATCCTTGTACGCTGAAAAGTATTCAAGTGTCCAGCTGCCTTTGGTGTGGTCACTGTGTGAACCATTTTCGTTTATGGGAGCGCAAAGATCATAGGCTTTGCACTGGTCTCCCTTTGCCGGATAAGCTGGTGACCTCTGGCAGTCATAGCAGTTAGAAAAGGCGTAATTCTTTTTGCCCTTTGCATCCGGGACTTCATCGCTGCCGTAATGTGCTTCATCTCCGACAACTCTGTAATACACTGTATAATCGCCTATCTCAGCAGCGGTAGGGACTTTTTCGCTCCATGTGCCGTTTTCTCCCAGCTTATACAGTAGCTTTCCTCCGGACACCGAGCCGGCATTTATAAGCTCCTGAGGAGAGCCGGTATACACCAGTTCCTTTCCTATGGGAGATATAAGATCAGGTATTTTTTTAGCTGTCGTGGTAGTCGTTGTAGTAGTTGTAACAGGTTTTGTAGTTGTTGTAGTAGTTGTAACAGGTTTTGTAGTTGTTGTAGTAGTTGTAACAGGCTTGGTAGTAGTGGTAGTAGTCGTAACAGGCTTGGTAGTAGTGGTAGTAGTTGTAACAGGCTTGGTAGTAGTGGTAGTAGTCGTAACAGGCTTGGTAGTAGTGGTAGTAGTTGTAACAGGCTTGGTGGTCGTGGTAGTAGTTGTAACGGGCTTAGTAGTAGTGGTAGTAGTTGTTACAGGCTTAGTGGTCGTGGTTGTTGTCGTTGTAGGTTTAGCAGTTGTTGTGGTGGTAGTCGTTGTAGTCGTTGTCGTTTTGTGAGGAACTGTTGTTGTAGTGTAGACATCAGGCTTCGGATCTTCGGTCAGCTGCTTGATAGTAATGTCAAAGTATCCGTCGTAGGATGAATGGGGAATGGCTTCGCCGTAGGGGGTGGGAGTGTTGTATGGAATTACAGAGACCGTGCATGAATACTCAGTATTACCAAGCTTGAAGATGTGCTCTCCGTCAGCGCTGAATACTGCTGAGCCCTTGGAGTTGGATATTTTCATATCGTAGTATCTGAACGGATCAATATACAGGTTCAGTCCTGATATAGTGGGACATTTTGTAAACGGTATCTGTTCGAGATATGTTTCAGGAGCGGATTCTTCATAGGAGATGAAATCAATATAGTCTTTTGCTCCGTTTGAGTCCCTCTCGCACATTTCAATGTGGAGCGCCCCCTTTGTTTCATCATGGAGGAATACGTATGAGAAGCCGTCGCAGAACATTTTGGGATCGCTGACGATCTCTACGTCATTATGTTCATCGGAATGATATGCCCGGTAGTCGTATACGTAAGTATCCTGTATCTTATCGTAACGACCGTTGGCATCGCCCTCGCACTGCATAAATACAGTCGTAGTATTATCGACGATATAGTAGCCCGTATTGTCATCAGAGTGCCGTATTCTTACTGCGTTTGCAACGTGTCCCGGCAGCCATATACAAAGCAGGTCGCGGTCTTTTGTGGAGATCTCATCACCGATGCTTACACGGCTGAGCATATCAAACTCATATGCCATACCGCCGCATACAGCTGAATGGAAACCAATGGCGGCGGTGGGAGAATTCATAAGTCCCGCGAGCCTTTTGCTCTTTGCTGGGTCTTCGTTATAGGTGTACAGCACTGAATATCTTGTATTCGTGCGGATGAAGTTTGTTATCTTTTCCATTTTCTGGAGGTTGTTGAGCGTTGGATCATCAAAGCCGTACTTCTTTACGACCTCTTTTGCATACATTTGTCCAACGACATACTCGTACTGTGACTGTCCGAGAGCATCGAGGAATTCAAGTCTGCCGTTCAGATTAGGATTTTTCTTATACTCACTTTCTGCGAGCATATAGCAGTCGAGATATTCAGGGATAGCCTGAAATTTATATCCTTCGATACTTACGAGCTCGCGGAATTTGTCAATGTCGTTCGATGTGGAGTAATAAGCCTTGTCCAAAGGATCATATACGCAGACCTCGCTGAGTCTCTGAGAATATCCGAACGAATAGCGATCGACCCTTTCAAGATTTGTGAAGTCGACATAGAGCGTATCAAGTGAAGTGAGATAGAAATCGTGGAATGAATTTGTATTTATCTCCTTGATAGAATGCGGGAGCTTGACAGTTGTAAGCTTGGTTTTCGCATTTTCATCGTTCACTGTGACAGGCGCTGTGTCAGCACCTAAAGCTGTAACAGTGTAGCTGCCGAGCTTTTCCGGTATTTCAAGAACAGTGTGGTTAACAGTAGTGAGATGATCATTGTTATCGGATGCTGATCTTATAGTACACTCGCCCTTTCGCGGAAGATCCGGGATATATTGGAATGTGAAGTCACCGACCTTCGCTTCGAGTAATTTTGTTTCAGCAGTACCGCCGTGAGCCGTAATATCAGGAACGAGCTGAACGAGCATTACAGCTGAAAGGCATAATGAGACAATGCTTTTTGCTATTTTCATATTTCCACCTTCAATTTGCTTTGTATTTTGTGCAATAGCCACCTTTTATTGTTATTGCATATAATATTATACTATTTTTACATTTAATGTCAAGATGATATTTGTCGTTATCTCAAAGAGCAGCATACGCTGCAAAGTGGCGTCGGAGCGACGATATGCTTTTTTTTGTAAGAAAAATAGTGCTAAATATTAAGGCTGAAATAATCTGAAAATATTCATAGAAAATTTACACTTGAATGAGTCCGTAAATTGCGGCGATCATTGAAAAGAATTGGAATATATGGTAAAATTAGTCTATGAGGTGCTCTGTCCGGAGCACTAAAGCAAAAAGGAGTGGGAAGAATGAAAAAACTCATAAAAAAAGCAGCAGCAGTTATTCTTTCAGCAGTGATGATAACTCTGCTTTGCGCCGTACCTCCGGAGAGAGCTCCGAAGCTGGTCAGCCAGATAAGCATTGCGATGCAGAACACAATCCTTACGGCTGATGCAGCGGACTCAGGCATTTCCCTCAGTTATTGGGTAGCCGATAATACAACGGGTGATAAGGGAACGCGCCTATACAAAGGAACACAGTCGTATTTTTGTTACAGGTTATATGATAAGGCTACCGGTAAAGATATAACAAGCGGCTATGATTTCAGCATTACTATAAATATCACTTCGCCGTCGGGAATTCAGAAGGCGACAGCCACGTATGATACTTCGCATTCTTATTCCTCGAATGACATACAGTATACAGCCTATAAGCTGTATGTCCCGTTTACTGCTGACGAGCTCGGCAAATGGAACGCTTCTATTACCATGTCAGGCGGACTTACACTCAATACCACGTATGATTTCAACGTATCTGTGCCGCATGTAAACCTTCGCGCATGGGTATCTGACACCGAATGGGGCGAGCTTGCAGGCAATGACCGACTTGTGGGTGAAAGGTTCTATCTCTGCTGTGAGATAACCGACCTGAATACTGGCAAGCAGTTGGACAGCCGTGTTTCAGGTTATTCTGTCACCTTAACGATATACAAGCCGGACGGTACAGTTCAGCATACAATTACCAGAGATGAGACCAGCAATCTGCGGACTCATGACTGGATAAGCACAGTGTGCAAAGATGCTGGAAAATGGCAGGGAAAAGTCACGATAACAGGTGATTTTGAGGTGGAATGCGAGGTCAGCTGGATCGTAAACGATCCCAATGCCCCGGAGGTAACTGTGACTGATGACGACGTTACTCTTGACTTCAAATGGGGCACTGACAATTGGTCTTTCAGCAATACCGATGATTATTTCCCCAACGGTTATTTCGTTGACGACGAAATGATAGACAAGCTTGCAGACGAATTCAAATTCACAAATATTGAGCGTGAAATAATGAAAATCAAGGGCAAGAGTGAATTCAGCACAAAATGGGGAGGCTCATGTTTCGGACTATCTCTCTCTGAGATACTTTCCAAGCAGGGAGACATCGACCTTTCCAAATATGGCGGAAATAGCACGGTAAACGCCAATACCAACAGCAACGAGATGCTTTCCCTGATCAATTTCATGCAGCTTCTTCAGAACATACCAAGGTACAGTCAGATCTCACGTCTCAACTCCATGGAGAAAATACCTGAAACAGTTTCTCAGGAAAAGATAATCAAAACTGCGGTAAGCTCCCTCCAGAATGACGGTAAACTGCTTATGCTGAGCTACGGTATCGCTGACAAGAATGCTTCAACCGGTAAAACTACCTTTGGTTACCATGCCGTGATAGCTTACGGCGTTCAGGGAGCTAAATATCATTCCAATGTGACAGGGAAGGACTACGACCGCCGCCTGCTCATTGCCGATCCTAACCGCCTTGGCAATAATAAGCTGACCGATGATACTTGTCTGTATTACAGCTCCAAGGATTACAGCTGGATAATACCTTATCAGAATTATAACTATAAAGATGCAAACTCAGTTGCACATACGAGCATTTGTTACTGGAATGCTGCTGATAAGCTGAATGTCAATAACGGATGTGTGCGGAACGTCATACGTTTCGTTTCCAAGAAAGTCATAGATGATCTTACAGTTGACGTGCCCAATACTCAGTATCTTCCCGGAGTAAACGTTATCAGCGACGGCACCCAGGAGCCCGAGATCAATAAAGTCAAAGGCACCGGAAATGATAATTACGACAAGATCGGCGGAGGCAAAAATGTTGAGCCTTACAGCATCAATTCAGCCGGCACCGATAAGACCTGCGACTGGTTATGGAGATTTACAAATCCTACCGCAGAGCATTATATAAAATACGCTGCTCCTTACAATTACAGCTTCGTTATGGACTATCAGCATTTCGCATATATCGCTGACATAGAAAACGGTACATATACTCAGTTCTATCCCGAGGGACGAGTTGATCTTCAGGGAAAGAACATGAACTATAAGGTGTCTATCGTATCAGATGACAGCGTATGCGTCACAGACTGGTATACCGTTCAGGTAGAGGGCACTGGCGCAAGCAATATAGTTTACAGCGCTGCCGATAAAAATGTCTACCTTCTTAAAGCTGACAATATGAAGAACGTAAAGGTAACTGCCTATAACGACGACGCCCGCACTGAGGTAACCTTCTCCACTGACAGTGACCGCGTTCAGATCGAAGAAGTCGACCAGAAAACTATCCGCATAAAGATCGATACCGACGGCGATGACATATTCGATAAGGTCATTGCTACAAGCGGAAAGCAGACTCCCGTCACTACCGGCACTACAACGGCTGTCACAACTACAACAGCCAAGACTACGACTCCGGCTGTGACGACTACTACCACTAAGACTACTGCTCCTGCTTCAACTACTTCCTCGACCGTTACTACTGCTCCTCCCAGCAGCCTTACAGAAGCTGAAAAGAATATGCTCGGCGTATGGAAGATGTACAAATTCAGCGCAGGAGAAAAGACCTACGATAAAAGCACTATTGAGTACTCCGGAGCTTATGAGCACCTTGTTCTCAGGAGCGACGGCTCGGCAACGTTTGAAATTGAAACAGGCGGTGATACCAATACATATCAATATAAATGGAAGCTCTCCGACGGCAATGTAGTGCTCTATTCCGATGAAAGCACCGATACAGCGATTCTTACAAAGGATGATTCCGGACTTGTATACATAAAAGGTGAATACACAAATTATTTCGAAAAGGACGTGAATGATCTTATCGGAGACCTCGACAAGGACGGCAAGCCTATCGCCACCGACGCGGCTCTGCTTCTCAAACTATATGCTGACCTTTCTTCCGGTGAAAGAAATGCTACGGCAGAGGAGCTCTATATCTGCGATGTCAACCGCAACGGAAAAATCGAAGCCGGTGACGCTTCTACCATACTTAAATACTACGCAGAGGCTTCCGGAGGTTACGACAAGACCATTGATGTATACCTGAAAGAAGTTCTGAATATAGCGATATAACAGATATGCCGCTCCTGAGGGAGCGGCATTGCTTATTATTTTTCAGCTTGAAAAGTATAATGGAAATATAGAATACCTTAGAGGTTGGGAATATCGGAGTGAATTTGCTGTATAATATGTTTGCAACGAAGTATGGAGGCTTTTATTATTTGGTAATAAAAAGTTTAAAATTGATTTTGTGTACAATATTGCCATTATCACATTTATGTGTTATAATATACATGTATAAAGAAATGCTATAACATATTGGCATAAATGCACAAATTATACGTTTTGTTTAATGCATCAAAAGGGGAATTGACATGAAGTTTTTAATTGATTATATGGAAGCTTATCAATTGAGTATTATGTTCACTTTAATATGCATATGCGGTATGCTTGCTATTTTTATTATGATAACAAAATCGCTAAGGACGTTACGTAAATATATTTTGCTCGCATTGGAACTTTCGGCTATGTTTCTGCTTCTGTTTGACCGAAAGGCGTATCGTTTCCGCGGAGATACCAGTAATTTAGGCTTCTGGATGGTCAGGTTAAGCAATTTTATGGTATTTGCATTGACTCTTGTTATAATCTTTCTTTTCACTATATATCTTGCGGACCTTCTGGTTCATGACTGCGATTTTGAAAAAACGCCGCTGCGGTTAAAGCTCGCATTCATCATGTGCGGACTGGCACTGACGATACTCATAATATCTCAATTTACAGGCTTTTATTACACCTTTGATGAAATGAACCGTTATGAGCGCTCAGATGGATTTATGATATGCTATCTGTTTCCTTTGATGATACTGATTCTTGATATGTCGGTAATTATCGAAAACATGAAGCGCTTTGATAAGATCATACGTACATCATTGCTGTTGTTTACGATCGTACCGCTGATGGCTTCAATTGTACAGCTCTTTACATATGGAATATCTCTGACGAATATTACCATAGTGGGACTCGTTGTGCTCCTCTATATCTTTTCACTGCTCGATACGAACAGAATTATTGAACGCGCCAATAAGCATGAACTGGAACTGGTCCATCAGGAGCAGAAGGATATGCATATGCTGTTTGAACAGACGGCAACTGCTCTTGCAAATGCTATCGATGCGAAGGATAAGTACACTCACGGTCACTCGCGTCGAGTTGCAAAGTATTCGGTAAAGATCGCTAGAAGTGCAGGTATGAAGGAAAAGGAGTGCGAGGAGTTATACTTTGCAGCATTGCTGCATGATGTGGGAAAAATAGGCATAAAGGATAGTATCATCAACAAGGAAGGCAAGCTTACTGATGAAGAATACGGCGCAATAAAGACACATCCTGTGATTGGAATGCAGATACTTTCAAGTATCAGCAAATCGCCTTATCTGAGCATAGGTGCCCACTATCACCATGAGCGATATGACGGACACGGCTATCCGGCTGGATTAAAAGGAGAGGATATTCCTGATATTGCACGTATCATAGCGGTCGCTGACGCTTATGACGCTATGACTTCAAAAAGAAGTTACCGTGATCCGATCCCTCAGCAGATTGTCCGTGAGGAATTTGTAAAAGGCTTGGGAACACAGTTTGATCCTAATTACGGAAGAATAATGCTTCATCTTATCGATCTTGATTCTGAGTATTTGATGAAAGAGAGCGAGGACGCTTCTGAAGGCGAGGCTATCGGAACACTTCTGTGCGGTCCCTACCGCACTACTCGCTCAGACGGTATATTTCTTAACAATGGCATAGTTCATATCCACTTTACCTGTCAAATGACAGATGAACGCAGCAATGAAAACATCCCGAGCTTTGTGCTGTTTGATTCGCTTGACGGAAGAATGCATGACAATGAACGCAAGCGCAGAGACCTGTTATACTATGAATACGCTACTATACACTCTGATGGTACTGTTGAACAGGCAGGAGTTAGGAATATTATTACAAAGACTAACGAGACCGCAGGTGCAGCGGCAGAGAGAAAGACATTGCTCCGCGGAGAATCAGTTGACTTTGATATAGAAGCAATGCGTTTTAAGGATCATGCTCTGATCAGAATATCAAACCGTTTCCGTTTCCATGAGATAATAATAGCTCTGCCTGACAGTACAAGATTCTGCTATATATGCCTTACAGGCAAAGATTGTATTATCACTGATGTTGAAGTGGCAAAGACAGGAGAAACTATCGGTAACGGATATATTCCTCGTATAGCAGAGGAGATATCATACATTGACGTGCCTCAGGGAGATATTCCTAATGTACAGGTAGACGGCTGGCGCTCAGAATCATCAGAAGGTATCGAGATCACTGATGGAATGAGGATTTCTTTCCATTCTATGAGCCTGCCGACAGCAAGACTGGTATGGCACTGTCCCTTTGCGGTGATCTATACATCGTCAGACGGACAGGTTGGCGGAAATAATTATCGAGAGCTTACAGTAATTCGTCTTGACGGTGAAGGCTGGGAGGAAGATGATCACGCTGAAAACTATGTTTTGGTCAATAAGCTTGACAGTTTCACCAACTGGAATGACTTCAAAGAGCAAAACAAAGCAGGTCAGGACTGCGAACTGCTGTTCCGCGTAAAGAATGGTCAGATAGATATTTCTACGGAGTTCTGCGGACTCTCAATACACTCTGTTACTACCATTACAGATGAAGTACCTAAGCTTTTTGCTGCACTTACAGGTGACCAATGTGCAATTACTAATATTTGTATCAAGAGGTAGCGGAAACCATATGTCCGATCTGCTCAAAGAATCGTTTTCCCGCGGCTTGTACAGATATCATTGCTATTACGGAAAGACAGACTGAGCTTATTAGCAAGGCGTTTTCAAACAAAACAGCTGCTATCGGACGCTGGGGCGGTGAAGATTTTACTGTGGTCATATACGGAGAAAGTGAAGAAACAATTATGTCTGCAGCTGAAAAGCTTCGCAGCAGTATCGAAGGAGAAAAATTTGAAGTAATTGGTTCTATTACTTGCAGTATTGGTGTTTCTCAGCTACAAACAGATGATTCGCCCGAGTCATGGTTTGTTCGCGCCGACCATGCGCTGTATAATGCTAAATCCCAGGGGCGGAACAGAGTTTGCTGTGAATAAAAATCTTCAGGTATATGTTCGTTGAGTTTATGAAAAATGAAAAGCAGCCGTGACGCTGCCGCAGAGGGGATCTACATCTGCGATGTCAACCGAAACGGCAAAATCGAAGCCGGTGACGCAGCATTCTTCCTCAAATACTACGCAGAAGCTTCCGGAGGCTACGACAAGACCATTGACGTATACCTGAAAGAAGTTCTGAATATAGCGATATAACAAATTAACCGCTCCTTTAAGTGAAACTCAAAGTTTAGACAAAAATAAATTAAATATTTTGAGAACGAGTCCGGTATTGAACTGGGCGCATTCCTTTTATACTTAACTTAATTTTTTCGTTATGATAGTATATCGTAAACAGGTGCTTGTTGGTAATTCAGGTTACGGATGTAATCATGAAGGTATTGAATGGTTAAAAATTATCTTGCACCGTTTGGATATGAAGTAACAGAAGTGGAATTGCATGGAAATATCCTAGTCTTGCCTATCAGTTCCGATGTCTACGTTTTGACTTTGACAAAAGATTGCTTATTTGCTATAATAGAAAAGAAAGAGAGGTTATTTTATGAAAAAGATCGCTATTATTTCAGCATTTATTCTTGCAGCAACTCTTACAGGCTGCGGCTCATCAAACAGTAGCAGTTCCAAGACTGCGGCTACAACGACATCTTCTGCTGCTTCAGCTTCTACCGAGTACAGCACGGAGGTTTCATCTGTTGTCACAACATCAAAGGCTGAAACTACTGAAAAAGCTACCGAAATAACAACAGAGATTCCTTCGGAAGACAACAGTGAGGAATATGCTTGGTTCAGCAAGGGTGTTTATAAAGTAACTGTGGACGGCAATGCTGCTGGATATTACATATTTACAGACACCCAAAATGGACGTACCGCTGACGGAAAAATGGGTATTGGCGTTGGCTTTACCTGCGAGCAGTCCAAGGACAGTATAAACTTCCACAAGGGTAGCGCTTATGAGAGCGAGATAATGACTATGAGCAATGGTGAAAACGGTACTATCGTGGGTAAGACGGACACACACGTATGGGTATTCACCCTCCTTGAAGGAGTTTCTGCTGACGATTTTGATGCTGTTGAATATGAGGCACAGTCAAGCGGTCAGAATCCTATCATGAATTTCATAGGAAATTACTCAAACGGCAGAGCTATGATGAACGTTCAGGCATCCGGCTCTAAAGGAGCTGCTGTATCTATCAGCTGGGGCAGCAGTGCAAGTGCGACATCTACATGGAAGATGAGCGGAGAGTGTGTAATTAACGGTGACACTATTACTGTTTCCTATACAGACTGTGTAAGAACGGATTATGTTGATGATACTGAAAAGGTCGCATATACTGACGGCACAGGTTCTATCACATTTGGTAGTAATGTAAAATGGCAGCCTGATAACGAGAACTACTCAGATGATAATCTTACCTTTACATATGTGCCAGTTAACTGAGTGAACCAGACAGTTTCGGCAAGTTTTTTCTTAAAGCTCCGGAACTGTACTCATAATTATGAATCATTAGTTAAGATATACGCCTATGAAACACTTGTTTTCATAGGCGTAATTATTTAATGTATCCTTTCAATTTTATTAGCGATGGATAACATTCATGTTTACACTTGCATTTGTACGTGATACAATCGGTTTAAGAAACATAAAACTCAGGCTCTGTGAAAAAATCTCTGTAAATTCAAAAACTGTGATAAATAACGATATATGAGAGCGGCTTGAAAATAGCCGCTCCGATTTTTTACAGTATACAATGGATACTGTAAAGAATACAAAAGAAAGATTAAATAAACAGGAGCGAGCCGGCATTTGCCGGCTCAAACTCTTTCAATAGGGTGGCGTTTTTTACTGACATATTTCAAAAACCTAAAAACAACTTATATGACATACTTTTTTGTATTTCAATAGACCATGGGCTATTGACATAGTTATGATAACATCGGTTGACAAATGCATATCGCTCTGATATTATAATAATATAACAATAATAAACTCAGAAATGATACAGAAAGGAACTCATATCATGTTTGAGAGCGAATTTGCCAAAACCGAATACATAGCGAATGATAATACTGTTTTTCACGTCTGGAAGAAAGAAGCACATTTTGATGATTATAAACAGCCTGTGACTGCATTGCTTGAAATGCTTCGTGAGCATATCAAAGCACTTCTTCCATTATATAGCTTAAGTAACAAGTGCGTGTATACCACAGCTGGTTTGTCGAGCTATTAATGACAGTATATATATATATAGTAGAGGGTGAAAAGGAAATATGGTCACTATCGTTTTACTATTGGTTGCTTCCATCGTATTTAGCTATGCAGGTTTAGTCTTGAAAGATTTTTACAGACCTGTCAGAATACTCGAGAATCTTCTGTTGACGGCGTTTTTGCTGCTCACATTGACAACGCAGCTGGCAATGATATATTTTACCGCCAGAAGGTCGGCGTTTTTCTCTATGATAGAAATAATGGCATTTGACTATTACTGGTTTAATTTTGCGCCGTATTATCCGCACAGCGATCCTGCGGGAAACGGTATGGCGAGGGCTTTCCGAAGTATTTTTAATACACTGGCATCTTTTCTTTTTGGAGTGATATCTTTTTTTCTCATAAAGTTCTGGGTGTCCGGCAATCACCATACCGGTCTGCGTATAGTTTTGTTCCTGGCAGCATATATCGGGCTTCGCAATCTATTTTGTAACGGAAAGTCGTTAGTGTCAGGCGATTCTTTTGAAGAAGCTGCAAGATGGGTAAAAATGCGTGAGGAGGATTACAGAAAAACCCTGTTCAGAGCAAATATGCCTGAAAAAACAGACTCATGGGAAGCAAAGGAACTTGATGCAAGTCCGAAAGAGTTGGAGCACTGGGATGTCTACGGATGTAAGTGTATTGATGTGAGAACACCGGTAAGGTATAATTGTCTTTTGCTTGAGGGACACTTTGAATTCCCAAAAGAAACAGCCAATACACGCCTGACCGGATTGATCTGCGGCTGTCTCGGATATACAAATGAAGGTGATGCAAACGACACCTCATATTTTGTTCCCCAATATATGAAACTGGCTTGGTATGATTTTTCTGACGAAAAGACTTACATGATAGATACTTTATTACCAAAGGAACTTGACCACTATTTCGATGATACAGAACGTTTCTGGCTTGATGATATAGAATTCCGTATCATGCCGCACGGCAAGGTACTTATGTATCATAACAGGCGTAATCAGATACATAATATCATGATCGATTATACTTTGAAGAGTGAAGTGACAAACGATTATGAGCAGAAAATTTCTGATCTCATTTCAGAATACAAAATAGATGTAAATAAGTACAGAGCTACAAAAATACCGTCTCTTGATACGATCAACGATTATCTGAAGCGTTTCAGATATCGCCCTGTATTCTGCACTGAAGACAACAGCTTGAAGATCACCAAGACTATCTGCAACTTCTTCAACGGAGAAAAGATCTTATCCGACGGCGAGTGGAAAGAAGATATGGAGCCAGCTCGGATAAAGGATGTCTTCATCAGATTCGAGAATGAACAGAGCAGATATTCAGCCTTTATTTACTTTAACGAGGATGAGGTTTTGGAGACTTTTAATGAAGCGTTTGAGAACTGTGATGAATCCTTGCAAGGAGAATTCATTATCAAAGCCGGAATGCTGCAAAGCGATTTTTCATTCACATTAAAGCTGGGCGATAAATGCTTTCATCTGAAAAGAACTGAGATCAGGCTTTATAAAAACAATGACAATGACGCAGGTAAGCTCTTATTCAAAAGCTATAAAGGAAATCATAAAAACTTGTTATTCGGTCTTGAGGTTCGGTGAGCTTATTTGTTTTGATCGGCTTTTCCGCATCTGTAGAAATATTGCGACGCAGCAGAAACTCATGCCTTTCTGTGCATATGTGGTAAAGGAGATAATAATATGGAAAACTTTTTTAAGCTGGCAGGTTTTGATTATGACGCCCCCCGTGGTGAAGTCTCAATTGACTACGAGGACGACGGCATACGTTTGTTTGTAAATGTGTATTCAAGAACGGAAAATGAAAATGTAGACTACGAGTGTCAGGAAGTTTCTTTAGAGCAAGTTGAGGGTATATTTATAAAGGTTCCAAGCCTTCTGGAACTTGTGGGCAGAAAATTGGTCTGGGAAGAAGCTGAAAATGAGTATGGCTATGCAGGTGTCCTCAATGTGGTCGAGTACGAACTTATAAACAAAGCTGAATTCATCATTGAGAGCATCAATGACGGTATCATGACAGTATATTGGAAGGGCTTCGGAGATATCTGCTGGAGTTCACCATTCAATGTTAATGTTCCCTTTGAAACAAGAGTAACTATCCCGCTGCCCGAATCTGCTCTTTCTGAAATAACAAGAGACGATTACCTGAAGATTTATCTTGAAGAAGGAAAGATAAGAATACAGGGAACCATTGATCTTGGCTATATAGGTTTATTTAAGGATGCCCAGATTGAAATTGAAGACTCTTTAGAAGATATCAGGAAATGGAATATAGTAGAGAATCAGCTTGATACAGATTGTCCGGAAGATGACCTTATTGATTTCTTAA
>Ga0265298_10002947_pt1 | contig 23013 bp, 21 predicted proteins | sample AusTroGonzalo_MG_3_FD_193486 | JGI IMG/M metagenome (GOLD analysis project Ga0265298, IMG submission 193486) | Bovine rumen microbial communities from tropical cattle in Woodstock, Queensland, Australia - Gonzalo_01 | ecosystem: Host-associated > Mammals > Digestive system > Stomach > Rumen ...
CTGCTTGCCTTTGAGCATAATAGTCTCTTCTGGCTGGATAGCTATTCTCTGCTTTCCGCAGGGCTTGTCGAGGCGATAGTAGATTGGCTTGTTGAGGATGTTGACGAACCTGTTGCCTTGTATCTTGTAGATATTGAAACTGAGGACACACCATTGAAACGACGAGCTCTTGATGGTTAGCAGAATGTCACTCACGGCATAGTTGCGCTTGCTCTTGAACACCGGCCCCCATTCTATGCTGTTGGGTTTGCCTTTTCCCCTGATGGATGTTGTTGGGCCGCTTAGGGCCTTGCTGGCAATGGTTTTCGACTTGCTGTGCTTTCCAATCGTCACCTCGGCCAGTTCTACAAGCTTTTCTGTTAAGACCACTGTCAGTTCTCTGCCATTGGCATATTTTTGATAGGGTACTTCCTTCGTCTGATACGACACGTGAGTAAACGATAGGTCGTTCCTGCGGCCTTGGGGAATGATAAGTTCGAAATGGCCTTTGGCATCCGAGACAACGCCGACGCTGTCTTCGTCAAATCCGATGCTGACATATTCTATGCTTTCCCCTCGCTCGTTGATGATATGTCCTTTGACTTTGGTTTGTGCCCAACTCGTCGTTGCGGCGACAGCGAGAAGGATAGTGATGATAAACGTCTTCATTTGGTAAATATTGTTAGTCTTTTTGTTTGGCATCGAGGTGATAAGTGAAGTTGATACCTACGTAGTGGTGGCGGAAATCGGTCCATGAGGTGGTGCGCTGATAGGCAGTCTGTCTGCAGTATAGGCCGTCCTCGTTGTTGAGGAGGTCCTGGAACTCGAATTTCACGCGGGCTTTGTTCTTAAGAATTTTCCAAGTGACGGAGCCGTTCCACAACAGACGGTCGCGGTTCATCGACTCGGTCAGATAGCCACGGCTGGTGCTGTGGGTGATGTCGTTCTCAAAGACGAGGTTGCCCCATGTGACTTCTGCTTTAAGACCGTACTCGTTGTTCCAAAGGGTGGTGTTCTGTTCGGGCGAAGCAGTGAAACGATGACGTTCAGCATTGATGGTGGTGAAGACAGAAGTCTTGAGCCAGTCCTTGTTGTACGAGAGAGTGAGCTTTTCGCGTGGGTTGATGCTCGTCTGGCGGTTCAAAGTGCGTTCGGCCTGTGTCGGCAACAGTGTCAGATAGCCATAGTTTCTGTTGGCGTTCATTCGGAAGTCATTTTGCAATCGAACAAAGTCGCCAAAGGCCTGGTCGATGTTGAGTCTGAACGACCATGATTTGTTGCCTCGCACGTTTTCGGGGCGGCTTGTATAAATGGCTGTGGCGGGGTCGTAGCTGAGGGCTGTGGTCACAGCGCGGTCGTTGGTTTGCATGCTGATAGTCGTGCTGAGTGAGGTCTGGCTGCGAGCCAGGACCATCGAGTAGTTCAGTGAGAAGTCGTGGGTATAGCTATCCTTCAGGTCGGGGTTGCCCTCGTTGATATACAGCGGGTTGGTGAGGTCGCGAAAACCAATGGTTTGGAGCAGGTTGGGCTGATTGGTGCGAAAGCCATAGTTAAACTCCAGACGTATGGTCTTGGTGATTTTCCATGAGGCATTGAAGGATGGCGTAAGAAGCAGACGACGACGCACGGCAGTGGTGTCAAGGCTGCTGCGCTCATAGTCTAGATGTTCGCGTAACCATTTGGCCGAAAGACTTGGTTTGAGTTGCAGGTTGGACAAATTGAGCGTCTGCTCAAGGCGAACGTCGTGATTGGTGGATGCACGATGGTTTTGATAAGTGTTGGCAGAGTCGGCCACATCGTTGGCGAAGAAGTCGTGGTCGTAGCGGTTTTGATCATAGGTAAAGGTGTATCGCAACTGCATCATCCAGTTCTTGGTGAGCCAACGGGAGTGGTGCCCTTCGGCATTGATTGAGAAGACCTTATTGGGTGCGAAGGCATATTGATTAAGTTGCGATGAGGCGATGGACTGCTGGTGCGAAGTGATGGTGCGGTTAGTCCATTCCTCCCTTTTGCTGTCGCTGTGGTTCAGCGTCATGCTGACACCCAGCGAGCCGTCTTTGATGTAGCGCTCCCATCCAGCTTTAGCGTTGAGTCGTGTTTCCCGCGATTCACTATTGCTGGTCTGATCCTCAGAAAGTACGGGCGTATAGTCGTCGGCGCCATCGAGCTTCTCTCCCTGTTCGGTGGTCTCGTGGTCGCTGGAGCGGCTGTTTGAGTGTGATGCAGAGACACTGAGCGAATAGGTGTTCAAGGTGTCCTTGGCCCAATGCATATCGGCGTTGAAGGAGGGATTCAGTCTGTGACTTCTGTAGTAGCTATCGCTCTTGCTGTGGCTTGCTGCGGTGTTGGGGAAGAATGTCTCGTTTTCGCTGCTGCTGTAATCTCGGTCGTCGTTGTGGGCAATACCTCCAGTGAAGTTATACTGGCTTTTGAGCTCTTGTGTGCCAGCTTTTTTGTTCCATTTATGCTGGTAACCTGCTGTTGCACCTTGCTCCTGACCAAAGCCATTGCTCCATGAGCTTGACCAATAGTTGAACTGGCGGCGATGACGTTTGTCGACATTATTGGCATCGGCATAGATTAACACGGGGTCAGTCTTCGATAAGCGATTCATCGTTAACTCACCTTCGTAGTATTTCGGTGACTGATAGCCAGCGGTAACGTCGCCATACCAGCGATCCAGAAAACCTGGCTTGATATTGAGGTCGAGTACCATGTCCTCATCCCCATCGTCTTTACCTGTTCGTTCGCTGAATTCAGAAGCTTTGTTGTAGGCCTTGATGTTTTGTATGGCTTCGGCAGGCAACTGCTTCATGAGTTGATCACCACCCAGCATACTTTCACCGTCCATCGTCAGACGGATGGGCTTGCCGTTCCACGAAAGATGGCCCTCGTCGTCGATTTCTACGCCAGGCAGTTTGCGGATGAGGTCGTCTAGACGGGCACCTTCCTGCAGATGAAAAGCTTCGGGATGAAAGATGATAGTGTCGCCCTTCACGGTGAAACGTCGGGCGCGGCCTTGTACCTCAACCATCTTTAGCATCTGCGGAGACATCTTCAGTTCGATGGTGCCAATGTCTATGGTGTCTTTGGTTCCCTCAGAGAAGGCCATAATATTCTTGTTTCTATTATAGTAACCCAGCATGGATGCCTCGATGGTGCCTCGACTTCTGGCGTTGATAAAGAAGATACCAAGACTGTCGGTTCTAGTACTTGATATTTGATAACCATTATCATAAATATTTTGAGAGAGTTTGATTGATGCCTCAACGAGTGGTTCTTTGGTGCTGGAGTCGACAACACGTCCGCGCAGGACATCGGCGTGGGTTTGTAATGTACAAACAAATAGTGCAATGAGTGCAAGAGCTTGGGCGATGATTGTTTTTTTCTTCATAATAGTTTATGATGATTTGAGTGCAAAGATATACTATCACATGCAAACAGCAATAGAAATAAATAGAAACTTGTCAATTATTTCGAATTATTAACCTCCATTGTTAGTTATTGACGATTGTCAATAAATCGAAAAAGAACGATGGAATGTTTTTTTCATCATAAGAGGTGCGTGATTTTTTCGCTTTCTAAAGAAAGAAATAAGAAATTAATTTGTATCTTTGCAGCCGATTATGGACGAAGGCATAAAAATAGGACTTGACGCTAAGAGGATTGTGCGAAATGGCACAGGATTGGGTAGCTACGGACGTACGCTGGCCAATGATTTGGCTGCTATCGATGGATTGGACTTGCTACTCTATGCACCCGACAAAGGCCGCGAGGACTTGCGTGGTCAGGTGCCCGAACGACAAAACCTGCATTACCGCTATCCCAATGGACTTTATTCTCTGTCTTTCTGTAAGTCGGTTTGGCGTACCAGAGGTATCGCTGCTCAGGCTCAAAAGGATGGCGTGCAGATTTTTCACGGATTGTCTGGCGAGTTACCCGTAGGCATTCGCAAGCGAGGTGTCAAGACGGTGGTGACCATCCACGACCTGATTTTTATGCGCCATCCAGAATACTATAACAGCATCGATGTGAAAATCTACACGCGGAAATTTCGTCACGCCCTGCGTGAGGCCGACCGTATCGTGGCCATCAGCGAATGTACCAAGCGTGATATTTGCGAGTTGGGAGGGGTTGAGGCCGACCGTGTGGATGTCATCTATCAGAGTTGTGCCAAGCGTTTCTCGGACATTCCTACGGACAGAGGTCTGTGGCAGGTGCGCAACAAGTATGGATTGCCCGACCGCTACATCCTGAATGTGGGCAGCATCGAGCAGCGTAAAAATGTATTGCTGGCTGTTAAGGCTCTCCACCGATTGCCCGATGATGTAGCATTGGTCATCGTGGGCAGACATACTCCCTATGCCGATGAGGTGGGGCAGTATGTTAAGGAGAATGGACTTTGTGGGCGTGTGCTGATGCTGAACGGTGTTCCTGATGAGGATTTGCCCGCTCTCTATCGTATGGCGGATGCCTTTGTTTATCCCTCGCGCTATGAGGGTTTCGGCATTCCTATCATCGAGGCCATCCGCTTGGGACTGCCTGTGGTGGCTTGTACAGGGTCGTGTTTGGAAGAGACTGGTGGACCTGATAGCCTGTATGTGGGTCCTGACGATGATGAGGCAATGGCCCACGCCATTAGTCAGGTACTATATGGTGTCGAGGGGCGCGAGCGTCGCATCGAGTTGAGCCAGGCCTATGTGGAGCGTTTCGAGAACACGGGCGCAGCTCAGCGTTTTGCCGATTTGTATAGAGAAATTCTTTGAGATATGGAAAAGAAACATTTTGCTCTGAAGAAGTTGATGACGGCAGTTGAGAAAGAACTGCTGCATAAACCTAATCGCAAAACACTGGATCGCCTGTCGCTCTTGGTGGGTTTCCAGGACTGGGACTCCTTTCAGGAGGCTCTGCAAGGAGAGGCCGATGGACGTACTAATTATGAATCATAAAATGAATGGAGTAAACATGGTGAAGAAACTATTGCTTTTGATGGGATTCGTTTCGCTGGTGGCTTGTAGTGATGACAAGAAGGCTGGCGACGAGTTGGACCTGATGTCGAAATTCGACAATACATGGAATATCTATGAGAGTTTCCAAAACAATGAGGACGGAACCATTACTTACGACTCGCAACCTTGGGGCGGATTGGTGGGCTCAGTTAAGGAGCAGAATATGCCAGTGGACTGGTCGAACTATGAGTCGGTGACTTTTGAGTTTGCTGAGTCTACTAAGGTGGCCACGCAGATTATGGTGACTCCCAGTCTGAAGACTTGGGGTAAACCTGGCATCAAGTCGCTGACGTGTTACTTCGACGGACAGAACGTAACATCGGTCAGTGAGGTCGTATTGCAGACTGCTGATACTGGTCATGTGGTGGTCAGCAAGGTGTACCTTTCACCTAAGGATGCCACGTGGAAGCCCGTCAACCTATGGAAAGGAAGCTGTGCCTTTGGCAACTGGCAAAATGGTTTCTTGTTAGGACCGGAGAAGTTTGAGGATGCTTACGAGGGTGACAAGTTGGAGTTTGTTTTCACCACAGATACAAGTAGTCCGGATGTGACCTTCTGGTTGCTGAAGACGGTTTATAATACGACACCCCAAACGCTGGAGGGTAATAGCAATGAGTTAAACCATTGGGGCTGTGCTCCTATTGGCAATGCGGCTACGGTTTATCGCATCGTTCTCACAGCCAATGATGTTATCCGATTGCGTCAGCACGGTCTTTTCGTGAATGGCCACTTCTTGAACGTTACAGAGTGTAACCTACTGCAGAAGGAGTATATTGAATAGTGTTCTTTTCCTGAGAAATCTGATTTGGCTTTAGAGAAATAGGATATAAAAAGCACCGCTGTTCCTTGTGGAAAGCGGTGCTTTATTCTTTTCTGAAGGTGATTCTTAATCCTCGTTGTTAGCGACGATAGCCGAACGCTTCTCCTTGATGCGGGCTGCCTTACCAGTGAGCTTGCGCAGGTAGTACAGCTTAGCGCGGCGAACCTTACCAACCTTGTTCACTTCAATGCTGTCAATGTTGGGCGACTCGATGGGGAAAATACGCTCCACACCAATGGTGCCTGACATCTTGCGAACAGTGAAACGCTTCTTCTCTCCGTGACCAGCAATCTTGATGACTACACCACGATAGAGCTGAATACGCTCCTTGGTACCCTCGATAATTTTGTAAGCGACAGTTACAGTATCACCAGCCTTGAAGGTGGGGTGCTGCTTGCCGGTTGCAAATGCTTCTTCAGCAACTTTAATTAAATCCATTTTCTTTTTGATAATTAAATTTGTTGTATCGTTCCAACGCAACATAACAGGCAACTCTCCTATCTTCCTGCCAGCGATTACGCGGAAAGCGGGTGCAAAGGTACAGCTTTTTAAGTGAAAACTGATAAGAGATTTGTGAAAAGTGGGTTCTATTAACGTTTTTTAGGAATAAAATCAATCCCGTAAGTAACAGACTCTGAACTATTTTTGCTATTTTTGCAGGAAAAATATAATCTATGAGAAAATACATTTTCTGTGGTGCATGCGCTGCCATGATGGTGTTTGCAGCCTGCACATCACACTATCAATTGACGGATGTGAGTAGGACAAGAATTCTTGTCGACAATCGCTATGATGCTACACCTGACGCTGCTGCGGCTGCCTTTCTGGCACCCTTTAAACAGAAGGTTGATTCTGTGATGGGACCTGTGGTAGGAAAAGCTGCCTGCGATATGGTGGCCGATCGTCCTGAGAGTGCTTTGTCAAACTTGTTGCCCGACATTTTTATGTATATGTCTAAGTATTACCAGGAGAAACCCGACTTTGCCATATATAATATGGGTGGTATTCGTGCAGCGTTGTCGAAGGGTGATGTGACCTATGGTGATGTGCTTGATATAGCCCCATTCGAGAATAAGATTTGCTTTATGACACTCACGGGTGAACAAGTAATGCGCTTGTTTGAACAGATAGCCTTCCGTGGCGGTGAGGGGGTTAGTAAAGGTGTACAACTGGTGATTACGAAGGATGGTCATTTGGTATCGGCCCGTTTGAATGGTCAGCCGATAGATCCGAAGGCTAATTACCGTGTCACGACCATTGACTATTTGGCGCAGGGCAATGACGGTATGACAGCTTTCAAGGAGGGAACGAACCTGAATTCGCCATCCGACAGTAAGAACAATGCCCGCTATGTGATTACGGATTATTTCCGCGAGATGATGAAGGCTGGAAAGATGGTTGATGCCAAGGTAGAAGGCCGTATCGTGGTTAAGGATTAATAATGGATAAGAGATAGTTTATGAAGATGAAACAGATTGTTTTGATAATAGCTCTGCTGCTGACTACTATGAATGTTGGCGCGAAGGGCCCCAAGAAGATTACCGTACTGCATACCAGTGATACACATTCGTGTGTTCTGCCTCTGAATAAAAACTTGGCTGATACCATGTTGGCCGACCGTGGAGGCTTTCTGCGTCGTATTGCGATGCTGAAGCAGGAGCGTCAATCCGATCCAGATCTTCTGCTTTTTGACTGTGGAGACTTCTCGCAGGGGTCGAGCTACTATACCATGTTCAAGGGTGATGTGGAGGTGGAGTTGATGAATCGCATGCATTATGATGCGGTGACTATTGGTAACCATGAATTTGACTTTGGCTTGGACAATATGATTCGCTTGTTTAAGTTGGCTGACTTCCCCGTGGTCTGTTCGAATTATGATTTCGGCGATACGGAACTGAAAGACATTGTAAAACCCTATATTGTTCTGAAGCGTAAGGGCGTGAAGATTGGTGTCTTCGGCGTTTGTCCTCCTTTGGAGGGACTTGTGTCAACGAAGAATTACGGCCCCTTGAAGTATCTTGACCCGGTGGAGGTGACCGAGCGTATGGTTGATATCCTGAGAAACCAGCAGAAGTGCGACGTGGTTATCTGCTTGAGTCATTTAGGATGGGAGGTTTCTGATTATCCTGATAATGAATTAATCAAGCGAACCAGTGGTATTGATCTGGTGTTGGGTGGACATAGTCATACATATTTGAAGACGTTGGGCTATGAGACCGATAAAACTGGTCGAAAGGTGCCTGTGGACCACGAAGGTAAGCATGGCATCTTTGTGGGAAAGATGCAACTGATGCTTGAGAAGAAATAAATTTCCTTTTAAGGCGGGTAGGTTGGCTAAGTAGCTGACCTACTCGAAATATAATGTAAAAAGAAACATTTTGGTGCTGACACCATCAATGCCGTTGACGGAGTTTGAGAAGACGCGCTTGTTGGCGTCGGTGAGTTCGTTAGCATGGTTCTTGTCGAGGGCATTAGTGAGACCGTAGCAGAACTTCAGCTCAGGGATGAGTTTGAAGAAGGGCAGATAGAAGTCGCACCCCAATCCTACGTTAATCATGGCGTCATAGCGTTTCAATTGCACATAATCCTGATTCTTACTCGACATGTTGATCATCGGACTAATGCCTGCGACGATATAAGGACGATAGTTATTGAAACGAGGTGCCGAGAACTTCAGGTCGATGGGCACGGAGAGATAGGTATTCTTTAGGTCCTGAGTCTCTTCGCGTGGTTGTCCGGCATCATTCAGGTTGTCGTAGTCGCGAAAAACCAAATGTTTGGAGCCAAAATGCAGGGTGGGTGAGATGCGGATGTTGAAGTTGTCGCTCAGTCGCATGTCGCCCAGCACACCTACACTGAAACCTGGATTCCAGTTATCTACGTCGCAGGTGACGGTTCGCAAGGTGCCGTCCTCCATCAACTGAGGTCCCACGTTGCTTGTTTCGGCATCCTGCACATTCAATCCCAGGCTGATGCCGAAATGCATAGGGCGCAAATCTATATATGGTTTGTTCTGCACCTTACGTTTCTGTGCTGCTGCTGTCATGACGATGAGAGCCAGCAACATGATACTGACGATTCGTTTCATTATTATCAATAACGCAAAAAAGCGTGTGTTATTGTTTGTGGGGCTATTTCGACATTGTATAAATTGAATAAAAAGATACCCAAAGTTTGGTATTGTTCGGAAAAAGTTCGTATCTTTGCATCACTATTATTAAGTATTAACTCATAAAAACATTTAGATTATGGCATATGTAATTGGTGATGACTGTATCTCTTGCGGTACATGTCAGGGTGAGTGCCCCGTTGAGGCTATCTCTGAGGGTGCAGACAAGTATGTTATCGACGCTGATGCTTGCACAGAGTGCGGCACTTGCGCTAGCGTTTGTCCTTCTGAGGCTATCAGCCTGGGCTAATCATTTAGCGTATAGACCCATAGCGGGGGAATTCCAACGGAATTCTCCCGTTTTTGTTTGTGTTTGATTATCTCATAAAAAACGCCTGCTTTGCATCATGCAGAGCAGGCGTTTTGTGTTCTTATCGTTCTGATTAGTTGGCAGCCTTTCTCAGCGTGTCAACCACCTTCTTGATTTCAGGATCGTTGGGTTGCAGTTCCAACAACTTCTCGGCGTTAGCCAAGCCTGCTGCATGGTTCTTCTGCTTTACGTTGTAACGCATCAGATAAGAGTAAGCGTCGAACAGACGGCCTTTGTCGGTCTCGTCAACCTCCTCGTGAGCATTAATAAGCTCAATGAGACGGTCGAAATGAGCTTTGGCCAAACCCTTGATCTCGGTATCCATTTGTGCATTAACGCGGCCACGCTGCCAGAGAGCGTATTCCTCTGCATCGGGGAACTTGGTTGCCAAGTCTGCCCACAGCTGGTCGGCCTTGTTGAAAGCTTCGGTGCGTGCAGCTCCTTCCAATGAGCGTGCAAAACTGGTCTGAAGCAGACCCAAACCGGCATGGTCGGTAGCGTCAGCATCAGCCTTAGCGTTTAGGAACAGCTGATAGTTCTCAATAGCGTTGGGGTAATCTTTCATGCCCTTATAAGAGTCAGAGATGCCCTTATAGAGGTCGGCCTTGTTCTCTGTTGACTTAGCCAGAGCCTCCTTGTACTTAGCGATGGCTTCCTCGAACTGATTGTTGCCATAGAATGCCTGTGCATAGTTCTGGTAGTCCATATCAGAGATGGTTACGCTGTCCTTGTCGACCTTTGTAAACAATGTGTTAGCATATTCCAAAGCCTCTGGATATTGCTTCAACTCATTGGTACACATCATGGCAATACGGTTCATTGTTGCATTGAGGGGTTCCTTGCTCAAACCGTTTTTCACAATCTCAAGTGCTTTTGCATACTGGCGTCCATGATAGTTGGCCATAGCATACTCGATAAAGTCCATACGTGTCATATCCTTAGCAGCCACCTTTGAGAATGCATCAATAGCCGTAGCATAGCGCTGCTGAGAGTAGCTGATATGACCGATGAGACGGTCAACTGGGTAGTCGGGCAACTCATTACGGAGCTCTTCAAGCTTGGCAACAGCCCCCTCGGGACTTACTCGGCTATAGATGATGGCATACTTGCGATAGGGCTCGGGGTTCTTTGGGTCAGAATAGATAGCCTGCTCATAGTATCTAGCAGCATCACCGCCGTTGTTGTTCAGGTTTGCCAGGTCGCCCAGCAAGACATATGCGGGTGCATAGTCATTCTTTTTCAGACTCAGTGCCTTGTTTGCACACTCAGTGGCGTTGACAGAGTCTTTTGCTTCGTAAAATGCACGTCCGAAAGCAACAAGGTTCTCTGCGTTCTTTTTGTTTTTGTTGATGAAGTTCTTCACCTGCTTGCTATAGTCGGCAGGCTTGCTCTTAATCACACTCTTCAGGGCATCAATATCGGCGCTGGTGCCGTCCTGTGCCATTGTGCCGAGGCTGTATCCAAACAGCATGGCACCCATCATAAAATATTTCATTGTCTTCATAATCATTTGGGTTTAGATAGTTAAACTTTATCCTTAATATTCTTTTCCTTTTACCTTTGACGTTTCCTTTCTTAAATCGTTTAAATTAATCAATGACGACGTCACGAACCGAATACTCTGCTCGGGCAGGGAACAGTCCTGCGTTAAAGAAGATGAGCTGACCTGGATTGGGAAGCCAGCAGAAGTTCTTGAAAGCGCGAGCAACGCCTGTTGAGCGTGGGTCGATACAGATGGCGTAGATGGTGCGGATGAAGGGGTAATAGTTGTAAGCTATGTTCCACTGGGATGGCTTGTAGGTATTCTCGCGAAGAGCCTCCTTAGCTTTTCCCACCTTCATCACGGTGATGTTTCGATTATAAGTCAGGTTGGTGGTGTCTCGTTGATCGTTCAACCAAATGGAACCAACAACGCCGATAGCGTTTTTGTTGTTTTCCACATATTCCACCACTTCGGCGCTGGTCATAGCAGCCTTTACGTTGCCGTCGGTCTTCACCTGCTTACCTTGCATGATAGAATCGACTACATAGCGGAGTGTGGCTGACTTAGGATTGTCAAAGGCCACCTTGATCTTGCCTAATTTTGAGTCAGGATACAACTCACTCCATTGTGTCACCTCGCCAGCCATAATCTTGCGGAAGGCATCCACGGTGATGAGTGTATCAGGATTAGCCTTGTTAACAATGAGGGCCAACGCGTCGTAGGCCAGTTCGGTGCACGTTGGTCTATATTTTTGTTGTTTCAGTGTTTCTTCTTCGTTGGGGGTCAGTCGGCGGGTGGTGAACACCAGCAAGACTTCCTGGTTCATCAGTTTCTCTACGGCCTCCTGCTCACTGATGTAGAGCGGATAGATGGAGTCGCGTTTGTTCTTCATGTTGAAGATGTCCAGTTCCTCATTGATGATGGGACTGAGACTTTCGTCGGCAGCAAAGTACTTAGATTGCTGCTTGTAGGTATCGTCAGAAGGCTTGTTCCCACATGATGGGAACAAGCCTATAAAGAGTGACAATCCAATGATAAAAGTATTGAATTGAGTTCTGTTCATTTTGATTTGATGCTTACTGGAGTTTGAAGGTTACAGGCAGTGTGAACTTCACACGTACTGAAGAACCGTTCTGCTTACCAGGAATCCACTTAGGCATGGATTTGATCACACGTGTAGCCTCCTTGTCGAGTGAGGGGTCAACCGAGCGAGCCACCTTAACATCGGTGATTGAACCGTCGCGCTCCACCACGAACGTACAAACTACACGACCCTGAATACCGTTTTCCTCGGCAATAGCGGGATAGTGAATGGCGTTCTTGAGGTAGTTCATCAGCGCGCTTTCGCCACCTTTGAAAGAAGGCATCTGCTCTACGACGTCGTAAACCTTGGTCTCTTCCACTGCGGGGGGAACCTCGGCTACCACTTTCTCGTTCAGTTTCAGCACGTGCTCAGCTTCATCGCTACCCTTGTCATAGTCAATGGCACCGATTGCAGCGTCACCCTGTGCGACCTCATCCTGAGTCTTTGTAACCTGCTCAGGAGCATCATCTTCCATTTCGTAAGCGGTGAACTTCTCAGAGTTCATGACTGTCTCTTCAGCGACGAGCTGCTCGAGCTCCTCAACCTCATAGACAACCTCTTCCTCATCCTGTTCCTCAGCCTCTTCCTCGATCTGCTCAAGTGTTACCTCAGTCTCGTGCTCAGCCTGTGCTGCTGCAATGGCTTCAGAAGCCACGTTCACCAGCAGGAAGGTGCCCACGATAGCGATGATACCAGCAAAGAGAGCCAGCATGGCGTAGAGGTTACGCTTGTTTGTATTCTGACGGATGGCATAAGCACCATAGGCCTCGTTTTTGCCTTCAAATACGAGGTCAATCCATTTCTGGTCTAATAGATCTATCTTTGACATAGTTCTTTCCTTTTTAATGGGTTATTCAACAGTGATGCCATTACCAGTCAGGATTTCAGTATCCTTGGTGTTAATCTTATCGATCACGTACTTACCGATACAGCAAATCTGCATCTCGTCCAGAATCGTTACGAGGTTGTCGTAGTTAGAATTATCCAGAGGCTTGATGTTCACAGCCAGTGTGGGCACCATGTTGCTCTCGGTATATTCCTTCATATCACGATCAACTTTGTCATAGCGAGCCTTGTCAAGCTGGTCGTTGTTGACAATGTCCACGTGACCCTTCTTAATCATGATCATAGCACGATTGTAGACAGAGTCGTTGGCCTCCTGCTGGCTCTTAGGCAGAGCGTTAAACCAGTTGTCCAACTGCTTCTTGGCGTCCATCAGCACCTTGGTAGGAGCGTGACGGTGGTTGCGAAGCACTTCGCGGATACCTTCCTTACCCCATGTGGTCTCCTTCAGGAACTCGGGGTTGCCGAAGTCTTCCTTGTGGTCCACGATGTAGTAGTAAAGCTTATTGTCTGCAGCCAGATAGAGAGTAATGGTCTGCTCGGTCTTTGACTTATCCTTGTCCTCGGCAGTCATGTTGTCGTCCTTTGCAGGCATAGTCAGGTGCATAGCCTGAGGCTTTGCCAAAGTCGTACACAGCATGAAGAAGGTAATAAGAAGCATCATCATATCCACCATCGGCGTGAAGTCGACGCGGACATTCATCTTTTTCTGCTTGCTTTCTTTTTGTTTAGCCATATCTTATTCCTCCAATTTCTTTAACTGTGTAACCAACTTGTAGCGGCTCTCATTGATGTCCTGCAGTTCTGCAATGACCATTTTAACCGCGCTATAAGGAGTATTCTTGTCAGCCTTGATGCAGATTTCGAGCTTATTGGCTACACCAATCTTCTCGGCGTCAGCCAAGTCGTTGTACCACTCCTTATAACCATTCTTCATTGCTTTCACCCAGAGTTGGAATTCACTCATCTTGTCCTCGCGATTCTGCAAGCTATCGGTAGGAATACCGGTAGTCTTCAGCAGTTTCACCTGATCCTCGTGTGTTCTGCTCAGATATTCGGGCAGACTCTTCACGGGGATACCAATCTGAGTTCCTACCAGGAAGTCCTTCTTCTGGTCAGGCGTGAGGGTGGTTTCGCGCTCTCGGAGCATTTGATCCAGAGCCTTCTCCAGCGTCACGGTCTTGTCTGTTCCCATCAACACGCGGCCCTCGGGGTCGATAGTGATGTCGAGTACTGCCGATGAAGAGACCTTAGCCATGGTGGTAGAACCAGGCGTTACGACCTTCACCACTTCGTTCTTCGTGAAGTTTGCACTCAGCATGAAGAACGTCAGCAGCAGCACCATCACGTCCGACATGGGCGTCATGTCAATCCAGACGTCGGTTTTCTTAATTTTTATCTTACCCATAGTGGTTAAATATTTAAAGGGTTAGACAAAATTAAGCCTCGTCTGCGTGTGTAGCGTTGTAGGTCTGAGCCAGTGAATAACCAATCTCGTCCAGTGCAAACGAAATCTTGTCGATGCGGTTGGTGAAGAAGTTGTAAGATACAACAGCGAGCCAAGAAGTACCGATACCGAAGGCAGTGTTGATCAGAGCCTCAGAAATACCAGCAGACAGCTCAACTGAGTCACCACCACCACCTTGTGCCAGTGCCTGGAACGACTTGATCATACCAACCACAGTACCGAGCAGACCGGTCAGAGTACCCAGAGTAACGATGGTAGCGATGATAGGCAGGTTCATTGTCAGAGTAGGCATCTCAACAGCGATAGCCTCCTCGTGAGCAGCCTGGATGCGAGCGATCTTCACTTCCTTCTTCACACCCTGAGCGGCGTCAGCCTCTTTGTATGCCATAACAGTAGCGCGAACAACGTTAGCTACAGAACCACCCTGAGCGTTGCAGTGCTGGAGAGCAGCGTCGAAGTTCAGAGCCTTCAGGTCAGCCTTAATCTTAGCGAGGAAAGCAGCGAGCTTCTCCTTACCGATACACTTGCTCAGAGCGAGCACGCGCTCGATAGCCATGAAGATAACGGTGAGCAACAGAGTGTGGATCACAGGCACGATAACACCACCCTTATAGATTGTACCCCAGATGTTCAGAGGAGAACCAGCGGGATCGCCACCCTCGAAGTTTGCAGCCTGACCGAAGTTCAGGAAGAAGTTGCAGAATGCGAGAGCACCGCAAATAACAATCACCCAGATAGCGTCCTTAATACCAACGCTCTTTTGCTTTTTTGCTGCAGGAGCAGCAGGTTTTGTTGTTGCCATAATTTTGTTTTTTTTGTTTTTGAGTTATTAAATGAATTAAATGTATAATGTTCAATACTATGCTAGTTATCCTACGAATACACCACTGGCTTTTTTAGCCAATGGGCACTTTGACCTCGCAAAGGTAGCAAATAAAACGTTTATAAATGCAGTGTTTAACTACATTTAACGCTTATTTTAATGATTTTAGCGCATTGCCGATACGCTTCATTGCTTCTCTAATGTTGTCGTCGCTGGTGGCATAACTCATGCGGAAACAATCTGGGTCGCCGAAGGCATCACCGCCAACAGTAGCTACATGACCTTCCTCCAGGAGATACATAGCCAAATCAGTACTGTTGTTAATCACCTTTCCGTTGGGTGCAGTCTTGCCATAGAAGCTTGAGCATTTAGGGAAGAGATAGAAAGCTCCTTCAGGAACATTCACCTCCAATCCGGGAATCTGGCGAGCCAACTCCACAATCAGGTTGCGGCGACGCTCGAAGGCCAGACGCATCTCTTCTACACACTCCTGACTATCGGTATAGGCAAACTCAGCAGCCTTCTGACTCACTGAGCAAGGTCCGCTGGTGTACTGGCCCTGCAGTTTGTTGCATCCCTTGACAATCCATTCAGGTGCTGCGATGTAACCGATACGCCAGCCCGTCATGGCATAAGCCTTTGATACGCCGTTGACAATGATGGTGCGCTCTTTCATGCCAGGGAACTGAGCGATAGACTCGTGGTGACCCACGTAGTTGATGTGCTCATAAATCTCGTCGGCCAGCACGAACAGGTCTTCGTGCTTTAAAATAATGTTCGCGAGTGCGCGCAGTTCCTCTTTATTATATACAGAGCCAGTAGGGTTGCTGGGTGAGCAGAGGATGATCAGTCGTGTCTTGGGGGTGATGGCTGCCTCGAGCTGCTCTGGAGTCATCTTGAAGTTCTGGTCAAAGGTAGCCTCGACGAAAACGGGAGTACCGCCAGCCAGTAGAGCCATCTGAGGATAGCTCACCCAATAGGGAGCTGGGATGATGACCTCTTCGCCAGGATTCACCAGAGCCATCACGGTGTTGCAGACGCTCTGCTTGGCGCCGTTGCTCACCAGGATCTCGCTGGTGGTATAATCCAGTCCGTTTTCTCGCTTCAACTTCTCAACGATAGCCTTTCGCAGCTCAGGATAGCCAGGGACGGGAGAGTAGCGCGAGAAGTTCTCGTCTACAGCCTGTTTGGCAGCCTCTTTTATGCGGTCGGGCGTGTTGAAGTCGGGTTCTCCGACGCTCAAGTTAATCACGTCAATGCCCTGAGCTTTCATCTCAGAGCTTTTTTGCGACATGGCCAGTGTGGCCGAGGGTGCAAGTCGTTGCAAACGGTTGGATAATTGTGCCATATTTATTTCAAAATGTTCTTTTCAGCCTGCAAAATTAATCATTTTATTCGTGACAGCGAAAGGTTTCTATCTTTTTTTCACGAATTAGTGGTACTACAGATGCAATGTGTGCCCCATGCGCTCCTGCTTAGTCTTCAAGTAGCGCAGGTTGTACTGGTTGGGAGTCACCTCGATGGGTACGTTCTCTACGATTTCCAGTCCATAGGCCTCCAGTCCCACACGCTTCACGGGGTTGTTGGTCATCAGGCGCATCTTGTGAACGCCCAACTGGCGCAGCATCTGTGCGCCACAACCATAGTCGCGCTCGTCGGCCTTGAAGCCCAGACAGAGGTTGGCATCGACGGTGTCGTAGCCCTCTTCCTGCAACTTATAGGCAGCCAACTTGTTCATGAGGCCGATGCCACGACCCTCCTGCTGCATATAGACGATGACACCTTTGCCCTCCTCTTCAATCTTCTGCATCGCCTTGTGCAACTGCTCTCCGCAGTCACAGCGGCGACTTCCCAGGATGTCGCCTGTCATACAAGAAGAATGAACGCGCACAAGGATAGGCTCATCCTCCTTCCATTCACCCTTGATGAGGGCGAAATGCTCCTGTCCGTTGCTCTTCTGACGGAACGGGATGATGCGGAAGTGACCCCATTCCGTGGGCATGTCCACCTCTTCGCCCACCTCGATGAGCGACTCCTTCTCCAGTCTGTAGGCAATCAGGTCCTTGATGGTGATGATCTTCAATTGATGCTCTTCGGCAAAAGCAATCAACTCCGGCATGCGAGCCATGCTGCCATCATCGTTCATGATCTCCATCAGCGCGCCGGCAGGATAGAGGCCAGCCAACTTACACAGGTCGATGGCAGCCTCGGTATGACCGCTGCGACGCAGCACGCCGTTGTCCTGTGCATAGAGCGGGTTGATGTGTCCAGGACGGCCAAAGGTCTCCGGCTTTGATGTCGGGTCGGCCAATGCCTGGATAGTGGCGGCGCGGTCGTGGGCCGACACTCCAGTGGTGCAGCCTTCCAACTTATCCACCGTCACGGTGAATGGCGTGCCCAGCACGCTGGTATTCTCGCTGACCTGTCGGGGCAGGTCCAGTTCTTCGCTGCGACTGATGGTGATAGGTGCGCAGAGCACGCCACGTGCATATTTCAGCATGAAGTTCACCATGTCGGGAGTAATCTTCTCGGCGGCACAAATCAGGTCGCCCTCGTTCTCGCGGTCCTCGTCGTCGACGACGATAACGAATTTGCCCTCGCGGAAATCCTCGATAGCTTCTTTTATAGATGACAGCTTATAGTCCATAGTTCTTCGTTGTTTTAATTTGATTGATGATATTGTTGCTGGCCGTGCTGACATCGTGCAGGTCACGATAGAGTCGCAGGCGGAAGCGCAACATGCGGAAATAGAAGAAGATGCCCAGCGGCAGGAAAAGGCCGCAGGCTATGTTGAGCCACTTGCGCTCGAAGGGGCGCGTGTGGGCATGTGTCGCCATGATGGGATAGTTGTTCAGTTCGTTGAGAATCACCTTGTCCCGGGTGTATCCCAGGTCCTCAATCGTTGTTTCCAGCATCTCATTGATGGCCTCAATCTCGTGGTCGTCGCCAGGTCTGAAGAACACGTTGATGGGGTTGGGCCATCTCAGCAGCTTGTGCTTCTCGCCATAGGCGGCGATGCTCTTGTTGATATCCTCGATCGCGATGAGGTCGTCGGCATATTTCGGTTCCTCGATGATCACCTCCTTGCGCGTGATGTTACGATGCGTTCTCAGTCCCAGCAGGCGCATCATGAGCAACTTATAGGCGTCGATGTTGAATACCGTTGAGTCGCGGTTGGCCTTATAGGTGAAGAACACGGCCAGCGGTGCCAGCACCATTGTCGAGATGCTCTTGCCGAACCATACCGTCCAGATATCGTCGCGTGCCATGCGCATGCCTGAGTTCTCGAAGATGTAATACACGATAAACACCAGCACCGAGATGATGACCGGCACGCCCAGACCGCCCTTGCGGATGATGGCACCGAGGGGTGCGCCGATAAAGAAGAAGATGATGCACGACAAGGCCAGCGTGAACTTGCCGATGGCCTCGATGAGATGTATGCGCTCGTTTCGATGGAGGCCGTTTGCGTAGTCACTCTTGAACGTCAGGTCGTTCACGGCGTTCTGAGCCTGGCGTGCCGCAATGCGGGTCACCTCGCGCTGCTGGTCCTTGCTCATCTTCGCATAGATGCTGTCCGTGCAGGGCATCTCCTCGGCCTTGACGGTCTGCAGACGCGCAGAGTCATCGGGCGACAGTTCGTGGGCAAACAGCGTGTAGTTGCAAGCCTCCTTATAAAATTGTCTGCCGACGGAGTCGTTTGATTGCTTGATAGAGTCCAGGTCAGTCAGAATCTTATTCAAGTCCTTTGCCTTGGCATCGCTGGTGATACCAGCCACATCCGCCAGGTTGAAGTCGCCGTCGAAGTCCAGCAGAATCGTCTTGTGGGCGAAGGTCTCGCGGCGATAAGGCACCTCTGCCGTGCCGCCCATGTCCTGCTGGCGCATATTCTCGAACCATTCGCCGCTCCATAGTGTCAGCAGCAAGTGCTTCTTTTCCGCAGTCGACTGCAACATGCCCGAGTCGGCCAGGATGATGGTCTGGTCCTCGTACGAGTTCGACTGCCTATAGATCATGATGCCGTAGAGATGACCCGTTTCCAGGTCTTTTTTCTCTACATAGAGGTTCGAGCCAGGAATGCCGTCGTAGAAGATACCCTCAGGAATCTCCAGTTCCGGACTCTTCTGCTTCATCGACAGGAGCAATTGCGAGAACTGGATGTTGGCCTTGGGCACCACCACGTTCTGGAAGAAGAACGAGATGCCGGCTATCAGACAGGTGATGACGATGAGCGAGCGCATCGATTGCATCAACGAGATACCTGCCGCCTTGATGGCAGTCAGCTCCGAGCTCTCACCCAGGTTTCCGTATGTGATCAGGGAAGAAAGAAGGATGGCCAACGGGAATGCCTGTGGCATCAGTCCCAGGCCCATATACCAGAAAAACTGTGCCAGTACCTCCAGCGACAAACCCTTGCCAATCAGTTCGTCGACATATCGCCACAGGAACTGCATCATCAGGACGAAGAGGCAGATGAAAAACGTTCCCACGAAAAGCAGCCCGAACTGCTTAGTGATAAAGATGTCTAACTTTTTTATTCTAAACATATTAACAGGCTGCAAAGGTAGTATTTTTTTTCGAGGTTTAAGGTTTGAGGTTGGAGATTTCTCGTGTACCTTGTTATTTTTTAACACATGTCAAACCTTGAACCCTTGTCCCTTAATCCTTCGCCTTGAAGCCTGAACCCTAGAAATCCAAAACCTTAGAACCCGCTTGATTGGTGCAGACGGTCCAAGTTGCCGTCCCATAGCTCGTGCAAGTCGTCGATATCTTCTGCCGGAGCGTAGTCCACCACGCAGAGGCACAACTCTTCAGTCAGTTCACTCTGCCCGATGCGCATCTCCCAGAAAGCGTCTGGGTCATCCTCGTCCACCCATTGCAGTCGGATGTGACTGTTCTTTTGTCGTTCCAGGATGTTGGCGTTCAGGGTATGGTGTTCTCCGTAGATGTCGCCCCATGTCAGTCTCATCACCCCGTTCTCTTCTATCACATGGTCGGCCAGCCATCGCTCCAACCCGTGGTCGGTGCTGAGCAATTGCCATAGTAGGTCAGGTTTGCGTACTGAGAGGGGATATTCTAAGTTTAATCGTTGCTTCTGCATAAATGTTTTAGCTAGGTTTTCGTTTGTTACGAAATTAGGTTTTACGGGCACAAAGGTACAAAAAAGGTTGCAAAAGACCATATATAGAACCGAAAAAATGTGCTGAAATTCATAAAAAACGTTAACCCAAGCAAAATTCTCTGTTCTCTTGACCCGTTTCTCGTTTTTTAGCAGTACCTTTGCACCCGCTTACGAGCAGATGGCGGGATAGCTCAGCTGGTTAGAGCGCATGATTCATAATCATGAGGTCGCCGGTTCAATCCCGGCTCCCGCTACCAGACAACAAAATGTAAGATTGTGCCGAGGGATGCTTCGGCACTTTTTTTTTAAAAGGTATTAGAGTATTATGCAAGACATTAGGAACATTGCAATTATTGCGCACGTTGACCACGGCAAGACAACGCTGGTGGACAAGATGATGCTGGCTGGTAATCTTTTCCGTGAGGGACAGAATCTCAGCAGTCAGGTGCTCGATGCCAACGACCTCGAACGCGAGCGTGGCATTACCATTCTTTCGAAAAACGTTTCCATCAACTGGAAAGGCACCAAGATTAATATCATTGACACTCCGGGACACTCTGACTTTGGTGGCGAGGTGGAGCGCGTGCTCAATATGGCCGATGGCTGTTTGCTGTTGGTCGATGCCTTCGAAGGTCCTATGCCTCAGACCCGTTTTGTGCTTCAGAAGGCTCTTCAGATTGGCCTGAAGCCCATCGTTGTGGTCAACAAGGTCGACAAACCCAACTGCCGTCCAGAGGAAGTCTATGAGATGGTCTTCGACCTGATGTTCTCGCTCAATGCCACAGAGGATCAGTTGGACTTCCCCGTGGTCTATGGTTCAGCCAAGAACGGCTGGATGGGCGAAGACTACAACCACCCCACTACCGATATCACCTATCTATTAGATAAGATTGTCGAGGTCATTCCTGCCCCCGCCAAGATGGAGGGTACCCCCCAGATGCTCATCACCTCGCTCGACTATTCGAGCTACACCGGCCGTATCGCTGTGGGTCGTGTGCATCGTGGCACCCTGAAGGACGGCATGCAGGTCACCATCGCCCATCGCGATGGCTCTATGGAGAAGACCAAGATCAAGGAGCTCCACACCTTCGACGGCATGGGTCACCAGCGTATCGACGAGGTGGAATGCGGCGACATCTGCGCTGTCATCGGTCTCGATAAGTTCGAGATTGGCGACACCATCTGCGATATCGAGAACCCTGAGCCCCTGCCTCCCATTGCTATCGACGAGCCCACGATGTCGATGCTCTTCATGATCAACGACTCTCCGTTCTTCGGCAAGGAAGGTAAGTTCGTCACCTCACGCCATATCAACGACCGCTTGGAGAAAGAGCTCGAGAAGAACCTCGCCCTGCGCGTAGAGCCCTTCGAGGACTCCACCGATAAGTGGATTGTCTCTGGTCGTGGTGTGCTCCATCTCTCTGTGCTCATCGAGACCATGCGTCGCGAGGGCTATGAGCTTCAGGTGGGTCAGCCTCAGGTGATCTATAAGGAGATTAATGGCGTGAAGCACGAGCCTGTAGAGGAACTCACCATCAACGTGCCCGAGGAGTTTGCCTCGAAGATGATTGATATGGTGACCCGTCGTAAGGGCGAGATGACCTCTATGGAGTCTCAGGGCGAGCGCACCAACATCGAGTTCGACATCCCCTCACGCGGCATCATCGGTCTGCGTACCAATGTCTTGACCGCTTCTCAGGGCGAGGCCATCATGGCCCACCGCTTCAAGGAGTACCAGCCTTACAAGGGTGAGATCGAGCGTCGTTCCAACGGTTCGATGATTGCTCTCGAAACGGGTAATGCCTTTGCCTACGCCATCGACAAGCTGCAGGATCGTGGCAAGTTCTTCATCGATCCAGGTGAAGACGTCTATATGGGCGAGGTTGTCGGCGAGCATGTTCACGACAACGACCTGGTCATCAACGTTTGCAAGGCCAAGCAGCTCACCAACGTGCGTGCCTCAGGTACCGACGACAAGGCCCGCATCATCCCCAAGGTCATCATGAGTCTTGAGGAGTGCCTGGAGTACATCAAGGAAGACGAGTTGGTCGAGGTGACTCCCCAGTCTATGCGTATGCGCAAGGCCATCCTGGATCACGACCAGCGTAAGAAGGCCAGCAGACAATAATATAAATACCATATAACAACATGAGTCGCACAAGTTTTGGTTAAGACCAAAATTTGTGCGACTCGCGTTTAAGGTGCAATAAGATTAAGGAACCATTCGTCTTGTTAATATTTTTTAAATTGGCGATTTTTCTTTATAGTTTAATCGTCAAGTTTATTGGTAATGATTACCTTTGCAAGGTAGATTTAATGTTTTATTTTTATGGCTGTTTTTCCGTAAGACCTAACATTCTAAAGTTGTAATCATTTGATTATGAACATGTTAGTATGATAGAATCGTATTCAAGACCTAACATAAGACCTAACTAAGACCTAACTAAGACCTAACATCCGTTTATGCGGATTTGAGGGTGATTTTTGTTCTATCGAAATCAAATGTTAGGTCTTAGTTAGGTCTATGTTACCTTTTATGTTAGGTCTTGAAGGTGTTTGGTATTAGATAATAGCTTGGTTATCAGCAGATTAGTTGTTTTTAATGTTAGGTCTTGCCTTTTTTCGTCGAATCTTTCCAAAAAATTTTGCAAGACTTGCATGAAATCAAATAATTCCCACGTTGGGAACAAAACATTCCCACGTTGGGAATGAAGTATTCCCACGCGTGGGAATAAACCCTTTCCTAAAGAATAAAAGAGAGTTGACACAAGAGAAAAGCCGTTTCTCTTCATGCGAAACGCCGTTTTACTTGCAGTGAGCGAGGTCAGCAGGGCTGACAAGGGACTGGCACCTGTCATACTCTACAATCGTAACTATTAAATAATGTTAGATTTTTGTACCAT
>Ga0265298_10002948_pt1 | contig 23012 bp, 39 predicted proteins | sample AusTroGonzalo_MG_3_FD_193486 | JGI IMG/M metagenome (GOLD analysis project Ga0265298, IMG submission 193486) | Bovine rumen microbial communities from tropical cattle in Woodstock, Queensland, Australia - Gonzalo_01 | ecosystem: Host-associated > Mammals > Digestive system > Stomach > Rumen ...
TATCAAGGTAATCCAATGCCACATAATAACGTTTCGAGATATGTGGAGCGGAGAGTTTCTTACCAAAACTTGGATTTGGAATTAGTAAGCCCGAATACGTTAAGATGGTAGCATAATAGAGAATAATACGCTTGTAAAGTCCATCTTTGTCAAAGTAATTTCGTGAGAGTTTTTGCTGTTCAATTAAAGAACCTTTATCAATAATTTGCTGGATTTCTTCTAAAGTATAATCACGACAACGAGGGCTTCGAAGAGTGACATAACCACTCTCCCAAGCCTGGTCGTTTTTGGCAATCATTTCAGCTTGCGCCTTTTTGAAGGTATCTAAGTCAAATGTGGTTCTTACATTTCCATCCATTTGATTACTGTCCTCCCGTAAAGAATACTAAACTGCGGCCGCCCATGGCGGAGCGACGTTGAACTTTTTTGTAGGCTTCTTCTTCTAGTTCTTTGATTCTCCATTGTCCATAAGCAAAAGCAGAATACTTATCTTTAGGGAAACGAGAATTGATTTGTTCTAGCGCAATATCAAGTCCTGTTTTCTTAAGTCGAAGATTAGCCATTTCCTCAAACAACTTTGTTGTAAGTTCGTGAGGCATTAGGCGCTTAATTCTCTTCTCATAAGGCATCTTTGAACCAGATTCGGTAGCTAATAGAGCAGATCGAGCTTCTTGCTCAGTTATTAAAAATCTACACATTCCACTATTTAATCTGGTATACGCATTACTATGAATCTTAGAATTAAGAGGTCCAGTTGCTTTCATACAGTAAAGTATGTTCGCTGCATCTTTTGGCTGAATTCTTTTATATTCATCATTATTAAAGAATCCATAGGCAGGATAAGTATTTCCAAATTCATCTGTTTGAGTTCGAATCATTTCATCCGCCAATCCAAGTCCAAGACCATTACAGTCTATAACAACCTCTTTTGGTTGGTAGTCTTCAATTAAACGTTTAATACCAATTGCTTGTCCTGTAAAGGTTCTAGATTCATCAGTGAGTCCAAGAACAACAATATTTACTAAAGTAGAAAAATATTTGTTATCTCGAACATTAACTCTGAAGACTTCTGCTACGGAAGCATCTCCGCCAGCACTTCTACCTACGTCTACTGAAATTAAGTAGAAAACATTAGGAACTCCTCTAAATTTTTGATGCCGTTCTGGATTTTTAATCTTTCTATATTTAGAAAGCTTCTCATAATTATACCAAGAGTCCTCTGAACCGCCAAGCCAAACTCCCATATACTCGGCCGCAAACGTCTGCTCGTTGTAAGAAGGAGATAATTTAAGATTCTTTACGTGAGCTTCCGCAATAAGGCCTGCGCGCATAGGAATACGATAATCTAGTCCCATTGTAAAAGCGCGTTTAGAATCCATAATCGATTCTTCAAAAAAGTCAATAAGAGCGCCATATGCAAAAGAAGATTTCATTCCAGCGGATGTCGCATAAATAACTTGAGTATTGATAGCTTCTTTATTATTTACAAGTCCGTTTGCAGTTGGTCTAGGCACGTTCATCTGAGGAAGAATAATCTCCGCAATTGCGTCACCATCCTGGTCGCGCGCCTCGTCGATAAGAGTTGCATGAGTACGAATACCACGATCTGAGTCCAAGGCACCAACAACTGTAAGTGTACTACCATTCTTAAATGTAAGTTCTACATAGTCCTTACCAAAGTTCGCGGCCACACCTTCCGCATTTGAATTAGAAGGCATCAATTCATTTTTAAGAAGCGGCCAGATATTCCAAATCTCTTTAATTTTTTGCTTTGTAATCTTTGCGGCCTGAGATTTGTTAGGTGCTACAATAGACCCTTTGTGTCCAGGTAGAAATACACATTGTAAATACTTTGCAAGAATAGAAAGGAATGTTTTAGATGTAGCACGGGCCGCAGTAATATAGATATGAGTATATCTCATACAAACCCGCAAAAACAATCTCTGATAAAGGAAAAGATTAAAGTTGCTGTCTTTTGGTTTAATTAAATCAAGATAAATATCAGGGTATACAGTAAAAGTACTCCAACTATCAAACAAAAGCTCTTCATTCTTTTGGAGCCAGCTTTCTGTTATAACCACACCCTTTTCCAGTTCAATACCATCTCGGTAAACTCTTTCTCGAGCCTTAAAGGTCGAATCATCTGGATCTTTTAGTAATATAACTCCTGGTGGGGCATTTTTAAACTTATCTTCCATAATTAAGATTCCTCCTCATCTGTAAGGAAATCTTCTGTGGTCTCGAAATTATATCCCTCATTATCATATTCATCAAGGTTGAAATTTTCTTGCAGACCATAGATATTATCTTCCAGATCATTGGTTGCTTTGAGCGCCGCGAGACGTTGTGTGATTTCATCGCCTATACCGCCCTCGTTAATATAAAGACGTTGATTATAGTTTTCAATATTTTTAATTGTTTCATCAACTACATCACGAGTGGCGCCATCATAAAATTTATTTTGACGGCCTCTCTTTTCAAGCCAGTGGCCAACTTCCGCGAAAGAATCAAAGTCGACCGCATTTTTGGTGTTCTTCGGTGTGAACTCCGCAGTCTTTACTAGCTTATCGTAAGAGGAAAGGAACTTATCAATATCCTTATCTCCGGCACGGATTTTTATATCAATTTCAAGTGAAAGCTTGCAAATCTTTTGCGCTTGGTCAATTTGAAGTGCACCGTTAATATTTTGCGTCAGCATAAGTCCTTTATAAAGTTCTTCCAAGTAGTTAAGTTGCTCTTCATCATAGTTAGAACCCCATTTGCGGCGAAGTATATTAAGACGTTCTCCACTAATTAAAGGGATCTCTTCCTCAATCATACCAGCCTGCCGCAACTTTTCATATTGCTTGTTATAGTCACTCCAACCGAAGTTTCTATAGCACTCTTGGGCAAAGACTTTAGAATATGCATCCCAAGTTCTATCCTGTCCATTTAGCTCCTCTAAACGAGTCCACTCTTTTACGATAAACGGAATGCCCGCATACTGACAAATCCTATCTATGGCTTCCCAAGAATAGGACTCCTCTGCGAGCATCGCATTTATACAACCATTACAAACAGGAAGATAGCCATCGGGATAGAAAGGTGAGTGAGTCTTAGCAAAATCCTCACTCATCTTGGTGGCGCCGCATTTATTACAAGTTTTTGTTAAAAACTTATTCTGCGGTATCTTCGGTACTATTGGCATCTTTCTCCTCCCCGCACTCGTTAGCCTTGCGCAAGAGTACTAAAATTTCCTTTTGTCTTTTCTTATCTTCTTTATCGAATGCATCCAACATATCGGAGAATACATCAACAAAGGCTCTTGGTGCGCCGCCATCTGAAAAGGCCCGCACCTTTAGGACTCTCGCAACTCCCAAGAATACTGGAGTTTCTTTGATGCATCCTAACTCTTGGATAAACTTATCCATCAAACTCATTTTAAATTTCATAGTTTGTCTCCTTTGATGCTTATTTTTTATGAAGCGGCCGCCTTATAATCCGGCTTCTTCTGAAACACTTTCAATAATGGAAATATGCTCTTCCAATTCTTCCGTAGCTTTCTTTGCCGCACTCAAATAATCCACTACACTAAAGTAAACCACAATAGCTAAAACTACAATAATTGCAATAACTAAAACCATTTCAATTAACGTAAAGCCTTTTCTTCCCAACTTTTTCATATCTATTCTACCCAATCCTTTTAATCTTTTCGCATCTTTTACATCTAGGACTAAATCCATCATTTGATCTCTTCCTTTTCATCCAGTTCCTCTCATTCAGTAATAATGAGCGGCCGCAATCCTTACACTTCTTAAAATTCTCTGGAAAGCTCAAATTCTCGCAAACTTCTCTATGAAATCTTGCGGCCTCACTGATCTTCCCCAAAATCTTCTTACAATATAAGGTTGAAATATAATTTAATTGATATTTATGCCCGTACTTACGAAGGACCGCATCTTGGATTTCCTGATTACTCTTCCCCTTTATTTTCAACTCTAAAATGAGTTCTTCCTTCGGGTCTAAGTGCGCCAATTGGATATAGATTTTTGCGGTCTCCAGGAAAAGACGAGTCGATTCAGACTCCACAGCCTGATCTTCCAAATCCTTCCAAATTCCAAACATTTCATACAAGTGTTCTTCATTCCCAAAATCAAAAACCTTCTTAGACTCGACCGGCTTCCATAAAAGTCGACTAATAAAGTTGAGTTCTTCTGGCGAAAAGTCTTCTGGTTCAGGAAATCTATCTCCTCTAAAAATCTTCCCAAAGGTTTTCGCGTATTTTCCTTCGACCCGAACTACTCCAAGTGGAAGAATTGAAATGTCTGCTCCGAATTCTGAAGGAGTACCCATTTCTTGATAGGGCCGCATCTTCAAAGGAATAATAGTATGCTTATATGAGTCCTGGTAAGTATATTGTTGCTGGCGCAGTTCAACTAATTGGTGTTTGAGTTTGAAGTAGTTGAATTGAGAAAGCGTCGAGGCGCGAGCCCGCAATAATTCGATTTTTTCGGGTTCAAATCGAAATAGGAGTTGTTGGCGCGGTGGATTTTTCCGGCGGCCGTGGTCTAGTTCGTAGTAGTTAAGGATGAGTTCGATTGTGTCGATTTGGTCCCAGATTGCTTCGAGAGCTTCGAGGACTAGAGGTGATGCGAGTTCACGAGCCTCTTTGCGCGAGAAAATTTCACGAGTACGTTTCGGTGCGGGCGCATCAAGAGGACGTAGGTCGTTCTCGCTAAAAGTTGGGGATTCTTTTAATTCGTCGAGAGATTCGAGTTCAATAGAAGACCCGGTCCACTTAGAGTCGAGAAAAACGCCTTCATCTTTGAGACGTGCGGGGCCGTCTTTTTCATTAGTGGAGTTTTTGCCCCAAAGTATATAATTTGAGATTGTTTCGAGTTCGTCTTCAGTAGGAGTAAATGGAATTACATTAAGGTAGTCCTTTACGAAGTTAACGCGATCGGAACGAAGAGTTATTTCCCAATTTAAGTTTAATCTAGTCACAGTTTTATGCGCTCCTCGTATACACGAAAGGTGTATACTTTTTGGTTTCTATATTTATTATATACAAATTTGGAGTAAAAGTCAAATTTCGAGGTAGAGGGGTAGAGGAAAAATAGTGGAAAATGAAAATTTAGGTTCAAAGCTAAAATGAAATTTTAGGTTCAAAGTACGTTTGTACCAGGCCCGCGGATTTCGTCAAAAAGATTTGACATTTTTCCCGTGATATACCCCCCTGATTTTTGGCGAAACCGCAAACGTAGTAATTCCAGCGGTTTCCAGCGGCGGGTGCCCGCTTTCCCTACAGCCGCCGGGGTTTCAGCGGATCCGGGACGGCAAACGTAGTGATTCCAGGGGTTTCGAGGTTCTCAAAGATCTTTGATGGTTGCTCGGGCGCGTTTTGTGCAACTTGCACAACAAAACATGGTTGCTTTTGTGCAAGATCACGGAATGAAAAAATTTTGGGACAAATTGCAAAAATGGGGTTGAAATATGATTTCAGTTTGCTATAATGAAATCACAAAGAACAAAGAAGCCACCCGAGAGGGTCAGAAACTTGACAAGTGAATACCGATTGAAGAAGATACTTTCTTTTCAAAGGTAAGTGACGCATGAGGCGCACCTAGTAGGAAAGATAACGCTACAAGGGAAGTAGTAGGTGAACGACAGATCAATGGGACAAATCTGCTCAAAAGGAGATGATGGTATGATGTGGTATGTTTTAAACGTGAAAAGCGAAAACGTACGTTTTCCAAGAACGCTAGAATCACTAGGTTTCGAATACTATGAGGCTGACAATGAGTTTTTCTTTGATGCGGAGTATTTCTGCGACGTAGAGGAAAACGCTGATTGTCTTGTAGAAATGGGAATAGAGTTTCAATTTGTAGTCTTTCCTGATTATGGAATGGTTTCTAAAATTGTGTATGATAGAAACGGCTACTTGAAGTATAAAAAAATGATGAATAGTGAGGTGTGAATTATGGCTAGAGAGAAAGTAACATTTGAGGCACTCGCAATCGGTGACTATTTTGTCGCTGACGCAATAGCCCTGACAGGCTCGGGTTGCATGGCTAAAGTCCGTGCGGGCTCGGCTGAAGTGGTGGGCAAGTTGGAGAACCCTGTTCTCTTTAATGATGGGCGTTATCACATTCGCCCTGTCAATCTGTATAGAAAGATAGGTGAATGATATGCTGAAAAGGGTTTATGATGTCGCCCTGCCGTGGGGTAGGGAATACGCTAACAATGGGCTACATAAAGAACAATGGTTAGCCTATGTGCTGACAGGCGTCCACCGCAAGGCGGACAACAAACCCTTTTCAGATGGCGGTGACATCGGCTTGATTCAGGTGAAGTCAAGCCGTGCTACCATTTGCAAGGGTGATACGCTCAACGCTATATATGAGCATATGAGCGTTGACAAGGCTGAAGTGTTCGCCTACGTCTGCGACGACGTGCGGACGGTTTATTACATGACACGAAGCGAATATGTCGAATTTGTGCTCGAATTCGCTAGTGTGGTTGCTGATTCATCAGGACATAGAGAATCGAGCCACGGACACGGCGGCTCGAACGGCGGCGGCTTGAAAATCAAATTGAAAACTTGCGCTGAAAGTGACAAGTCAAGAAAAATGTACAAATGGTTTGAGGGTAGGCTGTGAAGCCTACCCACTACAGAAAGAAGGTATGAATATGATGTACGGATATGAACCTATGATGCCGTTGGACGAACCAACGGATTGGAACACAAGGCACTATGAGCCTGAAGATGAGGGCTTGTGGGACGATGACGAATATGAATCCGCTCGGGACGATTGGGAATAAACTAGTAACAAAAGAGGGGCTGAAAAGCCCCTCCCCGTAAGGGAGGAGGAAATTTTTATGAAAAAAATTTACATTGTAATGCGAAAAATAGGTAATGATTGGAAAACCCCTCAAATCGCTTTTGAATCAAAGGAAAAAGCAAGAAAGAGGGCTAGAGAATGGACGGATGGAATGGGCGGCGAAAAAGATTATCACTTCTACGTCGAAGAGGTTGCAATTTTCTAAAAAATGGAGGCTTAAAATGAATAGACAAAAAATGCTTGATAATGTTATCCGAAAATTCGGATTTGAGCACCGTTGGACGGTACAATTCGCAAGAATGTGCGAAGATGCAAATAGATACACCGATGAAATGGTTTTGTTTCGATATGATATGCTGATGCACAAATATCAATAAAAAATAAACAAAAAGTAAAAGGGTGGGGTTTTAAGCCTCACCCGATTCCTAGAAAATGGAGGTAAAAATTTATGAAAAAGTTTTGGGTAGGAACGTATTTCAGCGGCGAAATTCAGGTTTTCGCCTACAATGTTTGTGAAGCCGCCTATAAAGTAAGACGGAAACTTACAAAAAAATTTGATGATATTACATACGTAACTTTTTACGATTCTAAAATGAAAAGATACATTATGTATGAAAAAAGTGATTTTGAGGAATGGACAGAAAAAGATTATGATGAATTTTTATATAGTTGAGAGTCGCCCCGAAAAAATCGGGGCGATTCTTTTTTTATGAAAATGTAAAAAATCTTTGATTTTCGCCCGGGCGCCCCTAAAATTTTTTTGACATTTTCCGAAAATCAAAAAGTTATAAAAAATATTTGACATTTGGGCGCCCGGGCGCCCGTTGTGCACCCTGCACAAATTCTAGCTTAGAAGATCTGAAAATTTGTGCAATCTGTCAATAGACTTTTTTGGATTTTTCCTTTATAATGGTATTATAGAAAAATGATATGGAGGTATCTAGTATGTATTTTGAGCAATTTTCTAAGGGTTTTTGTGATGGTCGCCACCCGTTTATCGTTATTATTTGCATGGACGACTGCGGTCGTATCGAGATGCGCCGTTTCAGAAAATATGGGCAAGCTAAGCGCTGTCTCCGACTCAGGGAGGCTGAACTCACTGAATGCTGGATCGATGTCGGCTCAACTTTCATCTATCACGCTCCGACAAAGCAGCTTTTAGATGCAGAGTTTTATGAGAACGAATGTCCGACTACCATCTTTCAGAAAAAGATTTTGAAGCAGAATTTTCCAGACTGGGCGGACTTATAATCCGCCCTTTATTTTTCTTTAAATTATCAAATTTCTTTTAGGTCGCGCCCGGGCGCCGGCAATTGTGAACAAATTGTAAACAATCTTATTATTCTATTTACGTTATGAAAAAGATAGTGTATAATAAGTATATAAATTAAAGATAGTGAGGTATCGATTATGAAAATTTATTTAGCGAAATTTAATGCAGTTCTTTCTTGTAGAAAGCCATCTAAGGCTTTTCTTTCCGAAGAAAAGGCGGAAGAGTATTGCGAGAAAAGAAATCAGGCTCTGCTTGATGAAGAGAATGCAATGCTGGAAGAGCTTGGAGAAGAGCCAATGGATTATGACGAATATTGCGGCGACTTTTTCGATGACGCATGGGAAGTTGAAGAAATCGAGGTTGAGGAGTGATCCTCAATCTCGACTTCGCGCCCGGGCGCCAATTGTGAACAAATTGTAAACAATCTCATTTACTAGTTTACTTTCTAGAATTTATAATGTATAATAAGTATGTAAGTTAAAGAAATACAGATTTACGAAAGGAAGGTATTGATATGGATACTTGGACAGACAACGAAAGAGAATTGGTTTTGAAGGCAATTGGATTTACAGTAGTAGAACTTGGTAAGCTCATGAATCAGAAGTTTACCACCACCGACGCGATGATTATGTCAATTGCGCTGATGAAAGGGTTTGATGAATCTCTCAAGGCTTTTGAGGAAGCTCAAACACTAAACGTTGTAGATACAGAAAGAAAGGAAGAAGAATAAAGGGAAAAGGTGAGTAATCACCCTTTCTTTATGTTCTTTCGCGCCCGGGCGCCAAGGACAGTTTGTACAAAAGTTGATGTAAAATTTTGTGCAATTTGTATATTGATTTAGTTTACTCCTAGTATTATAATATAAATGTAAAGAGAAGAGAACAAGAGCAATAGCGAATAGAACCCCTCTCTTCACTTCAAATGAATCGGATTTATCAAGCCGTAAGTTTGAAGGCTTCCAGAGAAACTCTCTCTTTATACCACTTAACCCCCTTTTATACACATACCTCCTCCTATTGAAGACCGTCCGCAAGGGCGGTTTTCTTTTTCTGGAATATTTCGCGCCCGGGCGCGACCAATTGTGAACAAATTGTAAACAATTCCTTTTATCTATTTACTTTCTACTATTTATCGTATATAATATAGATGTAAACAAAAGATAAAAGATTTGGAGGTCTTGATTATGAAAAACGAAACTATTGCAAAAGGTAACTATGAGGCTTATTTGAGAAGTGAGATGTACTCTCTCTATGACGCTTACGACAAGCCGTCTAGCCGCAAGGAAGCGGCATGGGAGTATTGCCAGGACCTGTGCGCCGAGTATAGCGGCTGGGGTCTGAAAGTAATTTCTAGAAATTGCTTTATCTTTACGGCTGGCTTCTTGTTCCTTTCCACTTCAGGAAAAGAAAAATTTATGTACATCACCCCGAACTATGACCGCGTGTGCGATGTGGGGTAACCCACCGCGCCACGCGGCGCGCCCGGGCGCGCGATCAAGAAAGTTTTAGTATTTTTTCTGAAAAAAGTGTTGACACTAGGGAAGTTATACTGTATAATAATAAATGTAAAGAGGAAGTGCGAACGGTTCTATTAGAGAAGTACAATCTAACTTAACCACTCGCATCCAGAAAGCGCAGGGGAAAATGTGTTGATGAGACCCCTATTGGACAACAAACTTCCTCTTTACAAAAGTGTCCGCCAATGCAGATGTGTCCACGTCGCGCGGATGGGTAATTCTAGAGTCTGCGGTTAATAGGAAAGAAGGTGATTCAATGATTTGAGGTTGGGGAAGGAAGGCAACCCCGTAGTACAATAAACTTCCCTTGTTGATATATATTGGAAAAATGTACTCAGTTTGGTTTTATTGAGTTTGGTTATACTCGGAACGTTCCCCGAAGGCATTGGCGTCATGAACCAGTGCCTTTGGCGCGCCCGGGCGCGAGCATTTTGCACAAAATCAGTGGCAAAAATTTGTGCAATTTGTCAATATACTTCTTTGCTTCCTTAATGTATAATATACTTGTAAGTTAATTAAGGAGGTTTTGATTATGAAGAATTATTTATTTGAGGTTGTCGGCGGTAACTATGATAATGAGGGCGAGCGTTTCTTCATTTGTTGCGAAGAAGGGTACAAGGTGCAGACGCTTGAAGACTACTTCCCTGATGGAATAGAGTGCATAGAGTTAGGTGTGTACGATGATGATGAAGCTGACTTGCTCGGCTACGATACGCTATAAGGGGGTGGAGCTATGAAAAGCAAGCTAAAATTCCTGGCTGAATTTCTAGGTTTTATTGTTGTCGTAATTTGTCTGTTTATTTTCGCATTTATTTTTGCCGCAAGTGTAGGGGGTATTACAATATGAAAGTTAGTGAAGCAAGAAAATATTTTAAGTTAAAGAATACTGATACTGTTTATCTTGATGGTATCAAGGATATAGAAAGGAGCGCAAACCGAACCATTTCATACAGTCATAGTGCGGTCGCAAAAATGAGAGCGTGGAAGGACTTGGAAGCGTGTCGCGCATTAAGAACAATCGCGGTTTATTAAAGGGACTGGCGTCATGCCAGTCTGCGCGCCCGGGCGCCGGCGGTTTGTTTACAATTTATTCACAATTAAATGTTGACTTTTAGAGAAAGTTTCTGTATAATTAAATCATAGATAGAGAAAGAGAGGTAATGAGATATGACAAGATTGAGAGAGGTTTTAGTAGAAAGATTGATTCGTATCTATGGTCATGAGAATAAAATCGTTCGTGAATTCTGCGGCCTATGTGAAATTTTCAAAGATGACGAGCTACACGATAACATTCTTGTATCGATTGTGTCAGCTCATGAGCATCATCCGCAAGTGGGTGAAGAAGAAGAGGAAGAAGATGAACACCCGATGGTGTTCAGACAAAGAACTGAAGAAAAGCATGGCACCTGGGAAAGGAGATAACCAGGCGCCGCGCCCGGGCGCCAACTATGAACTTTTTGTGAACATGGATATTTTTATGGAAAAACTATTGACAGTAGAAAAATGCGGGTGTATAATATAGATGTAAATAAGAAAAACAAAGGAGATTAAAACCATGAACAAGAAGCCACTTACAAAAACAATGCTCGACCTTTTCATCGTAACTGCCAGTGCCAAACTGGACGAGGACTTTCCAGAGTTGACAGACCCGACGCTGAAATCCCTGATGATTTATAAATTGCTCAAGGGATTCTGTATGGATAAGGGCTACTACATTCCAGACTCCACGATGGCTGAAGTAGAAGAAGCTCTGGCTGAAGAGGAAGAAGAAGAGTAACTCCAGTCACTCTCATGGTTCCATGACCAAGCGACCAGTACCACCAGTACTGGGCGCGCCCGGGCGCCGCCTTGTGCGCTTTTCACAAAATCCGGGACAGAAATTTGTGCAACTTGACTACTAGACTTTTCCGTTCCCATAATGTATAATATAAGTGTCCTTAAGGAAAGGGGCACAATTTGGAAGTTATAGTTACCACCAAAAAAAAATCGAAAAAAATCTTCGAAAGGTGTTGACAACGAGAAGAATTAGTGCTATAATAATTACAGAAGGTGAGAGAGAAAAGTAACTCACCAAAAGAAAAACTATGTAGCCAACTACATTAGTGTTGGAGAAAGAAGGTCAAATATGGCTGAAAAGTACACAATGAGAAAGTTTCTTGAAACAGTAGCAACAGGCTCCGCTGGCGCAGAAGAGGTCGAATTCGCTAAGGGCGAAATTGCTAAGCTCGATGCTCGTAATGAGGCTCGTAAGGGCAAGCCGTCTAAGACGGCGCAGGTAAACGCTCCGATTAAGGACGCTATTAAGGCTTTTGTAGCCGATAATCCTGGCACAACCGCTGAGGCTATCGGTGTCGCAATCGGGCAGACAACCGCAAAGGTATCGTCCCTTGCTACTCAGCTTGTCAATGAGGGTGTTATCACATCTGCTGACGTTAAGAAGGTCAACGGCAAGGGTAAGGTTAAGTCCTATACCGCCGTATAAGAATTGCCCCTGAAGGAGAGGGCTTGTATCTCCTTCCCACTTAACCCACTAAAAGTCATACCTCCTCCTATCCATTAGCGTCCCACATGGGGCGCTTTTGGCGCGCCTTTGGCGCCCGGGCGCGAAGTCGAGAAAGTTTTACAATTTGGGTGTTGACTTTCTGGAATTTATTGTGTATAATATAGATGTAAGTTAAAGATAGAAAGAAGGTATCCTTAAATGAAAGTTAAAATTGTTTACTCGGTACAAAAAGAAAAAGAAGTCGAAATCGATGACAAGTATCTGTTCGCAACGCAAAAAGATGTGAATGATTTTTCTGATGAAGAATGGGAGCTTTTTGGTGAGCTGTACAATATCGGAGAAGGGGAATCAATGAAAGACGAGAATTATGATTATTTTGAAGGTATGTATGACCTTGAAGGCAACTTGATTATAAATTAAAGGAGGAAATAACATGGCAAAGATTTATTTAGCCGCACCATTTTTTAAGAAGGAAGAAAGAGAATTTGTTGAAAAATTTGCTGAGATGTTTCGTCGTTGTGGCAATGAAGTATACGTTCCAATGGAACACAAAATTGAGAATGGAGAGAATCTACCCAACAATGAATGGGCGCGCAAAGTCTTTGAACAAGATATTAAAGCAATCGATGAATGTGATACAGTAATCGCCATTTATTCTAGTCTATATAGTGATACTGGTACGGCATGGGAATGTGGTTATGCATATGCAAAAGGAAAAAGGGTTCTTATCAATATTTGTAAAGAAGAGAGTGAATCGAATGGTACAATAAAAAATATCAAATCTTTAATGGTAATCAATGGTTCGAATAATTATAACACATATGATTCTTTTATTCAAATGTAAAAGGAAGGGGAGACCCTTCCGCGCCCGGGCGCGATGTTCATAATTTGTTTACAATTCAGGGATTGACTTTCTGAAATTTCTCATGTATAATAAATATGTAAATAAGAAATATGAAAGGAGAATCCTAAAATGAAAGTTAAAGTTATTTATTCCAAGTGGGCGACAAAAGAAATCGAGGTCGACGACAAGTTTGCAATTTTGACAGAAGATTTAGACGAAGATGCCATTGATGAAAATGAAGGTCTTATTGATGAATTGTATGCGATTGGTGAAACCGCGGCTTTTGAGGACGATTCATGTAATGATTTTTATGGTGTAACAAGTCTTGATAATGAAGAGATGGTTATATCGTGAGGTGCAAAGAGTATTTTGTGAAAGAAGGTGACGAGAATGAGATTGATTGATGCAGATGTAATACAGTTTGAAAACAACGAGTTCGACACATACAGCGATTATAGCAGAGCGTTTGATGCGATAGACCAAGCGGAAACCATCGAGGAGCGACCGCACGGAGAGTGGTACAAAAAGCCGTGGGGATATGAATGTTCTAAGTGTCACGGCAGACCGCAATTCTATCCGAATGGAAAAGACTGGTTGTCTGACTACTGCCCGAACTGTGGTGCTTCGATGCGGAAAGAAGGTGACGAGAAATGACGAGAGAAGAAGCGATAGATTGCATCAAGGCAATTCACGTTCAGATGTTCAATAGTGGGGCGTCAAAATGGACCGAAGCCTGCGATATGGCTATCGAGGCATTAAAAGACCGACCGCACGGAGAGTGGAAGAATGGCATGTGTACGAATTGTGGAGCAGAATGTTTTGAAGATTATTACATGAGGGATATAAATACTGAGTTCTGTCATAGGTGCGGCGCAGACATGAGACCGAAAGAAGGTGAAGCGGAATGAAACTTGACAGGGAATTTGACAGATTAATGAAGAGGAGAGGTGGAACGGAATGACTAGTCATTCCGCGCCCGGGCGCGCCGACAGTTTCCACAAAACTTGGTATGAAATTTTGTGCATTTTGTCAATGGACTTATTCCCTTCCTTCAATTATAATATACTTGTAAGTTAAGTAAAGGAGATAAATGAAATGAAAGAGAAATGGGGTTTAGACAAACCATACAAGTTTGAGTGGAATGACTTGCGCGCGGTCATTACTGTTATCAATGTAATTCTGATTATGATTTTTGGATTGAGTATTGCATGGTTTGGACTTGCAGTCGCACTCATCGGACTACTGAAAGATTTTTTAGTAGACCATCGCATCAATGGGGCGATTATGCACTTTAGTAATGTAGTTTTGAATCTGTATTTTATTATGATTCTGTAAAGGAAGGGGTTCCCTTCCGCGCCCGGGCGCCGCCCTTGTGCAAGTTGCACAATTTATTTCCAAAATTTTGTACAATCTGACTACTAGACTTTTTCGGGTTTATCCTTTATAATAAGTATGTAAGTTAAAGATAAACGAAATACGAAAGGACGGTACATGAATTATGATTTTTGGTACATTTGAACTTACAAAGAGAAGTAATGGGGTTTTGATTGCAAAGGATTCTTTAACAGGATTGAGTGCGGCTATTTCTCCGACGGATTCTAATTACTCTGCATGGTTGTATCTTTACAAGGACGTTGTCGCTACAAAGGGTGATATGGCACGAGCTGACAAGTTTTCGGATTTTCTTAAGGTACTCGCAGTAACACCTTCTCCAGAGAGTGAGAAAGAAGTCAAGGAAAAAACGCTCACACCCGAAGAACGCCTCAAGCGTGGTGTTAGCAACATTATGGAATTTTTCAAGGAGTTTTCCTTTGAGCCCAGTTTCCGTTTCATGAACACTCTTGCCTTCAAGATTAAGGAAGGTAAGAAGGAAGCAAAGGAGTATATCCTCAACTACTTCTCTTTGATGGACAATCAGTTTACTGGTGAGGTTAAGGGCAAACTGAAAAGCATAGAATTCGAAGGTATTCTTGACGATATTTCTGCCTACGATGCACCCACTAAAGTTATCAATAGTAGACTTTCCATTTATTATGGTAGTGCAGGTACTGGTAAGACTACTATCGGTATGAAGGAAGCAGACAATCGTTGTATTGTATGTAACTCTTCTATGTTGCCTTCTGACCTTATGGAAGATTTTGTTTTCACAGATGGTAAACCGACCTTCCAAAAGTCCGCACTTTGGGAAAGTATGGAACAGGGCAAGGCGATTGTATTCGACGAAATCAACCTTCTGCCTTATGATTCTTTGAGATTTTTACAGGGAATTCTTGATGGTAAAACCGAGGTAGATTATAAGGGTAATATCATTACCATTAAAGAAGGGTTTAAGGTTATCGGTACAATGAATCTTTCTCTTGGTGGTATGGTTTACGGACTTCCTGAGCCACTTGTAGACCGTTGTTCCGATATTAAGGAATTCAAACTTAATGCTTCTCAACTCATGAAGGCAATTACTGGTTGATTCTGAAATAAAAGATTTTGAGAAGGGTAGAAATACCCTTCTTTTTTTGACATTTGCGCGCCCGGGCGCGGCCTTTGTACAAGTTGCACAGAATCAGGCGTAAATTTTGTGCAAGTTGACTACTAGACTTTTTGCGGTTTATCCATTATAATATAGATGTAAGTTAAATAAAGGAGTTGATTAAATGAACGTTAGTATTAAGGAAATCGAAGAAGTTGTGGTAACTTTACCTATCTCGTATTATGCGAAGCGTAGAGTGCCTATCTTTCCCGAAAGAAAGACAATGGTAGGAACGTCTTATTATGACCCTGCTAAAGATGAAATCCACATTGATTGTGAGCTGATTCAGTCTGGGCTGAAAAACGCTCCAGAAACTGAAGATGAAGAGTTTCGTGAAACCGCTATTAGAAGTATGGTTTATCATGAGTTAAGTCATGCAATTTTGACACCTAGTAGTGAGCGAGTACAAGGTGAATTGGGATGGAGACATCTTCCGCCTGAAATTTTTAATATTTTTGAGGACGAAAGAATCGAAACACTTCTCAAAGATTTTTACATCAATGTAAATTTCAAGAAAAATCTGCTTTACATTTCTGGCAATTCTATTCCTACACCTACTACTCCCGAAGAAAAATTCTTTAACCTCGTTCGCTTCCGTTGTTATCAGGGTACAAGATGGGCGGAAAGAGTTGAGGAAATTATTGAACGTTATCGTGACGTAAATGTCAATTCTTTCAATACCGAAGATTATTCAGATTCTACGTTAGCAGAAAGATATATTGAGGAAGTTGCCGATTTGTACCATGAATTTCTAAAGGAAGAAGGTAAGGGCAAAGGTGTTTCTGATAATCCTTCCGAGCGTGCCGATATTGAAAACTCTATCAATGGTACTGGTACTAGCGAAGGCTTTTCCGAGAACAACGTCGAAGAAAGAACAGGCGAAGGTCAAGGCAAAGGCGAAGAAGGCAACGAGTGCAAGGGTCAGGGCGAAGGTCAGGGCGAAGGTCAGGGCAATAAACAAGGCGAAGGTCAGGGCAAAAGAACAGAAGGAAACCACACTTCTCATTCATTAGAAGGTCAGGGAAAAAATGGACGTGGTGGCGGCGGCGAAAAAAATAACCTTTTCGGTAAAGTAATCGATAAAGAATATAAGCGTTATCACGACAATGCACTAACCGCAGAATTGAATGTTATAATTTCTAGTTTCAATAAGAAGAATAATAGTGGTAGTGGTTGTACTTCTTATAGTGGTGTTTTCAACCCTCGCAACGTTGCAAGAGAAGACTATCGTTACTTTGACAAAAAGACTTCTGCACGTGGTAACAATACTTATGGTACTTTCCATTTGAACCTAGTTATTGACAATAGTGGTAGTTTCTGTAACTTACAGAATTCCGCAAATAAACTCATCAATTCTTTGATAGATATTGAGAAGAAAAATTCTAACTTTACCTTTGACGTAATTTTTAGTAATGTTGGACTTTATGAGGCAACGAAAGACAATCGTTATGTAGTGGCAAATGGTGGAAATGTACTTGAGTATGATGAAGTTTTAGAAGTTATGAACAAACACAAGAAGAAAAATGCATACGTTTACAATATTGTCATGCATGACGGTTGGACGGATGCACGAGCAAGTAAGGGTAGAAAAAATGCTTTTCTTGCATGGGATACTTCGAACACCACAATAATTGATACTGGTGACAATGAAGAATATTTTGGTGATTTGAAAAGCGCAAAAATTGTCAACACTCCTTATAGAAATTTAGTCAAAACTTTAGGTCATCAAGTTGCAACAATTTTAAGAACGGCGTTCCGTTAAGAGAACCCACCCCGAGAGGGGTGGTGTTCGCGCCCGGGCGCAGAAAAAATCAAAAATTTCTTAGAAAAAAAGTGTTGACAAAATTTGAATTTTCGTTTATAATAAGTATGTAAGTTAGAGAAAGAAGGTGAATGAATGAAGAAAACAATTTGGTTAGATATGGACGGCACTTTTGTAGACCTTTATGGTGTAGACGGTTGGTTGGATAAACTTGAGGCAGAAGATGTTACACCTTATGAGGTGGCAGAACCACTATGCCCCATGAGCTCACTTGCAAGGCTGTTAAATGCCCTAAGACGCGTAGGTTACTTAATTGGTGTAGTATCATGGACTTCTAAGACTGGAAGTAAAACCTATAATAGTAAGGTCGAAAAGGCAAAGAGGGCTTGGATTGTCCACCATCTTCCTAGTGTAAAGTTTGATTATATCGATATTATTCCCTACGGCACACCTAAGCACGATGGTCGTGAAGGTATCTTGTTCGATGATAACTCTATGATTTGTGCAGAGTGGGAAGCGGTAGGCGGTAAAGCCTATGGAGTAAATAAGATTATCGAAGAATTAAGAAGGATTTTAGGAGAAGAGAAAAATGGCGCACAAAAATAAAAAGAAAAAGGAACAACAGGCCCACCGCGGGCCCACATTCCTTGGTTTTCGGCCTTCGGTCGAAGACCACAAGTTATGGAAGTCCCGCCACCCTCGCAAGCGCAAGCACAAGGCACTTGACGAGGAGTAGGCGCCCGGGCGCAAATGTAAAGAAAGTTTTATACTTTTTGTATTGACTTATTAAAGTTTGTAGTGTATAATATAAATGTAAGTTAAAGAAAGGAGACTTAACAAAATGAGAACGATTAAATTTGAAACTGCGATGGAAATGATGAACATGGCACTTTTTACGTTGTGCAGAGTGCAACCAGAAGAGGTTCTAGCCGATACGGAAGGTGCTAAGCAACTTTGCAGAGATTTGTTTACATCTTACTGTGACATTTCTGGTATTGTAGCCGTCGAAGATGACGATGAAGAAGAGGAAGAAGGTGAAGAGTAATGGAAAATGGTAATAACCAAAACGCAAATGGTGGCATCGGATTCATTGGTGCTTTGACTCTTGTGTTTATCGTCCTGAAGTTATGCAAGGTAATTACTTGGTCTTGGCTTTGGGTTCTCTCGCCAATTTGGATTTCGGTAGGACTTGCCGTTGTAATTGGTATCATCGCCGCAATCGCAATCTCCGTTTGGAAAGCAAAACATTAAGGAAAGGGGCAGAACCCTTTCCGCGCCCGGGCGCCGCCGTGTTCATAATTTGTTTACATTTTTCTTCTTGACAAAACTTGATTCTTCCATTATAATATAAATGTAAGTAAAAGAAAGAAGGTAAAGTCTATGGAATACAGAGTATTTTGTGACAAGATTAAAGAAATCACCAATGAGTTTACAGAAAGATTTGGTTGCCGTGCAATGTGCGGGCCGCAGTTTATGTATTGTCCTGGTTTAGACCTGATTTTTTATGAGCTGGATTTTTCTCGTCGTCAAAAAAGCACAAGAGATTTCCTAGAAAGTGTAAAGCGACTGAAGCCTGAAGTTAAGTTAAATTCTTTTGTATGGTCATTACTCCATGAGTTAGGACACCACGCAACGAATGATGATTTGACAGAAGAAGAAGAACGTTACTGTGATAGGAAGCGCGCAAGAATAACGAGAACAAAAGCGAAGCACCCATATTATAGATTGCCCGATGAAGTTATGGCAACTACATGGGCGGTTGAATATGCAAACACGCATAAGGAAGAAGTCCTCGAATTTTCTGAAAAACTCCTTGCGGTTCTGTCCGAAGCAAGAGGAACCGTTGTGGTCGGTATCTAAACCGACCGCGCCCGGGCGCGCCGTTCACAAAATGTTCACATTTTAAGTGTTGACAATTTCTATCCCTTCATGTATAATATAGGTGTAAGTTAAAGAAAGGAGTTGATACAAATGGCAACCAAAGAACAGAGAGAAAAAATCCGTGAGAGGTATCTTGCCCTTGTTAAGGAAGCACTTGCTGAAAAGGGTGAGGAAATCCTTGTGACCGCCTCGAACAAAATCGCTATCCCTACTGTGGAAGATGGTGAGGAAGCCTACATTACGCTGACCTTCGCCGTTCCTACTGGTTCTCATGATGGTGAAGCCTACGATGGTTATGCTGAAGCCGAGAATTATGAGAAAGAGTTAGAGAAGAAGAAGGCGAAAGCAGAAGCCTCCGCAAAGAAAAAGTCCGCAAAAATCGCTAAGGATAAAGCGGACAGGGAAGCAAAAGCCAAAGCAAAAGCCGAAGGCTAAAGGTCTGGCGGAGCCTTAAATCCGCCACCACATGACCCACTATACATACCTCCTATCTTACTTACGGAAGCCGACCAATTGTGTCGGCTTTCCGTCGTTCCATGCGGTCTGGCGCCCGGGCGCCGCCCGTCAATCTGCACAAATCCAGGGCAACTTTTTTGTGCATTTTGTCAACTAGACTTTTCAATGGTTTTAGTATATAATAAGTATGTAAGTTAAAGAAAGGTTGGTGAAGAACCAAAGATGAACATTTTAGTATTTGACACGGAAACAACGTCGGTCAACAAGCCGTTCTGTTACAACGTCGGTTATTGTATTGTTGACACCACAACAAGAGAAACGCTTGTTGAAAGAGATTTTGTGGTAGAACAAATCTGGCACAACCTACCACTTTTTGCTACGGCTTATTATGCTGAGAAGCGACCGCTTTATATTGCTTCGCTTCGAACCCGAAAAAGCATCATGGAAAAGTGGGGCAAAATTATGCAAATTCTCAAGAAGGATATTGCCACCTACAAGGTTGAAAGTGCCTACGCCTACAATAGCCCCTTTGATGATGGAGTTTTTATTATGAATAATGATTGGTTTAGAACAAATAATCCGCTAGAAACAATTCCTATTCATGACATTCGTGGATATGCACACCACTTCATAGTAAATGATGACTATAAAAAGTTTTGTGACAAGCACGGATTGTATACAGAAGCAGGAAACTATTCCACAACCGCTGAAGCGATGTATAAATATCTAGTAGACGATACTTTCGTTGAGGAACATACGGCATTAGCAGATAGTAAAATTGAAAAGGATATTTTGTTAGAGTGCTTGGATAGAGGTGCTTTGATAGATACAGATTATCCAGTATTCAACTCGGTAGAAAGAATAGTTACGAAAAATTTTAAGGTGGTGGATAAACGGAACGGAACAGAACATGATTTTGAATATGAAAAGATTTTCATAAATAAAGAAAAGACTAAAGCAATTTTGAGGTAAGTAAGGGTCTACTCCGTAAGGGGTAGGCCCATTTCGTGCGCCCTCGGCGCCCGGGCGCCAAGTCCTAACCTTATATTATACCACAAAACCAAATACATTTCAAGTTTATTCGCGTGTCAAATTTTCATGCGAATTTTTTAATGTCAAATTTTCAGCCCTGTCAAATTTTACCCAGTGCGCCCAAAATTCCATCCATGTCAAATTTTCATATCAGCTGAGCTGGGAATGAGCTGGGCTTTTCCCAGACATAGGAAGCTGCGCCGCAGCTGGAAAATTACCGCGGGGACAAGCACAAATTTTTAAAAAGTCAAATTTTCAGGCCGCATAAAAAAAGGAAGCCGGATTTCTCCGACTTCCCAATGAGAGAGGTGATATAAATTAAGCAAGACGATAGCCTGTCTGCTTACCCTTAGCGCCCTCAACAACGATCTGCTCCTTCACTACGGTACCAGCCTCAACGAGCGGCTTCAAAAGCGGAGGAATCGCCTGACGAGTCAGACCCTCAATTGCGGCCTCAGCAACAAGAGTTGTTGCGGTCTTCGGTTCGGCGGTAATCACAGCGAGAACCTGAGCACGAACGCCATCCTTCTCAGCGCGCTTTGCGGCGGTCTTTTTTTCCTGGTAAACTTTGCGGGTTTCCTGTGCCTTTTCATACTTAGCGAGTTCCTTAGCGGCAAATTCTACAACCTCAGGCTGACCAGCGGCTTCTGCAATCTTTGTAACTTTTTCAATAAATTCGACGTACTTCATTTTGTTTTCTCCATTTCTTTAATTAGTTTAATTTTTTTCTCATGGGGTTTAATTTCCTTTCCCCACTTTCTATATATATTATACTGGATTTTTCAGAATCTTTCAAATTTTCTTTTCTAAGATTCCTATAAAAGATAGAGGTTGCCGGCTTTTCTTTACCTTTTATGTATATAGTATAGCAAAAATTTCGGGAAGTTTCAAATTTTGGAAGGAGAGGTTTTCGGTAACGTCGACGCCGGTCTACTCCCTTTACGTCGACGCCGGTCCACTCTATATTATATGTCTGGCGTATAAGCTGGACCCATACCTTTCGTCTTGAAATTTTTACTTGTGTCAAATTTTGTGCCAGGTACCCAAAACTATCCTTAACTATCCTTAACTATACCCATCCTTCCCTTACTCCTCCGAACCTTTTCCTCTTACTCCTTTCTCTCCTCTCTATCTTTTCCCTTCGCCCTTAACTTTTCCATTCGCCTTCTACCGTTTCCTTTGAATCGCTCTCTTCTCCTACCTACCCTATGCCCAAAAAATACCCAGACCGTCTGTCCCTCCCAGGGGAGGACCAAATTCCACCAATTTAACTTTAAGCCAGTCCGAAACCGACGGCTCCCAGCTCTTCCTCTTCTACTCCCATTCTCCCCTAAAATTGACGCCGGCGAATCCATCTAACCACTCCTCCCCTTCTAATCTCCCCTAACTACCTCCTTTCTAATTTATTTTCGCCGTAGATTTTCTGGAAAATTTTTTTCCCTAAAATTGACGCCGGTCTAGTAGTCCCGCGACCTTTCCCCTAAATATACGTCTTACGTCGACGCCGGCGTCTTTGAGCCGCCGACTCGCTCTCGCTCATGAGCCCCGGCGCGCTGCGCCGGACCTCACAAGCTCGCCCGGCACGGCTCGAAAACATTCGCGCTGCGCGCTCCTGTTTTCTATACTTGGGAGGATTGGGAAGATAAAAGGGCAAATACGTCTAGCGTATTCGCCCTATATATATTATATAAATAATTTTTTTCCTTACATCTTTAATGTAATTTTTTCGAAAACTTTCTATAAAATTTTGGTGACCTGAAATTTTCTGGAAAATTTTTAGTGGAAGAAGGGTGGGAAGAGAAGAGTAGAGAAGAGACGTCCCTAAAGTCATAGGCGGCGTCTCGATAGAATTTAATTATTCTCTGGTTTGTATTGGTAAGTGCGGATTTCTATGGAAGGGGTTCCGTCATTGAAGTCTACTCCGTAACATCCGTTTGAAAGTCTAGTGAGGCGAGATACATTAAAGTAAGAGCGGAGGAAGTTTAGGCAATCCTCTTTGGAGTAGGAGTTGGAGTTGAGGTGGGATTCGTAATCAGCGAGAATATATGTGATGTGCTGGATTTTATCTTCAGGTGTCATTTGCGGCCTCCTCATTCTTGATATTGAAATCAATCTTCCAAGGCTTAAGAAGTACCTCATTAACATGAAGTCGCCCGCAATCTCTTGTTTCGATATCTGTGCCGGGGTGATCTTTACTGATGGATATACAGACCACTCCTTCTTGTTTTAGGATTCGAAGTAGCGGATCGATAAAGGTAGACTTTAAGTTTATACTCTCCTGATAGACTAGATCAAACTCCATTGTAGGACAATGCTGCTGTTCAATAAAAGTTTTTAGAAAACGTTTTTTCTTGTTAAATTCTTTTTGGTAAAAAATATAGAGTTTTACCAGATTTATGA
>Ga0265298_10002949_pt1 | contig 23009 bp, 12 predicted proteins | sample AusTroGonzalo_MG_3_FD_193486 | JGI IMG/M metagenome (GOLD analysis project Ga0265298, IMG submission 193486) | Bovine rumen microbial communities from tropical cattle in Woodstock, Queensland, Australia - Gonzalo_01 | ecosystem: Host-associated > Mammals > Digestive system > Stomach > Rumen ...
CAAGTACGGCGAGGAGGGTGATAAGCTACTCTTCAAGATACAGAACTCAGGTGATTATATGAGCGGCCTTACTGATGAGGAGCTGCTCTCACGTAATAGCCTTAAATTGGCGTCAAAGTTTTGCGAAAAGGGTCTCCGATATGACCTGACCGTGCCCTTCGCGCGCTTTGTGGTGATGCACCGCGAGGAGCTGCAGTTCCCCTTCAAGCGTTTCCAGATACAGCCCGTATGGCGTGCTGACCGCCCCCAGAAGGGCCGTTACCGCGAGTTCTACCAGTGTGATGCCGATGTAGTAGGCTCTGACTCACTGCTCTACGAGATAGAACTCATACAGATGATAGACACCGTATTCAGCCGCTTTGGCGTACGTGTGGCCATCAAGCTGAACAACCGCAAGATTCTGGCCGGCATTGCCGAGAGCATAGGCCAGGCCGATAAGATAGTTGACATAACCGTTGCCATCGATAAGCTTGACAAGATAGGTCTGGATGGCGTCAATGCCGAGCTGGCCGACAAGGGCCTGCCGCAGGATGCCATTGACAAACTGCAGCCTATCATCAAGCTGACAGGCTCCAACAGCGATAAGCTGGATACCATTGCCTCCGTACTGGCCGGCAGCGAGACCGGACTCAAGGGCGTTGAGGAGTGCCGCTTTATTCTGGACGGCGCCACGGGGCTGGGTCTTAAGAACCAGCTGGAACTTGACCTGACACTGGCCCGCGGTCTTAACTACTATACCGGTGCCATCTTTGAGGTCAAGGCTCTTGATGTGGAGATAGGCTCCATCAGCGGTGGCGGCCGTTATGACAACCTGACCGGCATATTCGGACTTCCTGGTGTGAGCGGCGTGGGCATATCGTTCGGTGCCGACCGTATCTATGATGTACTTAACCAGCTGGACCTCTATCCCAAGGAGTCACAGGGCGGTGTCAAGGTGCTGTTCCTGAATCTGGGTGATGATGAGGCTCAGTTCTGCCTCAAATTGCTGGCAGAGTTAAGGAGCAAAGGCATCCCGGCCGAGATCTACCCCGACAACGCCAAGATGAAAAAGCAGATGGCTTACGCCAACGCAAATGCCGTTCCCTACGTAGCTATCGTGGGTAGCAACGAGCTGGCCGATGGTAAGGTCACTCTCAAGAATATGGAGAGCGGTGAGCAGAGTTTGGTGAGTGCGGACAAACTGGCAGAAAGTTTAATTGAGAATTGAAAATTGAGAATTCTTTCAGTCGCTTCGCTTTGTGAAAGCGTCCCTTCGGGCCGAGCGGAGAGTTAAAACGCACGAGCGTTACATTCAATTCTCAATTCTCAACTCTCAATTTTCAATTTGAATTATGGAAGAGTTTGATATAAGGCAGCAGCAATTAACGAGCGACAAGGAGCTGGATAATGCGCTCCGTCCGTTGACTTTTGACGATTTTGCCGGACAAGGCAAGATCGTAGAGAACCTGCGTGTCTTTGTTCAGGCAGCCCGCCAGCGAGGCGAGTCGCTTGACCACACCCTGCTGCACGGCCCTCCCGGACTGGGCAAAACTACCCTGAGCAACATAATAGCCAATGAACTGGGCGTGGGCTTCAAGATAACATCGGGCCCAGTGCTGGACAAGCCGGGCGATCTGGCCGGCATACTTACCTCTCTGGAGCCCAAAGATGTCCTTTTTATCGATGAAATACACCGTCTGTCGCCCGTGGTTGAGGAGTATCTCTACTCAGCAATGGAGGATTACCGCATAGACATAATGATAGACAAGGGTCCGTCGGCCCGTAGCATACAGATTGACCTTAACCCCTTTACCCTGATTGGTGCCACTACCCGCAGCGGTCTGTTGACGGCTCCTCTGCGTGCCAGGTTCGGCATCAACATGCATCTGGAGTATTATGATGCAAAGACGCTGCAGAAGATAATTATGCGTTCTGCCGGCATCCTGGGTATTCCGTGTGATGTGGATGCTGCTGCTGAGATAGCCGGCCGCAGCCGCGGTACGCCCCGTATTGCCAATGCCCTGCTGCGCCGAGTTCGTGACTTTGCGCAGGTAAAGGGATCGGGCAGAATAACCCTTTCCATCGCCAATATCGCCCTTGAGGCACTCAACATAGACAAGTACGGACTGGATGAGATTGACAACCGTATCCTGACCACCATCATTGACAAGTTCAAGGGTGGTCCGGTGGGTATCGGCACCATTGCAACTGCGCTGAGTGAGGATGCCGGCACCATAGAGGATGTCTATGAACCGTTCCTGATACAGGAGGGATTCCTAAAACGTACTCCGCGTGGCCGTGAGGTGACGGACCTGGCCTACAAGCATCTGGGACGTTCCCGATACGCCTCCATGTCGGGTGACCTTTTTGAGTGATTGCGACAGTTTTGCAGCGCCTTCAGGATTAACCGAGGCGTTTTTTCGTCATATATTTGGCGTATAGATAATGTTTTTAGCTTATGAGACGTCTTTGTAAAATAACACTTCTGATTATCATCATGACACTGACTACTGTAACTGCCAGCGCCGACAAATACAGTCGTGCCTGGAAGAAGGTGGAAGAATGCATTAAAAAGGACCTTCCCGAAAGTGCGGCCAAGGAGATCAACCATATCTGGGATATGGCTGCAAAGGATAATGACGGCCGCCAGATGCTTAAGAGTGCCGTCTATATTACCCAGGTTCAGCAGACCTATACAGAAAAAAGTCTGACTGACGGAATAGAACTTTTCAAGACCCTGTTGCCCGCCCTGAGGGTCCAGGAACACAAAGCCTTGTGCCATGCGTTCCTGGCAAAGGGGTATATTACCTATTTGGAAAGATACACATACGTCGTTCAGTTTAACCTTCCTACCGATGAGGAGAATGTCCCGTTGGAGCACTGGACAGCCAAGATGTTATGCGATACCATCTGTTATCATCTGGACCAGTCAATCAAACTGGCAGGTAACGTTAGTTCCGGTTATTATCAGGAGTTTTTCCCGGGCGGCAACAAGGCCGGTCAGAAACTGCGTCCGCTGCTTGTGGATATGCTCATGGACAATGCCCTGGTTCTGATTACTGATGAAAGGCTCACACTTGCCAAACGCAAATTCCTGGATGACAGCCGTCTGTACGGCAGCATGGGCGATTTCCTGGAGGCCACCCGTAATGTCAGGGCCGATGACCCCGATCTGTGGCAGTTCTATGTGCTGCGTCAGTTGGTAAACAGTAATTTTGCATCCAAACCCAGTATCCGCTGCACAATAGATATCAGGAGAATGCAGATACTTGACGAGTATCTGGATAATGACGGCGTCTGGGACAGAAAGGATGAGGAGTGGCTCAAGGGAGCCGTAGCCCTTGCTGAGTCATACACCAAAAAAGTCAAGTTCAGCACTATGCTTTACAGCATGGCTGCAGGCAAGATAGAGGATAATCTGGATCTTTTACCGGATGAAAAGGCCGAGAGTCTGCAACGCCAGGCGCATGACATATGTGTGGCCGCACAAAAAAAATGGCCCAAAAGCGAAGGTGCCCTGAACTGTCTTGAGATAAAGGAGGAGATAGAGCGCCGTAAGGTCAGTATCGAATTCAATACCAATCTCATACCCGGAGAACGCAATATAGCCAAACTGAAATACAGCAACGTGAAAACGGCTTATTTCAAGATCATTGAGGTTCCGTCTGAAATAAAGAATGTCAGGAATGAGGTTGAGCTGCTGTCACAACTCAATATGTCAGACCCTGTGGCCGAGTGGAGCATGAGAGTTGATGATCCGGGTGATTATCTGGAGCACAGCGCATTCATTGATATCCCGCCCATGATGCAGGGCTGCTATTATCTGCTGGCATCATCCGGGGCTTACTTTAACAGCGGTGACTGCATATCATATGAGTATCTTGAGTGCAACGGCATAACACTGCTTAAACTTGTAGAGAATAACGGTACTCTGTACGGCACTACGCTGGATACCCGGACAGGAAAGCCTATACCGGACTGCAAATACACTGTATGGCGTCTTAACGGCAATGGCGATATGGTCAAGGTGGTGACCAGCGGCAGTTCATCGGCCGACGGCTCAGTAGTTCTGGAAAGACTGGGCCGTGACCGTTACAGGATTGAGATGGAATGTGCAGGCCAGCGTGGAAATGCGGAATTCCGCGTGCCATGGAACAGCGACATGCCGGAGCGTCAGTATGCAAAAGTATTCACTGACCGCTATACATATCTGCCGGGAGACTCAATTCTGTTCTCCGGTGTGGTCTATACGAAGAATGATGATAAAGGAAGTGTATTGGCCGGTGTTCCTGTATTGATAGGCCTAAGTGACTGCAACTGGGAAATGGTGGATACAGTTGTGGCTCAGACGGACAGTATGGGAGTGTTCAGGGGTTCATTCCGGATTCCGTCCGGTGTCCTGCCCGGATCCATGCATCTTGAGGTTGATTGTGCCGACAGGGATAGTGAGTATGATTTCTCTACGCGCTCATCAGTTAATGTGGAGTCTTTCCGTCAACCCAAGTTTGAGGTCAGGCTGGATGATTTCAATGAGGAGACGCCTTATGACAAGACCGTCCGTATAACCGGAAAGGCTGTTTCATATACAGGCGTGCCTGTAAACGGAGCCAAGGTGGAGTGGTATGCAGGCGCATCACGGTATTCATGTCACATGTTTTGTATTCCCGACTCCAGAGGTGATATAAGGATCGCAGCCGGTCAGACGGTGACAGAACCGGACGGCACGTTCAGTTTCACGCTCTCAGTTCCGTCTGATATCATGCTGTCTGAGAGTTGTCATATCAGCGTATCGGCCACGGTGACGGATTTGAACGGTGAGACTCATGATGCAAATACGTATTTCCAGGCAGGAAAGGAATCCAGGAGTATTGTCTTGACCAATGAAAACTCCCTGATAAACCGTAATGGAGATAAAAACCTCAAATTTATCCTGGTTTCAAACGGAAATCCTGTGTCAGGTGACATAGATGTCAGGGTGACCCGTCTCATGTGGAGTGCTCCGGTTGGACTGCCGCTTCCGTTCAGTGTTGATGAGGGCAGAGAAAAAAAGGAGTTGTCCAAGTGCGTGGATAACCAGCACGTAAAGGAGAGGTTCCCCAGATATGACTTTGACTTTGATAATGACGATGCGACTAAACTGGATGTGTATGACGGAACAGTGCACTTTGACTGCAATGATGAACAATCAGGACTTCTGCAACTCAGTGGACTGGAGTCTGGTGTATATAGTGTAACATACAAGACCCAGGGAGTAGAGAAGAAGGTAACGTATCTGGAGTTCTGCAGAGAGGATGACCGGGATTTTGTGCCTCATAAGTGTTCTTCGTATTCCAGCCTTCTGTGGTGTCTGGACCAGGCGGAGCTGTACAGGAAGGGTGCTCTCCAGGCTGAGCTGTATGATACATTGGATATCCGTCTTGGCAATGACCGCAAGGGATCGGTAATACACTATGTGATTGAGAACCGCTTAGGTGTGTGTGAACGCGGCATGATGGTCAGCCAGGGTCATCAGCAGGTTCTCAGCATTCCCGTGACCGATGAACTCAAGGGCAGTTTTGCCGTACACTTTAGCGTCTTATATGAAGGGGTTGAGAAAAGCTTTTCACTGGAATATGAGGTGCCGGACCGCAAGAATCAGCTCAAGGTGGAATTTGTCACGTTCCGCGATGCCCTGGAGCCCGATACCCCTGAGGAGTGGAAACTCAGGATAACTGACTGGTACGGTAATCCCGTAAAGGCGGCCGTAATGCTTGATATGTATGATAAGGCGCTTGATGAATATGGGGTGAACCGATTGGCATTCCAGCCGTTCAGTGCCGTATATGTCAGTTCAAAGAGTTTGGTGTCATTGCCTTTCAAAATATCCAGCCAGTACCAGCCGTGGTTGTATAAATGGAATGACGGACATGAGTATAAGGGAAAGAGGGCTATCACCGGAACGCTGTTGGATCCGTTTACGTATAATCCCCGTAATTTGCTTATGCGTAAAGCGGGTACTGTATTGCGAACGAGTAATGCCCTTGAAGATAATACTATGGATGAAATAGCATTCGTAGATCTTGAAGGGGAAGATTATATGCGTATGTCGGCTGGTGATGTGATGCAAAAACCGGAAGTGCAGCGCATAGCAGAGGAGCAACTGCGTTCTGTGGCATTACGCACGGATATGAATCCTACAGGACTGTTTGAATACCTCATCACGGATGATGACGGTATGGCATCGGTCCTTTTCCGTGCTCCGCAACTGCTCACCAAGTGGAAGATACAGGGCGTAGCATTTACGGATTCTCTTAAGACCGGACGCGTGGATACCACACTGGTAACCCGTAAAAAACTTATGCTGGAGCCTGCCGCACCGCGTTTCCTGCGCCAGGGTGACCGTATGGAGTTCACGGCCAAGGTGAGCAACCTTACAGAGGGCGCGCTCAAGGCTGTGGTAACGCTCACCATGACTGATGCCGTAAGCGGCAAGGTGCTGGGTATTGTGGAGGGCGGCTGCAGCAAGAATGTGACTGTTCCTGCCGGCGGCAATACAAGTGCTTCATTTACGGTAAAAGTTCCCGCCGGCCTTACAGCCGTAACCTACTGCCTTACCGCGCAGGCCGATGGCCACAGTGACGGAATGCGGCAGACCCTGCCCGTGCTCTCCAACCGCACCCAGGTGGTTGAGGCACTGTCCGTCTTTAACAACGGTAATGAAAAGCGTTCATTCCATTTCAGAGAGCTGGACAAACACCGCTCTGAGACCATGGCCGATGATCAGCTCACCCTTGAGTTCAGTGCCAGCCCCATCTGGTATGCCGTGCAGGCGCTCCCGTCCATGATACGTTTGGATGATCCCAGTAACCTGCGTCTTATGCACAGCCTTATGGGTGCTGCTATGTCGGAGGATATTCTGCGTCGTAATCCCAAGATAAAGGAGATGCTTGACGAGTGGGCTGCGCTGCCCGCATCGGAGTGGCAGACGCAGCTGGAGAGAAATAAGGAACTTACCGGTACACTGCTTGAGGAGACCCCGTGGGTACGTCGCAGCAACAGCGAACGTGACCGCCTGCATGACCTTGCAACGGCGCTTGGAACGGATGAGACCGCCCAGGCAATGAATGATGCCATAAGTAAACTCATCAATGCCCAGATGCCGGACGGTGCATGGCCATGGATGGACGGCTGCCCGTCAAACCTGCATATAACTGATGAGATCCTGCAGGGGCTGGGCCTTCTGATAGAGAATGGTGCCTTGCCATTGACTGATGACCTTAAGGCTGCTATCCAAAAGGGACTTGATTACATGGACGAGTACTTCTATAAGGAGTACAATGTGAGCCGTAAACCTGAGTCATTGGGCTATAGTGAACTCAGCTATCTGATGATGCGTTCATACTTTAACGGGTATCCGTTCAAGGGAGTGACACGTGCCGCTTACACCTATTTCAGCCGTCTGGCCGAGATTGAGGATACGCATTACGTGAGCCTTTGGTATCGTGCCCAGTTGGCACTGCTCATGGCCCGTCAGGGTAAACAGGATGAGGCCAAGCGCATAGCCGCCACACTGGTGGAGCGCTCACTCTATGATGATGAGATGGGCCTGTACTGGCGTGACAATGCCGGTGGACTGCTGTGGCATGAGGCTCCCATAGAGACACAGGCACTCATTATCCGCACCCTGCTGGCTGTGGGCCGTGAGAGTGAGGCTGTGGAGGCTGCACGCTGGCTGCTCAAGCAGAGACAGACCACCGGTTGGGGCTCATCGCCCGCCACGGCTGCCGCTGTGACCGCACTCATGGCTGCCGGCGGCAATGTGCAGCTGGAGTCCGATCCGGATATAACCATCACCGTGGGTAAGGATGTAATCAAGGCTTCCGCATCCAAGGCTACAGCCGGTTATACCACACAAACATGGCAGGGCCCCATAAGCCGAGACAAGGCAATTATCACTGTTGATTCCAAGACCGCAGGCATAAGCTGGGGTGCTGTTTACCGCTCATTCACTGAAGAACTTGACAAGGTGGAGCATCAGCAGAACGGCATGATCATGAAACGCACCATCTGGCGTGTGATACACGCATCTGACGGTGACCGTCTGGAGGAGGTCAAGACCGGTACCAAACTGCATGTGGGCGACCAGCTGCGCATACGCTTTGATGTGGAGACAGACCGCAACCTGGAGTATCTCCAGCTGGCCGATATGCGCGCTGCAACCGTAGAGCCCGTGAACACCCATGCCGGTTACAGCTATAACATGCGCGATGACATAGGCTACTATGCCGCTCCCGGCAACTCACGCAATGTCTTCTACATAGACCGCCTGAGCAAGGGAAGCTATGTGATAGAGTATGATGTCCATGTGCAGAAACCGGGCCGTTTCACGGTAGGCAACGCGGTGATGCAGTGCCTTTATGCTCCCGCTTTCCGTGCCACCACTGGGTCAGCTACGCTGACAGTTGAAAATTGAGCGTTGGGAATTGAGATTTTTGTGGTATCTTCGCGCATAATAAAGAACAGGCGCGTATGGTACTTAACTGGATTTGGGTTGCTTTCTTTCTGATTGCATTTGCGGTGGCCGTGGTGCGCCTCTGCATGGGTGATTCAAGCGTGTTCCAGGACATCATGGACTCCACGTTCTCATCGGCCAAAACGGGCTTTGAGATATCGCTGGGTCTTACCGGTGTGCTGTCTCTCTGGCTGGGTATAATGAAGATTGGCGAGAAGGGCGGCTTGGTAAGTACTTTTGCCCGATGGCTCAGTCCCGTGTTCTCGCGTCTGTTCCCTGAACTGCCTAAGAACGATCCTGCCTACGGACATATCTTTATGAATGTGGCTGCCAATATGCTGGGGCTGGACAATGCCGCCACTCCCATGGGACTCAAGGCTATGGAGCGCATGCAGGAACTCAACAAGGATAAGGATATGGCATCCAATCCCATGATAATGTTCCTGGTACTCAATACATCTGGTCTTACGCTCATTCCGGTAAGCGTTTTGGTATATCGCGCACAGATGGGTGCTGCACAGCCTGCCGATGTGTTCATTCCCATTCTGCTGGCTACGTTCTTTTCAACACTGGTGGGTCTGCTGGTTACCTGCTTTATCCAGAAGATACGGTTTGACAAGGTGCTGATTGCCTTTGTGGGCGGACTGAGCGCCATTGTGGCTTTGATTATATGGGGGTTTGCCCAGCTTCCGGCAGTAAAGATTGGACCGGTTTCTACATCGGCCGCCAATATCATACTGTTTGTGGTCATAATAGGATTCATCATATCGGGTGTCAAGGCCCGCATTAATGTGTATGAGGCGTTTGTGGAGGGTGCCAAGGACGGCTTTACCACGGCGGTCAAGATTATCCCGTACCTGATAGCCATACTGGTGGGCATAGGCGTGTTCCGTGCATCGGGAGCGATGGATGCTCTGGTGGGCGGCATAGGCTGGTGTGCCGATCGTTGCGGGCTGGACAGCCAGTTTGTGGGTGCGCTGCCCACGGCACTGATGAAACCGCTGTCGGGCGGAGGTGCCCGCGGCCTTATGATTGATGCCATGACAACCTACGGAGCCGACTCGTTTACCGGACGTCTGGCTTGCCTGTTCCAGGGTTCTACTGACACCACGTTCTACATACTGGCGGTATATTTTGGCAGTGTTAACATCAAGAACACCCGACACGCTGTGGGCTGCGGCCTGCTGGCAGACCTGGCGGGTATATTGGCTGCCATATTCCTGTGTTATCTGTTTTTTGCATAATATATGATATCATTCATCAATGAAAACGTCAAGATGCCCAAGCTGGACCGTAAGGCCCTGAGGGTATGGATCACTGCTGTGGCTGCTACCTATCAGGGGCGCAAGGCAGGCAATCTGAATTATATTTTCTGTAACGACGAACGCATACTTGAGGTTAACAGGGAGTTCCTTGGGCATGACTATTATACTGATATAATTACTTTTGACTATAGCGAGCCTGGAGTGGTGAGCGGTGATATGTACATAAGTCTGGACACGGTTCTTACTAACAGTGACAAGTTCCGTACGTCTTATGAGAAAGAACTGTTGAGAGTGATCATTCACGGGGTGCTGCATCTGTGCGGCATCAATGATAAGGGACGCGGTGAGAGGGCCATTATGGAGGCTGCCGAGAACCGTGCCCTGGATATGTGGTATAACAAACAATTCTGATGATGACAAAAAGAGTGATAATACCCGTCTGTCTGCTAATGCTTGGCGCCTTAACCCAGGGTGCATGGGCCCAGAGCAGGTTGTCGGACGAAAGCGCACGCCTGCTTGACGAGTGCCGCACCCTGTTTGACGGGGCCGATTTTGGTGCAGCGGGCGCGCTTTTGAATGAGTGGCAGGAGAGCAAGCCTGAGAACAGTCCTGCCCTTGATGAGGAGACAGAGTTCATGAGAGTGGTCATTGACGCGGAGCGTGACCTGTCCGCCGCATTGCCCTCCATTGAGAGATACATGCGGAAATACCCCGAATCAATATACAGCAACAGGTTGCTGGCTCTGGCCGGATCAGCACATTTTGCCCTGCATGAGTACCCGGAGGCTGTTGAGTGTCTTGATGAGTGTGACCCGCTCCATCTCTCTGATAGTGACTGCCGCCGTATGGTACGTCACTATGCCATATCGCTGATACGCTGCGGACAGATAAGCGAGGGCTCCATGCAGTTGAGCATACTGTCACGCATGCTTGATGCCCCTGAGGAGGATGAGGATGTGGTGTTCTACCGCGCCTATGTGGATTACGTGAACGGAAAGACGGCTCAGGCCAGGGAGGGTTTTGAAAACTCCCTTGAGGGCTCCCATGCCGATGAGGCCATGCTCTATCTGGCTGATCTTGCCCTGCGCGGAGGCGGTGACGCTGCCCGTGCCCGCGAGACTGCACAGAGAATGGTGGCTGAATCCGACGATCCCGCACTTGAGGCCGAGGCCGAACGCATACTGGGTGAGTACTGGTACCGTCAGGGTGACTACCGTCAGGCGCAGGATCTGCTTACAAGCTATCTGTCACAGGCGGTAAGCTCCGATGTACGTTATGACACATATCTGCTGGGACTCTCCTGTTTTAACAACGCCGATATGGACGGAGCCATTGAGAACCTCTCAAAGGTGGCCGATGCCGATGACCAGATGGCCCAGAACGCCAGCCTGCACATTGGTCTGGCCGCTCTGAGCAAAGGAGACAAGAGCATGGCCCGCATGTCATTTGAGAGGGCTGCGTCACTTCCCGGAAAGGCCGATGTCCGTGAGCAGGCACTCTATAACTACGCCATGATAATCCATGAGACGGCATACTCACCGTTTGCCGAGTCAGTGACATCATTTGAACGTTTCCTTAATGAGTTCCCCAACTCGCGTTATGCCGAAAAGGTGAGCAGCTATCTGGTTGATGTGTATATGAGCACCACCAGTTACGATGCAGCCCTGGCATCAATTGACAAGATAAAGAGTCCGGGCGCCTCCATCCTGGCCGCCAAGATGCAGCTTCTCTACAACAAGGCTATGGACCAGATGGCTGCGGGCTCATATGACAATGTACCAGATCTGCTTACACAGGTTATTGCGCTTGACCGTTATGACCATAACACCGCAGTAGAGGCCACATTCTGGCGCGGTGAGGCTTATTACAGGCTGTCCGATCCCGTACGTGCCGAGACCGATTACCACCGTTACCTGGCCTATATATCATCCAAGGTGACACTGTACAGCGGTCTGGCCAACTACGGTCTGGGATACATACTGTTTGACCGCAAGGATTATGACAAGTCATGGGCTGCCATGCGCACGGTCATAGAGACATCCTCCAAGAGCGGCATATCGGCCGATATACTGGCCGACGCCTGTCTGCGTGCTGCCGACTGTATGTTTTACGGCCGTCAGTACAATCAGGCCAAGGAGTACTACAGCATGGCCATGAACGTGAACGGCAGCACGGGTGATTACGCCCTCTACCAGACAGCCCTGGTTAATGGACTGCAGCGTAACTACCGTCAGAAGATACAGGATTTGGAGCATCTGGTTAAGGGTTATCCCTCATCGGCTTATCTGGCATCGGCCCTCTATGAGCAGGGACGTGCATACCAGCAGACCGATGAACCGCAGCAGGCGGTGGGTGTGTTCTCGCGTATTATAAAGGAGTACCCCAACTCTGACCTGGCGCGCAAGGCGGCTGCCGAGACAGCTCTTATCTATTATCAGACAGAGCGTTATGATGAGGCCATCAAGGCTTATAAGGAGGTTATAGCCAACTATCCGGGTAGCGACGAGGCCCGTACCGCCCTTGTAGATCTTAAGTCCATCTATGTTGAGAAGGGTGATGTCAATGCCTATGTGGAATATACCTCAAGCGTGCAGGGTGCCGCACCCATTGCCGTGAGTGAGCGTGACTCACTTACCTACACGGCTGCCGAGGGCCTGTTCAGCCGCGGTGCCAAGGCCGATGCCAAGGCCCGTTTTGCCCAGTACCTCAAGGAGTTCCCGCAGGGTGCCTTTGCCGTGAACGCATGGTACTATCAGGGCCTTATGCTTGAGGAGGAGAATGACTACGAGAACGCCTATGAGAGCTATATGCATGTGGCATCATATGAGAACAGCCGTTTCTCAGAGAACGCACTTGACCGCGCCGCCGCCATGGCATGGTCGGTGGGTGACTGGGAGACAGCCATGGATACCTACATTCGCCTGTATGAAAAGACCACCGATGCCGAGCGTCAGCGCCGCAGCCTGTACAGCATCGTGGCCAGCGCCGGACGCATAGAGGAGTGGGATGCCGTGCTCATGTATGCCGACAAGTCACTCCAGACACAGCTCTCGCAGGAGCAGCGCACCGAGGTTACGTACCGCAAGGCCAAGGCTCTGCTAAGTGAGGACCGCAAGACCGATGCCCGCCCGCTGTTTGAGGAGCTCTCCAAGGATACCCGCTCACAGTACGGAGCCGAGTCAGACTATCTTCTTAGCCAGCTGCTGTTTGACAGCGGTGACAAGGAGGGTGCCGAGAAGGTTATCATGGCCTTTATCAAGGAGGGTACACCGCATATGTACTGGCTGGCCCGCAGCTTCATTCTGCTGAGTGACATCTACAAGTCACAGGGCAAGGAGGTGGAGGCCCGTCAATACCTGCTCTCACTTAAGAGCAACTACACTGAGGACGATGACATAGCCGATATGATTGCGGCAAGACTTGAATGAATTCTGCTATGAAAAGATATATCACACTGGCTGTTACAGCCGTTTTTTGCTGGAGCGTGGCAAGCGCGCAGCAGGAGGGCCTGCCCTCCAGGTCAATGACCATTGAGGGTGCATATACCCCCACCATGACCGGTACAGACAAGATCCTGCCAGTACCTGACAGAAAGGCTCCCGATCATCAGCCCGCAGCAGTAAGCTACCTTACCGATGCCAATCCTATTAAGCAGTTGGATCGTGCTCCCATGAGTGCCTTCTCTGAGAAATCGGATGATATCATCACTCCCGCTTACTCCGGTCTGGTGCGTTTTGGCTACGGTCTAAGGAATTTACATGACGGTCTGCTCGATTTTGACTGGCATATGTCTGACAGGGATGAGCTCCGCGTGTCAGGCCTTATGGATGCGTGGGCTTCAAAGCCTGACGGCAGTTGGAAATCAAGGATGTTCAATGCCGACCTTTCGGCTCTCTATGAGCACCGTTTTGACTCTTTCAACCTGAGTGTGGATGCGGCCGTGGGCCATTCACATTTCAACTACAGGCGCGGCGCGAGCATGGACTCAGCCAAGTATGAGCTGAGCAGTCTCTTGCAAAAGGTTTCACGTGCCCAGCTGGGTGTATCATTGGACGGAAAGTATAATGATGTGGAGTGGTACTTTAATACGGGAATGCAGTGGTTCTCACGCAAAGGGCTGGATCTGGCAGGTACCGTACGCCCCAACAAGGAGCGTCTGTTGCGTATAGGCGGCGGAGCCAGGATACCTTTTATGGGCGGTACCGGAGGAGTGGATTACCGTCAGAAGACAGCCATGTATGACTGGCAGGGTATGTACGGATGCAACTATTCCGGTTTTACCACACTCACGTTATCACCGTACTGGGAGCAGTCATGGGATGAACTGGAGGCTCATCTGGGTGTGAACCTGGATATCCGCACCGCTGCGGGATACAAAGTGCTGCTGTCACCCATGGTTACCGCATCATACAGGGTGAACGGACAGCTAAGGCTTACTGCCGCTGCCACGGGCGGTGTAAGGGACAATGATATGCGTACGCTGTGGGGCGTATCACCATACTGGTCAGAGACGGAGCGTATCCGCGACGGCTACACTCTGGCCGACCTCTCTGCAGGCGCGTCATACAGCTATGACACCTGGCTCCTTTTATCGGCCAAGGGCGGTTACCGTCACACTATTGATGATCTGTTCCAGACGGTCAGTGACAGCCTTATTGTAAGTTCATGTCTTTTGCAGCAGAAATCGGACGTGTTCTACGCCCGTCTGGATGCCGTGCTGTTTATTCCCGGTCTGGAGGTCCGTATGGATGTAACCTGCAACGGTTACACTGGCAAGTACAAAGCCGGCACCCTGGCATATAAGCCTGCGGTGGATGCATCGTTATATGGAAGCTTCCATATCATGCCTGGACTGGATGCCATGCTCACCTATCGGCTTATGACCTTCTGCAAGGTGGGAGGCAAGCGTGTGAACGCAGTCAATGACCTGGCACTGACGTTTGACTATGACTTCCGTCCAAACCTGTCATTCTATCTCACAGCCAACCGTCTGGCCGGCGGTGACTATTGCTACTACGCAGGGTACCGTGCTCTCAAGCCTGCTGTCCTGCTTGGCGCCACTTACCGTTTCTGATCAAAATGATACAATTGGGGACAGACCCCAATTGTCCTTTTTATTAATTTATAATTAATAAGGTGGAGAGAGTGAATTTTTTATCTCTTTCCACCTTTTCTATCTCTTTTTTTTGTTCTACTTTTGCCGCGCTTTTAATACGGAATAACATGCAGAAGAATCTGGTTATCGTTGAGTCTCCGGCCAAGGCCAAGACAATTGAGAAGTTCTTAGGATCTGACTACAAGGTTATGTCAAGCTACGGCCATATCTGTGACTTGAAGAAGAAAGACCTTAGTATCAATATAGATACATTTGAACCCATATATGAGATACCTGCCGATAAGAAGAAGGTGGTAAGTGAACTCAAGGATGCAGCAGGAAAAGCCCAGATGGTTTGGCTGGCATCCGATGAGGACCGCGAGGGAGAGGCCATCAGCTGGCATCTGTTTGAGACACTGGGTCTCAAACCTGAGAAGACCAAGCGTATTGTGTTCCATGAGATTACCAAGGACGCCATACTGCATGCCATCGAGACCCCGCGTGACATTGACACCAATCTGGTATATGCTCAGCAGGCACGCCGCGTGCTTGACCGTATAGTGGGTTTTAAACTGTCACCCATCCTGTGGCGCAAGGTAAAGCCGTCACTGTCGGCCGGCCGTGTACAGTCAGTGGCCGTACGTCTTATCGTGGAGCGTGAGCGTGAAATCAAGGAGTTTGTTCCTGAGGCATCATATAAGGTTGTGGCAATATTCCGTCTTGACGCCGGCGGCACGCTGCATGATGTACGTGCCGATTACAGCGGACGTTTCAAGACCAAGGAGGAGGCCAAGGCCTTCCTGACCAAGTGCAAGGATGCACAGTTTACAGTAAAGGAGATTGCAACCAAGCCTATCCGCAAGATACCTGCACCTCCTTTCACCACATCAACCATGCAGCAGGAGGCCACCCGCAAGTTCGGCTTTACCGTTATGCAGACCATGATGCTTGCACAGCGTCTGTATGAGTCAGGTAAGATAACCTATATGCGTACTGACTCAGTGAACCTGTCAACCCTTTGCATTAACTCATGCCGTAAGGCCATCAGCGAGTCCATGGGCGACGAGTATGTAAAGAGCCGTCAATATACACAGAAGGCCAAGGGTGCCCAGGAGGCTCATGAGGCCATCCGTCCTACCTACATGGAGAATCAGACCATTGACGGTACAGCTCCTGAAAAGCGTCTCTACGAGCTCATCTGGAAGCGCACCATAGCATCACAGATGGCCGATGCCGAGATAGAGAAGACAACCGTATCAATAACCTCACCCCAGATAGACGGTGAGTTCAACGTAACAGGTGAGACAGTCAAGTTTGACGGTTTCCTGCGTGTATATCGTGAGACCCGCGATGATGACGGCACTGAGCAGAATGAGGCACAGGGCCTGCCCGAGTTTACCAAGGGCGGCAAGCTTCAGTTCACTCAGATATCGGCCTTTGAGCGTTTTACACAGCATCCGCAGCGTTTCAACGAGGCTGCCCTGGTGCACAAGATGGAGGAACTGGGCATAGGACGTCCGTCAACATACGCTCCCACCATCGGTACCATCCAGCAGCGTGAGTATGTGTTGCGTGAGGATATTGAGGGCAGCAAGCGTGAGTGCAACATGCTGCGTCTGGAGAACGGAAACATCACCGAGCAGACCATGACCGAGGTCTATGGAACAGAGAAGTCAAAGCTTGTTCCCACTGATATAGGTCTGGTTGTGAATGATTTCCTTATTGAGTATTTCCCCGACATCATGAACTACAACTTTACCGCTCAGGTAGAGAAGGAGTTTGATGATATAGCTGAGGGCGACAAGCAGTGGAAGAACGTAATAAGTGACTTCTACGATAAGTTCAGCCCCTCTGTAAACAGCGCCATGACGCTCAAGAACGAGCATAAGGTTGGTGAGCGTATGCTGGGTACCGATCCCGTATCGGGCAAACCTGTATCGGTTAAGATTGGCCGTTACGGTCCTATTGTACAGATAGGTAGCGCCGAGGATGAGGACAAGCCCCGCTTTGCACAGATGAAGAAGGGCCAGACCATTGAGACCATCACCCTTGATGAGGCTCTGGAGCTGTTCCGCCTGCCGCGTACCCTTGGCGAGTATGAGGGTAACACCGTGATGGTGGGCACAGGCCGCTTTGGTCCGTACATACGTCATGACAAGTTCTACGTGTCACTTAACGGCGTGGCCGATCCTCTTACCATCACTCTTGAGGAGGCTGTCAAGCTTATTCAGGACAAGCATGACGCCGAGTCAAAGAAGGTGCTCAAGACATTTGCCGGCAATGAGGACCTTGAGATAATGAACGGCCGTTACGGTGCATACATAGCATATCAGGGCAGCAACTATAAGATTCCCAAGAGCGCTGATCCCACCACTCTCACAGAGGATGAGTGCATGGACATTATCAAGCGTCAGATAGAGAAGACCGGATCAGCACCCAAGCGCAGAATCTTCAAGGCCAAGAAATGATACGCGTTTTCCTGATGGGTTTCATGGGGGCTGGCAAGACCACCCTGGGCAAGGCACTGGCCAAGGATCTGAGCATATCGTTCATAGATCTGGACCAGTACATTGAAAAGCGGTATCTTAAGAGCGTAAGCCAGATATTTGCCACCCGTGGAGAGCAGGGATTCCGTGAGATTGAGAGCCGTCTGCTGCGTGAGGCGGGTGAGTTTGATGACGTGATAGTGTCATGCGGCGGTTCCACTCCGTTAATAGGTGACAACATGGATTACATGCTGTCACAGGGCAAGACAGTCTATCTAAAGTGCAGCAACGAGACACTGATGCGCCGTCTGCGTGCAGCCAGCTCCACACGCCCGCTCATAGCAGGTAAGAGTGATGCCGAGCTGGAGGCGTTCATAGAGTCAGAGACCAAACGCCGCGAGCCCGGATATCTGCGGGCAGAGTATATCTGTCCGGGTGACCGTCTGGAGAGCCGTGACCAGATATCGGATACCATCAAGTACTTGGAACAACTTTTGAATTTGAAATAACGCTATATGAAACAGTCACTTGTCATTGTAAAGGTAGGAGGTAAGATAGTTGAGCAGCCCGATACACTGGAGCGTCTGCTTGCCGATTTCAAGGCCATTCCCGGCAACAAACTGCTGGTACATGGAGGAGGCCGTTCGGCAACAGCCATGGCCACCCGTCTGGGTATTGAGAGTAAGATGGTTGACGGCCGTCGTATTACGGATGCCGATATGCTTGACGTGGTGACAATGGTCTATGGCGGTCTGGTAAACAAGAACATCGTGGCCAAGCTGCAGGCCGAGGGCATCAACGCCATCGGACTTACCGGCACTGACTGCAACGTTATGCGCTCCGACAAGCGCCCTGTAAAGGATATTGACTACGGCTTTGTGGGTGATCCCAAGGAGGTGAATGCCGATTTCCTGGCCAGCCTGATAGAGAAGGGTATTGTTCCCGTGCTTGCCCCGCTCACCCATGACGGTAAGGGCCAGCTGCTCAATACCAATGCCGATACCATTGCCGGTGAGGCCGCCAAGGCCCTGGCACGCCTGTTCAAGGTAACACTGATATTCTGCTTTGAAAAGCCGGGTGTGCTGATGCATGAGGATGATGACAATAGCGTTATTCCCTACATCTCATATTATGATTTCCCGCGTCTGGTCCAGGACGGCACCATAAGCGGAGGCATGATTCCCAAGATCCAGAACGCCTTTAATGCTCTGCAGGCCGGAGTGTCATCGGTCCTGATAACACAGGCCCAGTCACTGGATAAGCTTACAGGCACTACTATTGCTCTGTAACCTGCTGACGGCGGTAGAATCCCACCATCCATACTATCAGGGAGACTGTAACCAGAATGGCTGCGGTCAGGGTGATGATTGTATTGGGGTCCGATATGTCCAGGGGCTCATCATCGCCTGCGCGCAGGGTTATGAATGATATGGTATTGTTCATTATGTGTACGCCTATGGGCACCAGCAAACTGCCTGTAATGCAGTAGAGCCAGCCCAGCAGTATGCCGGCGGGTATGGCAAACACTATCTGTATGGGATTGCCGTGCATAACGGCAAACAGCACGGCCGATATTATTATGCCCAGCCATTTCCTGCCTGTAGCCTCACTTATCTCAGTAAGCACCACCCGGCGCATCATGACCTCCTCCATTACGGGACCAATAAGGCATACTCCAAAGAACCCCCAGACGGAGTGGACCAGAATATCAAACGTATCATCCAGCAGGTCAGGAATGTCAAACTGTCCCTGTATTATCTCAACGGAGTAGAGTGCGGCGTATCCAAGCACCAGTGAGGCAATGAAGACCTTGAGCGGAACGCGCTTTACCAGATCGGCCGTCTTGAAGTATTTTATGGACCATAGTGCCATGATAACGGCGGCGTCGCTTGCAAACACCATGGGTGCAATCATCTCCTTGGGAAAGACCAGCAACGCTATAATCTGTGCCCCAAGCCATATGGCAAAGGTTATGAGTGTACGCTTTATCTTAGACATCCTGTTGGCTGCGGATAGTTTCATGAACCTTGCGGCGGTCGGCATCAAGCTGCGCTGCAAGTTCCTGGGGGGAGTCAAAGCGGCGCTCGGCACGCAGGAACTCCACAAAATCCAGGGTCAGGTCATGGAAGTATATGTCACGGTCAAAACCAAGCAGGTGGGCCTCAATGGTGCGGGCCTTACCCTCAAAGGTGGGGCGGAACCCTATGTTGACCATGGCGGGCCAAACCTCACCATCTACCGTGGCAAAGGCGGCATAGACTCCGTCGGCCGGTATCTGCATGAACTCGCAGTAGGGACCCAGGTTGGCCGTGGGGAATCCCATCTTACGGCCGTTCTGCAGACCGTGTATCACGGTGCCGCTTATTGAGTACCGGTAGCCCAGCATGTCATTGGCCTCCTTTACGTTACCCGCTACAAGCTCGCGGCGTATGCGGGAACTGCTTATGGGTGAGCCCTGATAGAGGAATGCATCGGCAGGGATAACCTCCATGCCTATCTCTGAGCCTATACGCCTGTAATCATCTATACCCAGATTGGTATCATGTCCAAAATGGTGGTCATGACCTACCAGCAGCATATCCACACCCAGGCGTTTCTGCAGGAAATCAGTCATGAAACTGCGGGCGTCCATTGCGGCCAGGGCCGATGTGAAATGGAGCGGGAAGCAGTAGTCTATGCCTGTCTTTTCAAGCAGTTTCATCTTATCCTCCGGAGTGGAGAGCAGGCGCGGACGGTAGTCGGACTGCAGTATCTGGCGGGGATGCTCAGGGAATGTGATGGCCATGCTCTTGAGACCGTGCTTCGCTGCAGCATCCATAAGCTGACGCAGAAGGTGTACGTGCCCCAGATGGACTCCGTCAAAGAATCCTATTGTGGCTGCGTATCTGATGTTTTGCGGATCGGGTACGGTCATGAGGTTTGCTTTTCAGACTGCAAAAGTAATCAAGATAAGCGGGGTATAGGAATTTTTTGGTTCAAAACTTTGCAATTTCGGGTTAATGGAGTACTTTTGCACCCGAATGATGATGTCGGCTTAGGCCGATGATTCCTTCTCCGGGCTTTTAGCTCAGTTGGTTAGAGCAACAGACTCATAATCTGGAGGTCCTAGGTTCAAGCCCTAGATGGCCCACAACCACCCAATTAGGGTGGTTTTTTGATTTGTATAAACAATAGTCCAATTATTAACCAATGATAAGAAAGCCAATTATTGTATTGATTGTGGTATTGCTGTGTCCCTGTGTTTTTTCGCAAACAGTAAACCGTTCAACCAACATTCCGCGCAACGGGGATATAATGATTCGACAGATGCTTGAAGTCTTCTCTCCAGGAAATAACGGTAAAGATGTAATATGGGATTTTTCCAGTCTGTCTCAAGAGTCTGACAGTGATGAAAACATCTATGTAGAATACTTTATTGATCCGGAAGCATCCCGTTTGTCTGTAGCTGACGGGAATGTTGTTTTCCGTTACTCAGATTTGGAAGATACGCTTCAGGTTGTTGGAAGAGAAACAACTCTTGAAAGGATCTGTTACGATGTTCCACAAACCGTAATGACATATCCTTTCACATACGGAAGCGTTATTTCCGGTCCCTACAAGGGGCATGGAACATACTGCTCGCGTCTGAATATCCGAGTTGCAGGAACAATACTTGTAGAATCTGATGCTGAAGGCATCATCATAACGGGTGAATGTGATACGCTGTATGACGTAATGCGTGTACGCACATTGCGTACCGGTTCCATAAGCATGCATTCCGTAGCGGACGCAGATTTCAGCGATACTTCACACATCAAGCAGGAGATTGAAGAACGTTTTGAATGGTATGTCAGCGGTTACCGTTATCCCCTGTATGAGACAACTACGGTTGCATACTACGATAATATGACTATGTTATATGATACGCATTCGGCCAGCCGCATCTCTCCGGATTGCATGCATCTTTCCGCCGATCCCGAGAATGACAGTATTCTTGCCCACACCTCCAGATTCTCGTGTGACGGGCAGCAGTCCTCTTTCTCAGACAGCATTACACCGGAAAACTTAGACATTATAAGATACAATGTTTTGACAGATAGCAACACTCTCACTCTTGAATATGACCTTGACAAAGATGCCACCCTCACCTTTATTATCTGTAACAAGATGGGAATGCTTTATGTAAACCTTAGAGAGATTGTAAAAGCCGGATTAGGTTATAAAGCAGAATTTGACCTAAGTGGGTTTATTCCGAATGACTATATATTGTACATCAGTGTGAACGGAACGGTTTATAGTGAAGTATTCAAGGTGAAGTGATATGAAAAACAGAAATGTCATAATGTTTTTTATCCTGTCACTTTTCATGTTTTGTGTACAGGAGGCTATAGCTCAGATTATTCGAGGTGGACATGTTGAGTCCGCCATTACCGTCCAGTCACCAGAAGTTGCCGCCATGAAGGGCTATGTTGACCGCCCAGTGTCATATTTTAACGGAACCGTTCCTATAACCGTACCTCTTTGTGAGGTGACGGCCGATGGATACACGCTGCCCATAACCCTCACTTATAGTACAAGTGGATTCCGTCCATCACAAGAGGCTACCTGGGTAGGTCTTGGGTGGAGTCTTAGTCTGAACGCATGCATATCAAGAAGTATAAAGTGCGTAGATGATTTTCTGGAATACAATCGCGTGCGGAAAGGGTTCTTTGGAATTGATCAGGGATATTATGGGTCAGCCACAAAGGATTATTCTGAAATGACCACCTACGGCCTTGTGTATAAGTGCCCGGTTCACTCGCTTCCATGCGGAGATGATATTTATGCCACAGACCTTGTTGTGGATTCTGAACCCGATATATTCAGCGTAAGCTTATGGAATTACACTGACAAATTCGTGCTCAATGATGATAAGATGTCTTCCATCAATGCTACATTTATGAATTGTCCATCTGGTAGTATTCTCCGAATACTTACGCGTTATGAACAAAACAGATACGTTCACTTTTTTGAACTTGTAACAAATGATGGCACGGTATATGAATTTAATAAGCGGGAACTATCATGCACTCTGAACGATCCTGAGCAAAGATGCTACACGGATTCTCATCCGGCTAATATTTTTTTGCAAGGCGATGCGGATCTTTATGCCTCAGCATGGTTCCTAACAAAGATCACTATGCCATCAGGCAAAAGCATCTCTTTCATGTATGAAGATGAAGTCTTTGAAGCTCCAAGTGTAGAGACATGCATAAAATTCAGGCCCATATATAATTATAATCTATATGATCAAAATTCGGAGCTGATACTTCCCAGATCGAACACCTCCATTCCATTTTACGAACTGGATGCTGTTTATTCATCTTTCAAGACAGGAATCAAGACTGCTAGACTCAAGGAGATAGTCTGGGATAGCGGTGCCGCAAGAATCAGTTTCATCACATCTGAACGAGAAGATGTTTACAATAGTTCAAACTCAATATCGGCACCACAAAAACTGGACGGTATTCAGGTGCTCGATGCCTCCGGTAGTCTTGTACACAGTTATCAACTGAACTATGGGTACTTTGATGGTCATACCCAATATGCTAATGAGAGGTATCTTTATAAACGCCTAAGGTTGGACAGCGTAAAAGACTTGCTTATGCCAGGCTGGGAGTGCTCATTTGAATACGACGAAAGTCGCTCGTTTCCATCCAAAATGACACATTCTG
>Ga0265298_10002950_pt1 | contig 23002 bp, 24 predicted proteins | sample AusTroGonzalo_MG_3_FD_193486 | JGI IMG/M metagenome (GOLD analysis project Ga0265298, IMG submission 193486) | Bovine rumen microbial communities from tropical cattle in Woodstock, Queensland, Australia - Gonzalo_01 | ecosystem: Host-associated > Mammals > Digestive system > Stomach > Rumen ...
TGTACCCGGATTCTTGCAATACTGCGTCTATTATTTTTTGCAGTTTGACCTGCGGGCAAAGTGTTGTCTGGTTTATTTCTGTATACTCCTCTTGGTTTGTGTCGTTGAGATAATGTGTTTCATTATGTAAATATATGTGTATTATATCATCTTTTACAATAAGCATGTTTAGATTTGTCAGGAATACCCTGTTGATCATCTTGTAGTTTTCCTGCCCTTTCCAAAAGCCATAGTCACCGTTCGTTGAGCCATATCCCTCCTCGTTCCAAACCGGTCCGAATTTCACTCCCACGTCATTGAGTGTTACCATTTTTAAGAATTCGTTCCATTTTTGCTGATGTTCCGCCAGGTTTGTTGCAATAACCCTCTTTTCTCCCTCTATTTCCCACAGTTTTTTACTTTTCCATTCCTCTGGGAATGGAGTTATGACTATTGATACTGAATAGTTTTTCTCCCCCGATTTTGTAATTCGAAGCTTTCCGTAGATTTCCAGCGTTCCGTTGATTTGCAGGATACAGTCTTGCGTCACTGTTCTTACGGCTTGTCTTTCATTCCAATGGCCAAGGGCTATTTCGTTCCCGTCTATCGGCACATCAAAATTATATGCGATATCACCCTCTATGTTGTCAAGGTTTTTGACATTGTTGTTATATTCTATCGTGATGCTTGTGCTGGCGTATAATTTCAGTTCTTTACCTTTAGTGAATATCCTGATCATAACGTTTCCCCCTTTATGTATTTGAATTCCACTTCGAGCATATCTTCTGTTTCATCCATTGTTCTGATTGTGTCCGGCAGGATGTATATGGCCAGTCTTTTGCCGTTTTCAATTATATAGTTCCTTTTTTTATCTATTGCTGACTCTAGTATTTTGAGTTCTTTCGGATTTCTTAGGCCTGTTCTTGCCGTAAACACCTCTTTTTTGGTTGTGCTGTATCTTCTTGTCTCCTCGATGGTTATTTCTTCTCCATCCGCCTCCATATCTTTTGCCGTACTTGTGATATGAAATGGCTCGTATAGATTGAGTCTGTTTTTCAGATATAGGATTTGTGCGTTATATGGCCTTGGGATTATTATGTAGTTTCTATTGATTATTTCGTCTTCGGATGATATTGTGACTTTGATTTTTTTTAGTATTTTGTTCTGTAGCTCCAGGTTTGTTATCACATTGGTAGGTAGCATTTGAAAGCAATACAATCCGCCTGCTGCTATTTGCATTTGATATGTTGTTGTATTGGTTTCATTTTGCATATCCGTGTATTTTGCCTTGTAGGTTACCGGAATGTCTCTATCTGTTGTATTTCGAACATAAATATAATCTGTGAGCTGGTAGATTCTTTTTGTCATGCCATTTTCCTGCCCCCAGATTATAATATCTGTCTGTTCGCTTATTTCGTCCATGATATTGTAATCCCAATCGCTCCTGTTTTCTTCAAATCTTGTTCTTGTAAGTACTCCATTGACCATTTCTTTGAGTTTTGACTTTAAGTTATTGGGTGTTGCATATTTTACTTTTCTTCTTGAAAAATAGTCGTCTCTGTAATCCAGATGTACTACTCCTTCTATGTAAGCCAGCGGCTCAACTTGAAATTGGATTTCTTCTCCCGGCTCTTCTTCGTCTGCTATCAGATAGTATCTGATTTGATTGTATAACATTCTTTGATACCGCACCCCCTGTCCCGGCAGGTCGTATATTTCCTCAAGATATGGCTTAAGTGTTGATGTTCCTATTGTTATCTCTTCCGATTCGTTTTCCACCACAAATTCGGGTGTGACAATTATTTCGTATGGTCTTGCTGAACTTACTATTGATCCTTCGGGCCAATTTCTTTCTATTACAAATTTATATCTTACCCTTTTTTTCTTCAATGTGCTTTCTGTTCCTGTGAAATTTGTTCTTAATCCAATGTCATCTGTGATATCTGACGATATTATAACCACATTTGCAACTGCTTCATACTCTAGTGTTTCAAAACTGATACCCACTCCTTGCACTGATCTTTCGATTTCGATGTTGTATTTTTCCCTTAATATGTAGTTGAGTTGTATTTTCTTCAATTCCTCTGCTATATCGTCAGGCCCGCTACATGCCCGAAGCTGGTTTTCTGTCGGATTTGACGCAACAATCTCCCATACCAGGTTTGCATGGGCTGTTTGTATATAAATATTCCCCACGCTTAATCTGTTAATGGTATATGTTGTTTTGCTTCTTCGTCCACCTTCTGTTTGTGTTTTTATAACAAATTTAGGGTTGTTGTCAACGAAATCTATCCTGTATGGTTCCTTTATTATTTTCATATGTTTGCTTTGTTTTTGAGTTGTCTTTCGCTTTCTTCAAACTGCAGCATTAGTCGCCTGTCGATGGTCGTCCTGCGGTTGCGTGGGTCTTCGAGGTATTTTCTCAACATCCGGATTTCATATAGCATTTCCTTGTTCGACTCCTGCGAATACGCCATTGATATGTTTTGTGCCGCTTCTTTGGCTTTTTGTTCGTTTACGCCGCCTTTGTTGATTCTGAATTCCCTTGTTTTTCCACGTTGGTAATCTTCCATGGCCGCAATTATCGGTGCGGTTTTTTTGTCACGTAGCAGTTTATTTGATGCCACCCATTCATCGCCCCTTTCACCTGCCAGCATCAACTGTTGACCTCTTACGTATCCGCCCTTGTAATATGGGTTTACTTGGTTGGCTACCAGTGCCATTTGTATGGCCGTTTCAGCGCCTTGTATAGTAGTCAATACTGCTTTATAAATTACGTCTATTCCAGTTTGTGCCCATATTCTCGCAATTCCTATAGCTCCCTGTATGGCTATTGATGCCAATGAAGCCTTTCTTTCCCTCTCGAATTGATCATGTCTTAATTTTTTCTCCTTTTCCTCTTTTTTTCTTTCCATTTCATCCATCTGCGCATCGTAGTATTTCTGGGAAATCAGTCCGTTATTCAGTTGTTTTTCCAATACCTCTGCCCTTCTGTTGTAGTTTTCCTGCATTTCATTCAGTTGTTCTTCCATTTTCTGGCTTTCATACTGGTTGATAAGTTCAGCTGTATTCATAATATGGGACGCAAGATTATCTATTACGTCTGTTATTTTTCCAATGTTACTTTCCCAGTTGTTTTTCCAGTCTTTCCACTCCTCATCTCCTATGCCAAAGAATCCATTAAGACTTGTATCAAAATCATTTTCTACCTTTTCCTTTTGTTTGAGTAGTTTTGCTATGATTTCCTCTATCTTTTTGATATTTTCTTTGTCATTTCTTTCCCTAGCCTCTTTAAGTGCAGCTTGCGCTTCTCTGATTTCCTGCTCTATGGCATATAACCTCTCTTCCTTTACTCTTTTCCCTTCGCTCATTACTTCGTAGCCAATGTTTCGGATTGTTTCCAAAACTCTGCCCCAAGTTTCCTCTTTTTTTGATTTTTCGAGTTGTTCTTCCATTTTTTGCAGCTGTTTCATTGTATCTTCTTCTTCTTTGCTTAATCCTGTTTTGGTAGCTGCTATTATTGTTTCAAGTGAGTGTTGTTTCACTTTAATCCACTCGATGAGTTTTTCTGTTGTGATACCATATTCTTCAAGCCATGCCAGTTCGTCGCTCATTGCATTCTGGAATATTTCTTCATCTATGTGTTCGTCATAGACAATTTGTAAATATTCCTTTGCTTTTAATTTTTTTTGCAATCCTTCTATTTTTTCTTCTATTTCTTTTTCTCCTTTCTTCCAATCTGATTCTATTACCGCAAGGTCTATTTCGAGTTGTGTCATGTTTTTCCGCTCCATCTTCAACTTCCAAGCTGCCAGCTTTTCTTCTACACTTCTCAGCTTTTCCATTATCTTCTCTATGTCTTTCTTGCGTTCTTCTTCATCAATTCTTGCCAGCTGCTTGTTCATTTCTGTCTTGAGTTTCTTTTTTTCTTCTTCCGCATCTTCTGCATGTTTGTTATAATCCTCCACAAATCTATCCACTTCTTTTTCCATATCCTCAAAATCTTTTATCAGCTGTTGTTTTGCGCTGCTAACAGGACTTTCCTTAATGGCGTATTTGTCATTCAGGTCCTTGATTTTTCTTAGAATTTCTTTCCATTTGTCTTCGATTTTTTTGGCTTTTTCGTCGCTTGGTTCGAATCCAAACATTCCGCTGTCGATACTCTCGCCGCTTTCCTGTCTTTTGATCTCTTGCGAAACACGATATCTCACATTGGCTATAGCCCTGCTATATTCCAGTGCGTTTTTAATGCCGTCTTTTTCAAGTTCCTTGATACTTTTGTTTTCTAGCTGTCTCAGTTCCGCTTCATATTCTTTCAGCTCTTCCAGTGATTTTTCTTTAACATCGTTCAGATAGTATGCCTCATACGACAGCTGTGCGTTTCGGCTGTAGTTTGTGTTTTGCTCTTTTTCTTTGTCTGTTTTATACTGTTCCTGTTCCATTTGAAGCAGTTCCCATGGGTTGTCGCTGACTCTGTATTTCTTTTTTAGCCTTTCAACCTCTTTATTTCTAACATTTAGCAGTCTTTCATACTCTTTTATCCATCCTGCCAATCCTTTTTCGTTTATTTTTTTTAAATCATCTTCCGAAATGTATCTTCCTAGTTCTTTATATAGTTCAGCTGTACCATATGTTCGTGAATTTGCTCCAATTTTTTCAGTTTTTGTCAAACTTTTACCATCGTTTATCAGCTCTTCTATTTTTTCCATCAGAGCCCCTGCGTCGCCTTCTCCTGTATAGCCTTCTAATATTTTGTAAACTCCTTGCCATGCTTCTTTTATTAAGCCGTTGTAATTTTCATCGACTATTTCCATCCCCTTGTTATATGCCTCCAGTTTCCATTTTTTGCTTAACTCGGCGTTGACCATTTTCATTGCCGTTGCAATGTCTTGGATTTCCCCTTTTTCGTTCCGCAGGTTTCCTAAATACTCTCCGTATTTGCTGTTGATTATTTTCAGCAGTTCTTTTCTTTCCGCTGTGCTTGTGTTTATATTTTGCAATTCTTTGAACAGTGAGTTTGCCAGTCTTTGCTCCTGTCTCATTTTCTGGGCGTTTTCCTCCATTGTCTTCCCCAGCTTTCTATTCTCCTGTACAATTTCTATGATTTTTGCTGCCACTAGGGCCAATATTGCCAATATCGCTGCCCATTGGTTTTTTATAAGATTCCTGATATTGGTATTGCTTATTTTTTGTTCGCTTTTTGCGACTTGTTGATTTAAAATGATTTGTTTTTCCCTTAGCCGGTTCATTTCATTAATCTGCGCCTCTGTTATTTTGCTTGCTCCTACCGACTTGATGGCTTCAATTCTTTGTTTTATTATCGCTTCTGTTGTTTTTGCTATTGCGATTTTCTTTTGTTCTAGTGCTATGATTTCTTTTCTATGCGCTAATGTGTTCAAATCTATTGCCAGTTGGCTTGTTTTGATTTTTTCAATCATGTTTTTGAACACTGGAGCCATTTTATTGGCTATCAGCATGACCATTGTCCCAAGTGTCAATCTTACCTGCCAAACTCTGTCGCTGAGTTCGCTAATGTATTTTATCGCTTTCCCCCTCAGTGATATGAATTTCACAATTACAGGGTATAGTTTTTCACCTAGTTCCCTTCTGGCCTGCGCCACTCTTTTCTGTCCCTTTTCAATCTGTGCCTGCAGGGATTCATTCATCGTGGCATATTCCTTTGTCACTGATGTAGCTTCTTTCATTGCGCCGTTGGCCACCTGCTGCGCTTCTTTCAGTTTATCGACATGTGTGGCCAAGGATGCTATTGCCTGCATGGCTCTCTGTCCATCAAGTCCCATTTCCTTGAATGCCGGTGCCAGCGCTTGCATACCACCTGCCTGACTAAATCCTTCCAGTACCTTTATTGCCGCCTGGTTGAAATCCTTATCCATCAGCTCTGTGAATTCCTGCAGGCTCATTCTTGCGGCCTTGGCAAACTCCTGCGGTCTCTTGATCATTTCCACAAACATCCTCTGTGTGGCAGTTGAGGCCATTTCAACCTTCTGCTTGTACTGGTCGAACACAGAGGCGTATCCTGCCACCTGGTCGGCTGTCATTCCGATTTGACCGGCCACACCGGCTAGTCTTCCCATAAATTCTGTAATGTGCTTTTCGTTGGCTGTGCTTGTTTTGCCCAGCTCGTTGATAATGGAGCCTATTGACAGCAGCTTCTTTTCCAGCGGTGCGTCTTCCAGTTCCTTGATGCCGTCGGAGAAGATGTCTGTCATCTTTGCGATTTCGATGATTGCGTCAGTGCCGCCGAGAACGTCACCGAGGGCCACGTTGATCTGGTCTGCGGCTTTGACAAATCCGAGCACATCTTCCTTGCTGTTCTTGCCGAGTTTACCTGCTGCGTATGCCAGTTCGTCAAGGTTTTCAATGGAGGTTCTGGTGTCGATTTTCCCCAGCTCCTTGTTCATATCCTGTATATCCTTGATGCTGAGTCCGGTTGTTTTCTTCACCAGGTGCATTTTGTCATCGAGCTGTGCCATTTCGGACGCAACGTCCCGAAACACTTGCAGCCCTTGTTTTATCATGTTGATTGTCTGCACAAAACCGCCGAGACCTGCGCCGATATCCATCCATTTCTTTCTCATCTCGTCAATCTTCTGCCCAGTCTCCATGATGTCTCTCTTATGCTGCTGCAGGATGCCTTTCAGCCTTACAATTTCCTTGGCTTTGTCAAAGTATTCCTGCGTTCCCCTTGTGAGCTTTTTCCATTCCCTTTCGTTTTTATTGATTGTTTGCTCGAGGTCCTTCATTGACTTTTCAACGTCTTTGCTGTTGACGTATATATTGACGCTTCTTTTTGCTCCTTTTGCCATGGTTATATCTTTTTGATTTTTACACCGAATGTGTTGACAATCATTTTATCCCCGTAATATTCCGCCGCTATGTCTGCGAGTTTCTCGGCGTTTTTGTCTATGTTTTCATCAAACCAGTTTGACGGTGTTCTTATGATTGGGTTTTTCCCCAGGTGTATTCTTTTACCTGGTGTTCTTGGTTGTCCGTTTCCGACTCCCCATGCTCGGAATATACCGTGTATGGGCATCTTAAACCCCGTTCCCTCATATTCCCCGGTCTTATCCAGCGACATTTTGAAAAACATGCCGTTGTTTCCCTGTTTGCTCAGTTTGTATTCCTTCTGGCCTCTTTTCTTCCCTTTCTTGTACGTATGTGGGTCTTTGGGTTGTCCCGGCGTTCCTTTTCCTTTCCCGAATTTCCTTGCGTTGTCTCTTGATGCCAGCAATACCTTAATGGACCATGCCTCTGCTTTTCTTTTGTATTCCTCCTTGCTTATGACCGGCCCTGTGATTTTGTCGCTTATATAGCTGTATTCTCCTGCTTTCATTTTTTTGTCTGTTTCTGTTCAGCGATGGTTCTGTCTATATGGTCCAGTACTGTTGACAGTTTTGTCTTCATGTATTTGTCCGCCATATAGTAGTTGTCCCCCATGATTGCCGTGTGGACTTCCATCCATGAGAAGCTGTTGCTTTTGTCTTTCTCCAGTCTTCTTTTTTTCTCCTCTTCCGACAGGCTGTCAAACTGTTGTTTTGTCATTCTTGGAGGAAACAGGTTTTTGTATTTCTTTTCCAGCACCCCCAGTCTCATTGCGTCGTAGTTGATAAGCATGGCCAGCCTCGTTGTTTCCGGCAGCTTTTTTATCTGCTTGAAGTTGGCATTCATGTTCCTTTCGTCGAACGGTTCCTTTTCTCCCTTTCTTTCCCTTCTGTACAGTACCGCCATTGCCTCATCGCCCATTCCCCGCAGGTATAGCGTGTCCGCCCAGATAAACTCTTCCCAGGTGATGTTTGAGAACTGTCTTTCAGGCCCTCTTAATTTTTTGAGTCCTATTCTGACCACATTTATTTTGCTGTCTTTGTATTCCGGGATGTCGACTATCCATTTGAAGTACTCCTCATATATGATCATGATGTAGCTTTTGGGGATTTTCTTGAAGTCCCTTTTGCTTATGCCGATTATCTCCCGGATATTCTCTTCGGGGTCGCCGTTGCCTGAGCGCAGCATGCAGGCGGGGATGAAGTTTCTTCGTCCAAGCTCGCTCCATGCCGCAGGGCTGCGGTATGTTTTTGACTTTCCTTTAATCTCTATTTTTATCTCATTCATTCCACCAGCATTCTACTGTTACGATATATCTGACTCCGGCGTAGTTCTGTTCGTCGTTGATGACCTCTTGTGTCTGTGCTCCTGTGAATTCCGCTGTTGCCAGTCTGTTGGTTTTCTCGTCGCATGGGTCTGGGCCGTATTCCGTTTCCGCTTCCCTATAACCCTCGTATTCTGCCAGCAGCTTTGCCAGTATCTTTTCTGCGTCTTTGTCTGTCTGTTTCAGCACATTGTCTATTGCGTCATAGTCTTTTGACTCGTCGTATTTGTCAAAGACGCAGAATGCCGCTGTTATCTCTCTCCACCATCCGTTTTCTTTATGGTTGTATTCTGACGTTATCCCTTCCAGTGCCAATGCCGGGAACTCAATGGTGTTTCTCAGTTTCATGTACATTTCATCGAGTTCCCCTCTGAAAAAATGCCCCGTTCCGAAGTTTAGGGATGCCTGTTGTTTGAAAAAGTTCTTGATTTGCTCTGCCAGGTTCATGCCATCACTATTTTTCTGTTGTTGTCTCTCTGGGTGTATCTGTTTGTTGTCGGGTTTTTGCCGGCGGTGTACTCGTGATATTTCTCAAAATCTTCGCTGTGCATGTTCAGGTAGCGTATTGCCTCCCCGATGTATGCTTCTGCGTATCTGTCGCAGTTTCTTCTGGTGTTGGTTACATCGGTCTGTTTTTCCAGCTTGGGGTTGGTTATGGTCTGGGTTGTGCTCTCCCACATCATACCTCTTTCGGTGGGTATCATTCCAAGCTCCTCGATTCCGATGGCCACCGATTTGAACACCACGTATTTTCTTAATTGCTCGATGAATGGCTTGTATTCCTCCTTTTCCATATCCTGTTTAATCTCTTTGAGGAATTCGCCCCCTATTCTGTGTGCCAGCAGCGTTGTTTCCACGATTTCCATGTAGTAGATCATCTTGATGAACACCAGGTGGCTGTTGTTGATATTGAATACCTTGTTGTATTCTTTCGTCGAGCGTACCAGCAGTTTGTTCATTCTTTCAAACCACGGGCTTTGGTTCCACTCTGTAAAATCGTTTTTATTTTTGTCTATCAGGTCGATAAGTTCATCGAGCGTGTCGAATGCCGTTTCTTTGAGGTTGCGTTTAAGGTTGTCTTCCTGATATTTGTACAGGCGGTTTTCCGTTGGTGCGGTGGCTCCCTTTTCGTCGAGCATGACCGATATTTCATCAAATGCATTGAAATATGCCAGCTTCGCCACCACGTATTGGGCGTATTCCACTGCTTGCTTTTCCGTTTCGCCGCTTTCCGCGTTATTACGCAGCTCTACCAGTTTCTCAAACATCGCTTCGCCCAATACCGGCACCAGGTATTTTCTCTCGGCCATGGCCATTGCTGGTGCGATGTTCTTGAAATTGAAGTTGATGTTGACAGGCAGGAACTTTTTCAGTTCTGTTGCCGTGTTGGTCTCTGTAAACAGTTTTGGTGTCATGGCGATTATGATATTTTTTCTTTTGTGGATTTTCCTTCGTCAAGTGTTGTGAGCATCAGGTTTTTGAACTTGATGTCGATTTTTCCGTACCCGTTGAACTCCAGCATGAGTTCTATGGGGTCAAGTACCAGGTTGCGCTCTACCCAGTTGGTAATGATGTTGACCATGAAGGCCTCACGGATATCCGAACCCGACCCTGCGCCGCCTGCGTATGCTCCTCCCGGCAGGCCTGCGCCGAATACGGCGGGGTTGATCATCAGGGCGAACAGGATTTCAGAGTTTGATGCGATGGAGGTGGAGAGCTTTTCATCGATTGTCAGGTCGTTTTCCAGCTTCTCGATTGTCCATTTGTTCTCGAACCTGCCGCCTTCGTCTGGTGAATAGGATACCACTAGTGCTTTGTTGGCGTTCTCTGGGGAGCATAGGTTTTCCTCTATCCTTCGCATTCTGTCTTCCATATCCCGCTGGCGTTCGCCTTCCGGGCGGTTGGCGTATTCCTCTTCCGGATATTCCGCATCCCACCATGAGCGTGGTATCTGGACCTGCCACATCAGGCTCATTGCGTTCTCATAGGCTGCTTTCAGGAATACGGGTATTTTTTTATACACGTCAATCCATCCCGCCTCTTTTACTGCGTCCCATGCCGGTGTGGCATAGTAGTCATTGTTCGAGAAGTAGTTTTTCAACCTTGGGAAAGCGATGGCGGTTTTCGGCAATGTCTTCTTATCTCTCCTGTCTAAAAGGTCCGCTATCGGGTCTGCTTCCGACAACATGTCGTATTCAACGCCTTCTGATTGTGACGGTGTGAAGTTTTTGAAGTCGTTGTAAACCAGCAGTTTCTTTTTATCCTTGCTCATTCTGGCGTGTCTTGCGTTGATGATTTCCACCCGGCTGATCAGGCCTGCGTTGTTGAATACCAGCATGGGGAATGCGTTCCCGAATTTGAAGATATCCCTGAGTGCCTCCATGTGGTATTTTCTCATCCAGTAGCTGTTAAGGATATTGATTACCTTTTCGTCGCTCACTCCTTCGACTATTTCGTTTAGTTTCTCGTCATAGCCTTTGATTTTCACGGGTACTACACCGTTGCCAGCCGTTGTACGGCAGCGGTAGTCTATGCCTGTTGACAGTACGCCCACGGAGTTGATTTCCTCTGTTGCGTCGTCCGGGTATCTGTTATTTGCTCCCCAATAGACGTAATCTGTTTTATTGTAGTGAAAAGTATCGTCTGTTTTCTCCACAGGCGATACTGGTTTTTGTGTGAATAACACTTTTTTGCCGAAGGCCATCATGGGATAGCCTTTTTTATCGAAGAGTACGTTCATAATCTGATTCTTTCACCGTTAAACATTCTGATATTGTCTATGCTGATGGGGATGACGTGTCCCACAGCGTTGCCCAGCGCGTCAACTTCCTGGACTCCTCTCATGCGGTTCTCTGTCATGGAGAATGGCAGGCCGCATGCCCTGGCTCGTGGCAATGTCTTCACTTCCCCTGATTTCGTGTAGAACTGGATGGAAAAATACTGGTCCTTTCCATCCTTGATCTCCATTTGTTTCAATGCCTCGTTTCTATGCATACCTTATTTTTTTTATGCAAATATATCCCCGTTCCGCTGTTTTTTTGGGGACAAAAAAAAGAGGAGGGTGTTTCATTTTCAGAAACACCCTCCCCATTCATTGTCCTGTGTTTTGATTTGCTCACGTTTTTTTTCAGCGTATTTTATCAGAGTTTCAACGAATTCTTCATTGCCTTCTATTTTGATTGCCGCCCATTTGTTATAATCCTTGTGCCTATATGTCATCGAACAGAACCATAGGTGTTTATTTCCCTTTGTTGGCCATTTGACATATCTGTCTTCTGTGTTTTCTTTCAGTCTTTTTATCTGTTCTATCAGATATTCCACTATTTCTTGTTTTGGTAGCGGATCATATTCCCCATTCTTTGAATATTTGTATTTTCTTTCATGTGTTGGATAATTATAAAATCTTACAGCCGAGTCAAATATTTTATATAGTTTTTTTTCCATCTTATCTGATTTTGCGTACTTTTTCGCCCATTGAAATACGATAAAAGCATTCAGATGTTTGACTAGCTTCCCGTTTGTCCAGCGGTATGATTGTGGCACTTCTCCATGGATTTCCTTGTACAACTTACATATATTTGTGACGTTATATTTTTTCAAGGTTTCTATAATCCTTTTCTTTGTTACTTTTTTCTTTTCCATGACTTTATTTTTTATATATAATCTTCCTCCGCTTCGTATTGTAAATCCATTTCTATTTTATTGTATTGCACACGACTTCTTTCCTTATCTTCATCGTATATCACTTTTTTCACTTTGTAGCATTTGAGTCGTGTTGATTTCCCTTCCCTTCTGATTGTGTAGGCATAATCTATGTCTCCATGCCAGTCGTTTGTTAGTTCGAATCCAAGTCCGTAAGGCTTCTCTTCCAGTATTTCCGTTTCTATCTCATTCTTCCTGAGTCTTTCTTCCGCATTCTTGAAGTTGCCTTTGATGAGATATGTTGCGATGGCGTTTGCGTTCATGTGTCTGAATATCCCCGACCTGCAGATCATTTCGAGTCTTCTTCCGAGCCAATCCGGCCCGCCGTCGTTGTGGTGATACAGCATGATTCTGTTTCCGTCTTTGTCGTTGATTCTGATGTTTGCTCTTGTACTCATATTGTTACTCCTTTCTTTTTTTTTATTTTTTGAATTGTTTTGCGTAAATCTCTATCAATTTTTTCTCCATGATTACATTGTTTCGTACTTCTGATAGTTTTTCCTTCAAATCGTCCGGTACGAGCTCTCTTAATATGTAATCCACCGCCATTTTTCTTGTTTTTGCGACCATTTCCGTCCAATTGCCTTTGATTTTCCCGTCTTTGTCTGTCAATCCTCGCTTTTCACATTCTTTTATATGTAGTTTTATGTATTTGTCCCACTGTTTCTTCTCCATTAGAAATGTCATTTCTTCGTCCGTAATCCTGTCGCCTTTCTTCATTCCGCATCTTTCACAATCCCTACCAGCTATAAACACGTTTTCTTTCAGCACCTTGTTTGATGCGTCATTGATTCTTTGTTCGTTTAACTCTCTTCCGAGTTTGGCCAGTTCGTAGTTTCGCAGAAGATCTGCCAACATGTCTATTTTATTCATTTGTTTCTCCTTTCTTGAATTTTTCCTCATATTCATTTATTTGTTCCATTGTAAGCCATTCGGGTTTTAAGTCTTCCGGGATTTCGCACCATGTTTTCTTCATATGCCCGAAGAATTTCTCTATCGTCGTGCCCTGTCCGTTGCAGAGGTTTTCTGCTGTCTGGTAGTATTCGCAATCCATTCTCATTCTGTCGAGTAACATATATTGAAACTTGTATTTTTCCTCTTCTTTTTCCCGGCTCGTCAATGGATTCGTTATTGTGATGTGGCATTCTATCAACTTTTCCGGCTCTCCGTCCGGGTCATCGCTTGGGCAGAGTATGTACACTGCCGATATGCCATCGTCTTTTACTTTGTTATGTGCGTCAACATAGTAGTTTCCTTTTTCGTCTTGATACAGGTTTCCTTCCATGTAGTGTTTTCCGACTTTTTTAAGTCTCAATGTTTTCATTTTGCCCTCCTTTTTTATAATCTTCCTTCGAGTTTGTAGCTGTAAAATTTCCCGTCGCCGATAATGATGGAGTCCAGCAGTTCTATTTCGAACAATTTCAGGCATTTTTTCAGGTTTTCTGTCATATTATCGTCCTGTATGCTTGGAATTGTTTCGCCTGACGGGTGATTGTGTGCTATGATCACCGCTGACGCGAGTGTGTCTATGGCAACCTTGGCGATGATTTTTGCGTCGATGACGGTTTGCGACACCCCGCCATGGCTTATCTTGTACCATCCGATTACCGAGTTGTCACGCTTGAGCAGGATGATGTACGCCGTTTCATATACGTCTATCTCCGGGCCGTAGAGCCTTTCGATGTACTCATATGCGTCTTCCATTGATTTTATGACGTATATTTCATCTTCTTTCTTTTTCACACTGAACTTGATTTCTCTTTGTAGGTATTTATTTTCCATGTCTTTTGGTTTTTATGTTTTTTTTAAATCGTGTCCGCCTTGTTTTAAAGAAGGCGGACACGGGTGTTTTTAATTTTGAAGTTCATTTGGATAAACGAGAGAGCGGCCCTGATAGCTGTTGCACTTGCCGTTGGTGTGGAGGCAGCCATGGTAGCCGCCGTATAACCAGCTGCTGTCGCCGTAGGACTGCGCAACTTCTTCGTTGGTCCAGTAAGCTCCTTCGATTGGGTCACCGTTTTCTTTTTTGGCCAGTTCGTTGATTTCCTCCCTGTACAGGTTGATGAGTTTCCATTGTTTTCTTGACGGCATTCTGACCACACCCTTTTCTTCCCTTTCTTTCAGCTCATACCATGTGAATCTATCCTCTTCTCCTTCTTTGTAGTTTTTAATGTCGATAAGCACATCCATGTCAAGCGTGCGGATTCTGATCCATTTCTTGCCGTTTTTGTCGATAACCAGGCTAACGGGTTTTGTTTTTTCTGTGAAACTTTCCGGATTGTTAATTTCTTTGAGATTTTCCATTTTGTAAAGCACTTGGTTCGTGTCGTGCGCAACTTTTGAAGGTTTAGTGGATATTGTTGATGTATTGTTGTGTCAGTTCTGCCATTGCCATGTTTTGGCTTAGCATGTTCGGGATTTCCATTTTGTCGGCTTTGTACAGCTCGGTTGCTGTATTATAGATGTCCCACAGTGTGATTTGGTGCACTTCGAACTGTCTGATAAGCAGCATTTCAGTGAATTGGCTGATTTGCGTTTGGTTCAGCGGGTATGTGTCTGAGTTCCGGATGTCTTTGTTGGAACTGTCGTGTGCCACTCTTATCGCTGTCAGGTTGCCGATGATCTGCAGGACCTGTTCAGGCTTGAGGATGATTTGTTTCATTTGTTCGATGCGCCGTCTCTCCTCCATGATGTGCTGGTTCGCCTCTCTCATCCATTCCTTGACTTTGTCGAACATTCCCTGTATTGACATTTTGCCGTATCCGAAATTTTTCACGTATTTCTCCTTGAACATGATGCATTGGTTGTGGCACACACGGACCATGTTTCCGAAGGCGATTTCGATACCCTGTTGGGTGAACGCTATTGCCAGGTTTGCCGTGTAGGTCTCATCCTCAAGGCCTTTGAGGTTGATGTTGCAGTACACTCTTCTGAGCACGTGCGCCTCAACAGCGTTTTTGCCGTGTACGGCTTCGATTTGCGGGAGTATCACCACACCCGGTTCGTTGCGGTCCTTGTTCTGTGCTGCGAATATCTCGTTGATTTGTGCGTCCAGACCGTGCATGTTTGCTATATGCTGCACCTGGTGTATCAGGTCGTAGTGGTAAATGCCTTTCAGGGGCTTTCCGTACACGTCGTTCTCACGGTAGGTTCTTTCGAGCTGTCCGATTGTCAGTGTCTGGACTTTCGCTTTCTCGAAGTCCAGGAGTTCGTAGTTTGCTAATGCTAAATTTTCCATAATTTGATGATTTTAAGTGTTAATATTTTGTTGATTTGTGATTATGTTTGTTAATTGTTTTGATTTCTTGTTAATTTCTTTTGAACTTTTGAGTGTTATGCCCGCGGCAGCGCGCGCCATAAAAATCAGGGTCCGAGTTAACGGGGGAAGGCTGACAGGTTGAAGGGTATTAACGCCGTTTCATTTTCAATATGTCAAAGAACTGGTTGTTGCAAAAAATGCAACCTAGCCCCGGCGATGTTGCCGGGATAACCAAAAAAAATTATACCTCGTGGAAAAAATCAGGAAACAAAAAACTGCCTCGTTCCTCGTCCGCCGTGATGTCGTCGGCGTTTTTCAATACACAAATATACAAAAATTATATTGAACCGCAAAATAAAATTGAATTTTATTTTACTGATTTACAACGACTTATAAAAAATATTGAAGAAAGAGCGCAAAAACGGCGATAATTTGGGAGGAAAAACGGGTATTTTCGCCAATCGTAATTTCTGCGTATTTAACTGATTCAAAACAAGATACAAGCGGCAAAAACTTTCAGTTTTTGCCGCTGTCAGGTGTTAACCCGCCCGCCTCACGCCCTACCCTGGCGGGCGGGAGCGTGGGCGCAAAATTGCGGAAATATGACGCTTGACCCGCCAGGCGGGGCGGGGTGCTGCCGCTGGCCAGGCGGCGGGGCTGGTCGGGCTGGCCGCCATCAGGTCGGGCGGGGTGCTGCCGCTGGTCGGGTCGGGCGGCTGGCGATCCGTTCGGGGCGTTGTTCGGATCGGAACAAAAAAAAAGCCCCGCCGATTGGGGCGGGGCTGCAAAAAAAATGTTGTAACTGAAATAATTACACACTTTTTACAACCGTTGCAAAAATAGCGAAAAAATTCCGAAAAATGAACGGCAAAAAAGCCGATTTTGAATATTTTATTCAAAATAATTGTATCTTATTGAATATCAGTGCAATAAAATTCAAAATAATGTGATTTTTTTTTGCTATGTAATATATTTTTTGTATCTTTGTAATGCAATCAACTACACACGATTGCGGCCCGCTCTTTGACATATTGAAAACAAGTTGCAAAATTTGCTTGTTTTTTCTATGATAAATAACACTTTTTTACAACCAAAAAATTAAAAAATCATGAAGAAAAAAACTGAAAACACTGCAAAAGCAGTAAAGGAAGCAAAGAAAATGAATGTAACTGAAACCGTTACCGAGACAACCAGCGAAAACGTATTTTGTGAAAATACGGCGTGCGAACAACTGGCCGACCTGAAGAACCCCGAACAGATGGAGAAAAGGAAAGCGGTGCAGCGCCGACTCTGGGCGAAACTCAACCAGTTAACCCGTGAGGCCCGCCGCCTGGTCGCCATCCCTGGCAGCACAAATGATAAATTGCGCAACTATTACGAAATGAAGGGCGTTAAATTGGGTGATTACTTCTATTATAATGAGTTGATTTCATTAGGATTGAGACCCCGCCCGAACGCCGAACCCCTTTTATATTGGGGCAAAAAGAATGAAAAGGGCTTTTGGGAAGTTGTGCAGAAGTTCAGAAAATCAGATTGTGAAGGCGTAAAAGTTGAAAACCTTTAAAATTGCGCCGCCGTGATGAAAGTATCTTTTAAACTTGTTATCCCTGATTTGGAAATACCCGTATTTAGTACGGGTATTTTTTCGGAGGTTGTGAAGTACCTGCAAAAGAATCCTTTATATAACTTTTGCGAAATACGGTTAATCCTTGGAGGCAGGCCGCAACAGATTGAACGCCGTGAGTTGTTTTGCGTCGTGAACACGTTGACAAATCAAAAAATATTTGAGGGTACAGAGTTTGAGTGTTGGGGACACATTGACGATTGGCAAATCTTGAATCCTTTGAAACCCTGCCCCTATGAGGCAATCCCGCTGGCTGACTGGAATAAAAGAGAGCCGTTTTGCGTGGTTGACACTATTACGGGGGCTAATGTTTTTCAGGGGGATGAATTTCAGTGCTGGCACTATATTGATGAGTGGGATATTTGGCACCCGTTAGAAGACAATTACCTTGAAGCCGTGCCGCTTGCCGATTACGAAAATAATAGCTATCTTGAATATTTAACCTAAAAAAATAATAACATGGATTTTCTTTATACTTCTGTATGCCTGCTGATTATCATTTTCGGCGCAAAGAATTTAATCAAAAAAATCAAAGGGGACTAAACAAATTTATACCATTTCAACGGGGTACGCCGTCAGGCGTGCCCCGTTTTTTTGTGCCCTGATGGCTGTGACAACCAGCCAGCCGATAACCAGCCAGCCGCCCCGCCGCTGGCCGTGGCCCCGCCAGCGGGGCCCGTCCACCGTTGCGCAGGCCGTCCACCGTGCCTGTGGGGCTGGGGGCTGCGCAACGGCTAATGCTTCGCATTGTGCCTCGCTTTTTCTCTTGCGTTGCCTGCTATCCTGTGTTACTTTGTGTCTGTGTGTGTTTAAAAGGATTACAGGCGGCCTCATATTGAGACTGCCTGTGTCCTGCGGCCTGGCGGCCTGGTGCTGAAGGGATTATGCCGGCATGTTTGTCAGCCGGAGCGTTTGTCACACGTTTGACGGCAGGTGCGAGCTTTTTTCCGCCTTGTAGCCGTCCTCGTACTTGGTGTATATGAGTTTGTCGATAGCGTCGGAGAAGTGTGTGGCCTCTTCCGGTAGCACTCCGGACTTGCTTTTCTCGCTGGATTTGTCCTTCTCGAACTTGTTGCCCACCTGTATCACTTGTGCGTTGTTCATGGAAATGAGCGTGTATTTGCACCGCTGGCCGTTGATTCGGAAGCGGATGGGATAATTCTCCTTCTCCTCGAGGATGTTGGCCCAGAGAAGGTATTTCTTGCTCATGTTGGGCTCGTTGCCCTTATGGACCTTTGTGATGACCTTCCAGCCGTTGTTCTTGAGCCGCGCCACGGCCTGCTCGTTATAGGAGCGGGAGTCCACGACGTTGGGGTTGCGGGTGTCGCCGTAGCGGTCCCGGTAGTAGTAGATGACCTTGTTGCGGTGGTTTTTGTAGCGTGTGCAGATTTTGTCGCACAGCTCGTTGATGAGGGCGTTTTTGGTGCCGTTGGGCTTGCAGAAGAACTCGTCTATCTGGAAGACGTAGTCCCTTGCCCCTTTTTCGAGGATGGGGATTGCCCCTTGCCGGGTGAACATGATGTCGTGGTGGCGGGTCTGGCACATCACGAACAGTGATATCTGCGCTCCCCAGTCCGGGGCGATCTCCAGCGGTGCCTCTGGGTCATAGTCCCTCTGCAGTGCCGGGTCGTCATACCAGGTTGCCGTGCCGCTGAACCCGTCGGCCCCTGCCCTTAGCATGACCTCCGAGTCGTCGAGGGCGTTGTAGTACACCTGTTTTTCGGTGTTGATGGAGTAGAAGCAGCCCTCGACCTTGTTGATGTAGTAGTTCATGCCTTCTGTCAGGAACTCAACGTCGGTGAGGCTCTTGCGCATGTCACGGATGTACTTGAGCCCCACGTTGCCGATGTTGTCGAAGGCGTTGGACATGACAAACAGGGTGCCGTCGGAGCTGACCCTTGGCACTATTTGGCTCCTGAGGCTCTCTATCTCGTTCCAGCACTGTGCGAACTCCTTGGCGTTCTCGCAGTCGAGCAGCTGCAGCTGCATGGACACTACCTTGTTCCAGATGTCGAACAGGCGTATGCCGTATTCCTTCTCGTAGTAGTCGCCGTATTTGAGTATCCATCGCCCGTTTTTGGTGTAGGGCATGGAGGTTGTGAAGAAAAGGCCGTGGTGCAGGTGGCTATAGTGGTGTGCCCCTTTGCCGAAATGCTCCAGGTTGCCTCGGTTGGTGGGGATGGATTCTTTTTTGAGCTGCTCTTCGTCAAGGTTGATGATCTCGTCGGCCATGAGCGAGTCGCAGTTTGCTCCACGCATGGAGCCTTTCTCGGCCTGTGAGAACATGACGAACTTCGTGCCGTTGGCGAACGAAATGGTGTTCTCGTATTTCTCCACGGGGCTGTAGCTGGTGAGGAACCCCGCTGGGGGTTTCTTGTTGACGACGTAATTGCCGTCCCTGACGTAGCCGAACTTCTCGAGTGCCGCCAGCATGGACTGGAAGGTGCCGGTGTATCCCATGCCGTAGGTCTTGAAGACCATGCCGCAAACCGACCTTGGCATCTTCCTGACGCAGCTGTCTATGTGCTTGCCGTGCATCCACGACTTGCCCGTGGCGCGTCCGTCAACATGGATGACGTTGCGCGGCATGAGCAGCGTGTCGGTGAGCTGCGCCCTGTTAACCTGTATGTTGAGTTGCATTAGGAGTTGAGTATTTCAGCGGCCTGCTCCTCCCCTATCTCGTGCGGGATTGCCCCCAGCAGTTTCTGGCGGGTCTTCTCGCTCATCTTCTCCAGTTCGGCCTCCTTGAATGATATGTTGTTTCCGGCAATGTTGAACGTGATGGACACGTTGTTCTGTTCCACCAGCCTCGGGTCAACGGTGGTTGGCGGTGCCGATACGATGTAATCCTTGAGGGTTTTGAGGTTCTGGGCGATGGCTGCCGGCGGGCATGTCTTGTCCGAGAGCTCTTTGAGCAGGCGGTCTATGAACCACTGCTCCAGGAACTCCCGGTCTATTTTGTTGTACATGTTCCACAGCCTTGCCGCCGCCTCGACATCCAGCCTTGCCTGCTCCGCTGACAGGCCCTCGTACCTTGCCCTTAGCATGTTGATGCACACCTGCTTGCGCGGGTATTTGTGGAGCAGGGCGTGTGCTGTGCGCCAGCGGTCGAGGATGGCCTTCTGCGCCTCTGACAGTGCGGTGTTGCCTGCCCCGCTGTAGTGCAGGGCTATGGCTTGGAAATTCTCTTCCTGTATTTTTGCCAGTGCGGGTTTCATTAGTCTTCCTCCCAGATTTCTTGATTGGCTCGTTCGCTTTTATCGTATTCCTCCAGCATGCGTGATATCATGGGCGTGGAGGCGTTAAGGGCTGAGTCCATCACTGTCTTGCGTATGGACACCAGGCCTTGGAGCCTCCCGGTGTTCCACTGCTGGAACCATTTGCCCTTTTTCTCCTTCCACTCCCCTGCGATGGACTGTACGGGCACTTCGAGATAGGTTGCCACGTCCTCGATGCCGAAGCCCAGCCTTCCGAGTTCCCTGACATAATCCTCTTCGGTCACCGGCTGTTTATCGCTCGCATTCTGAGAGTTTGAGTCTGTCGCCTTTTCTGAATTCATCCTCTATGATCTTTTTGTCTGTGTTGTATATGCTTTCTATGCACTGGATTATGCCCCTTTCCGGCTGCGGGTTGGAGGTGAAGTTGATGGAGCCCATGACATCGACCTTCCACTCCTTGTTCTCTATGAGCGCCAGCTTGGCGTGTACCGGGGCGATGACTACCGGGAAGTTCGCCTGCAGGAGCTGCAGCGGTTCCGGTGCGGCACGGTGGACCCTTGGGTCGATCCACATCTTGAAGCTGAGCAGCAGGCCGTCTTTGCGTCGGTTGAGCAGCGTGGTGACCGAGTCTGCGTTCAGCGACCAGGTTGTGGCCATTACGTGGGCCGGGCCGGTTTGTCGCAGGATGTGGTTGATGACATCCACCATGGCGAACCTTCCGAATGTCCAGAAGTTGTAGCATCCACCCATCTCTATCCTGCCGATGTGCTTTGACAGGATGTCCCACGGCTCTCCCCATAGCGGGCAGTGGGAAGGGAACAAAGGGTCGTAGCGGTAGTTCTCTACCGGTGCGGCCTTTGTTCTCTGCTGTGGGATGACAATATCCAGTGCCATGTGCTATTTCTTTTGGTTAATGATGGTGTCGAGTGTCTTTCTGAGTTCTATGTTTTCCTTTTCGAACTTTGCCAGTGCCGTCTTGTTGATTTCGATTTCCTTTTCCAGCCTTTCCTTCTCGCACACGATTTGCTTCATGTTGCTGGTTATCTCCATGATTTTGTCATTCAGGTCCATGACCTTGAGGCTGAGGCTTTCGTTTTTTTGGACGAGGATTTCGATGGTCTCTGTTCTGGACTTGGCGTTCTCGTTTTTGCGTTTGTGCCGTTCTGCCCACCACATTACGAAGCCGAAGACGTTGGTGCCCACCAGCAGGATGATGATTGAGACCAGCGTGTTGATGTTGCTGAGGATTTCCGATGCTGATAATAGTGTTGCCATGGCTATTTGTTGTTTTTGGTTCTTTTGTTGATTTCCTTTTCAATGGCCGCCGCTCTTGAGGCGTAGAACTGGGCTCTTTTTGTCGTCTCCTTGCGTCTCAGGCCTTCCGGCATGGGGTTGGGGCTGTCCTGTTTGTTGGGTGACTGGTATTGGAGCATGTTCAGGTTTTTGCGGTGGTTGGTTTTGGCGTTTTTCAGTTCCTTGACCAGTTCCATGTCCGTCATTTTCTCCGGCTGCTTTGGGCTTGAGCCTGTGTCGTTGTCCTCTGTCAGCAGTTCCGTCAGCATCGGGCTGATTTCCCCTGTTTGGAAGTATTTTTCCTTTAGCTGGTAGATTTCCTCCTTGCGGCGGATGAGAGCCAGGCGTTTGTCGAGGATTCTGCGGCGTTTGGCCACGGTCTTTTTGTCGTTTTCCACGCCGGTGTCCCACAGGTCGTTGTGTAGTTTGGCGATCTCGACACTTAAATCCGCAATCGCCGTTTTAGCTTGTAGTATAATATGCTGGTCAGCGGGAACCTTCTCACCCACCGCAGTTTTTTCTGCAGGCGCAGGTCTTCTTTCAGCAGGTCTATTCTGAGCCGCTCCCATTTGTCTTTCGGCGGCAGGTACTTGGCCAGCAGTTTTCTTGTTTTCCTCGTGCTCATTGATAAGTTGTTGGTTGCTGCATTTCTGGTTGAAGAGCTTTACGGGGTCGATGCCGTAGAGCAGCTTCATCTGGTATTCCAGTTTTTTTCTGTCAAAGAGGTGCGCTCCCCGTGCGATGGGCTTGCCCCTGCATATCTGGCAGAAGATGGCAAGGCCCTTTTCCCGGTTCATGTCCGAGAGGAGCCATTCTCTGATTTTGTTTTTTTCATTCTCTGTCATAGCGTCATGAGGGTTTTGATGAGTTCCGGCTGCGGGTGGCAGTCTGATTTGTCGCTGCGGAACGAGCAGTGGGACCATATACCAGGTGTCCCGTCCAGCGCTTTCTTTGACACGGTCCACATTTCCTTGTTGTAAGTCTTTGGTATGTTGTGTTTTGTGCACAAGTATTGCAGTAGTTCTTTAAGTGACTGCAGTTGTTGTGTGGTGTAGGCTTCCCATAGTGTGCAGCCTTTCCAGCGTTCGTTGTAGCAGTATTCGTAGATATATCTGACGGGCGCCGTCTGTCTGATTTTGCCTTTGGGGTAGAACTTGCCGGTGCTTGCCTCGGCTTCTACCGGTCCCCAGCTGTCGAGCTCTATGGCGACGCTGGACATGTCAAGGTTTTTGTAGGTGGCGTGTGCCGCTTGGAAGTGTTTCTGTGCGAGTCCGAGGTGGTAGGCCCAGTGGTCGCTGCTGAACAGCTCGTGGACCATGCCGTTGCGTTCTATGATGTATGCCGCTCCGACTCTCTCGGGTGTGGAGTTCCACCAGCACACGTCTCCGGCTGCGCTGTCGCCGCTGACGGTATGGTGGATGACGATTTGTTTTTTCTGTGTCACCTCCTGGATGTATTGCCCCGGGTTGAGCCTGTATTGTGTGGATATCAGCATTTTGTGTTTCCTTGTTAATTGAAAAAGGCTTGGACGGCCGCATCCAAGCCTTCGGTCTTATCGTTTATGGATCTTCGCCCTGTAATATGCGGCCTTACGTGGGCTTCTTTGGTTTTAGTGGATGCCGTCGTCGCCGTTGTCGTCGCCGTTGTCGTCGCCGTTGTCGTCGCCGTTGTCGTCACCGTTGTCGTCGCCGTTGTCGTCACCGTTGTCGTCGCCGTTGTCGTCACCGTTGTCGTCGCCGTTGTCGTCACCATTGTCGTCG